>VFSW01012437.1_pt1 | contig 11886 bp, 9 predicted proteins | sample 5358111 | NCBI WGS metagenome assembly VFSW01 (sample SAMN11554181, study PRJNA540505) | mine drainage metagenome | isolation source: sediment from site ElyBrook_90M | place: USA: Ely Copper Mine, Vershire, VT | collected 2017 | reverse complement strand
CTTTCCCACATCTCCTCCTCCCCCCGGTATATCACGAACCCCACGGGGTGCCCCGGGCGGGCAAACTCTTCGCTTTTGGGGGGCGCCGCGCGCCCGCAAAGCCGCCTTGCGCGAGAGGCGGGCTCGTTGTGTGACGGGCCCGTTTTATTTTTGGTGGAGTAGGCCGGCGCGGTGGGCTTCTACGAGCGAGCAGCCCAGGAGAACGATCGCGAAGCCGATCATCGAGATGGCGCTGAGGAGAATGATGCTCATGCTGGTTCCTCCGGTTTAGCTGATCCATGTACGCGCGTGCGGCGGGGGTGTTTCACCGCATCGGTGCGTACATGAGCCGAGCTAGGATGGGGGAAAGCATGGCGGATTTCGCTGAGTACGAGCGCTTCGATGCGATCGGTCTTTCAGAGTTGGTGCGCGAGCGGCGCGTGAGCGCCTCGGAGCTCCTGGAAGCGGCGATACGCCGGGCGGAAGCGGTCAACCCACGGCTCAACGGGCTCGTGGCCAAGCACTACGACGCGGCTCGCCGGGATGCAGCGGGCGGCCTCCCCGACGGCCCCTTTCACGGGGTGCCGTTTCTGGCAAAGGACCTGGGCCCGCCGCTGGGCGGGGTGCCGATGACGATGGGCAGCCGCTACTTTCGCGGTTACGTACCGCAGGCGGATCACCCGTTCTTCCAGCGCGTGAAGGCCGCCGGCCTGAACATTTTCGGGAAAACGAACACGCCCGAGTTCGGCCTGATGCCGTACACGGAGCCGGCCCTTTTCGGCGCCTGCCGCAACCCCTGGGATACCGAGCGCACGCCGGGCGGATCGAGCGGCGGGAGCGCCGCGCTGGTGGCTGCCGGCGTGGTGCCGATGGCGCACGCCAACGATATGGGCGGCTCGATCCGCATACCGGCAAGTTGCGTCGGGCTCTTCGGCATGAAGCCCACGCGCGGGCGCATGCCGACCGCCGGCGGTACGATCGGGGATGCGAACGTCGATCTCTGCATCTCGCGCAGCGTGCGCGACAGCGCGCTGATGTTGGATTGCGTCGCTCAGGAGCGGGGTGCGTTGTATCAAGCCCCGCCCGCGCACGGAAGCTTCCTTGCTCACGCGCAACGCGAGCCGGGCCGTCTGCGCGTCGCGGTCGTGAGGGGGCCGATGTTGGGGCACGGGATCGACGCCGAAGCGCGTGCGGCGGTCGATGCGGCCGCGGCACTCTGCGCATCGCTCGGCCACGACGTCACCGAAGACGAGCCGCAGGGCATCGATTATCCGGCCATGTCCTATGCATTGCTCATGCTCTTCGCAAGCGGCATCGGCTGGCATCTCGGCGCCGGGAATCCATTAGCCGGCACGCCGCTACGGAACGGCGATATCGAGCCCGCTACGCTCGCGATGCTGACGATCGCGCGCGTGCTCAGTGCGGACGAATTGACCACCGCCGTCTCCAACCAGCGCCTCCTTGCCGGCGTTTTCGATGCGTTCATGGAACGCTACGACGTGCTGCTGATGCCGACCCTGGCTTCGCCGCCGGTGCGCATCGGAGAACTCGCGCTCACGCAGAGCGAACGGATGCAGATCGCGGTGCTTACGACGCTGCGCTCGAAAGCCCTGATTCGCAAAGCCGCTCGCGATATCGCCGCGCGCATGTTCGATTGGCTGCCGTATACGCCCGTATTCAATCTTACCGGCCAACCGGCGATGTCGCTTCCACTCCACACGAGCGCGGACGGGCTGCCGGTCGGCGTACAGTTCGCGGCACGGCTCGGCGAAGAAGGCTTGCTCTTTTCGCTCGCGTCGCAAATTGAATCGGCCGCACCGTGGGCCGATCGCCGGCCGCTAATGAATGACGTGTCGCGCCACGAGTGAGATCGCGGCGAGGGCCAGCGCGACGGCCACGAAGATCAGCAGGTGCGGGGATTTCAACCGCAATGAGAGACGCGCGCCGATCGGGCCCCCGAGCAGGCCGCCGATCACGAGCGGAATGATGTAGTCCAGACGAATGTCGTGCTGCAACGCATGGACGGCAAGCCCGATCGGCGACGTGAGCACGATCCCGAAATGCGACGTAGCGCTGATGGCGTGCGCGGGCAGCGACGAGAAGTAGAGGAGCGTCGGCACGATGACGACGCCGCCGCCGATGCCGAACAGGCTCGACGTGACGCCGACCACGAATCCGGCCGCGATCGCCAGGCGGAACGACATCGGCTTTTCGATATGCGCGCGATGATCGTCGATGCGGTTGCCGGCGCGCTTGTGGCGATTGACGATCATGTCGAAACAGATGACCGCGAGAAAGGCCGCGAAGACCCAGTCGAAGGCCGCGCCCGAGATGTGCCGCACGGCGATGGCACCCAAAATGCTGCCGGGGAATCCGCCGGCAGCGATCAGGAGCCCCGTGCGCACGTTGACGCGTCGCTGCATCAGGTAGGTGAAGGCGCCGCTGCCGCTATTGGCGACCACTAGGACCAGCGCCGTTCCCGCCGCCTCCGCCGGTGCTAAGCCGAAGAAGAGGCGCAGGATCGGGACCAAGATGAACCCGCCGCCCAGGCCTACCATGGATCCGAAGATGCTCGCGAGGAATGCGGAGATGAAGAGTTCGAGCGCTAAGTGCATCGAGCTTTACGCGCTCGATCCGCTGCGCGCGGCAACGTGCGTCTGTAGGCGCTTTTTCAACGATACCTAGTCCGGCTCAGTTGCTGACGCGTCCGATATATCGGCGGTCGCGTGTGTCGATCCGAATCATCTCGTCGGGATTGACGAAGAGCGGTACGTTAACGGTCGCGCCGGTCTCGAGCTTGGCCGGTTTACCCGTATTGGTGGCCGTATCGCCCTTGAAGCCGGGATCGGTTTCGACCACGCGCAGTTCCACGTGCGGCGGAAGATCGACGCCGATCGGCAGCCCCTCGTGGAACTGCACGTCAACCACCAGCCCGTCTTTTAAGAAATCCGCGGGGTCGCCGATGAGATCGCGCTGGATCGTGTAGTTCTCGAACGACTCTTGATCCATAAAGTGGTATCCGTCGGCATCGTTGTAGAGCATCTGCAACTGCCGGTTTTCGACGGTTGCCCGCTCCAGCTTTTCACCGGCGCGGAAGGTGCGCTCCAGGGTCGTGCCGGTTTTGACGTTTTTGAGGCGGGTCCGTACGAAGGCCGCGCCCTTGCCCGGCTTGACGTGGAGAAACTCGATGACGGTCCAGAGGTTACCGTCCACGACGACGGTGACGCCGTTACGGAGATCGTTCGACGAAATCATGACCCGGGCCAATACGGGCCCGGCCCTCGCAAGCCCTGGTTAGGGGCGCGGAGTCTGGCGTTTGGAGAAGAGCCCGATCCGGCTCTCGGTCCCCGAACGCAGGCGCCCGATATTCTCGCGGTGGGTGTAGATAATGAGGATTGCGGCCGCGGCCCCGTACGCCGCATACCAGATCGATCCGGTGAAAACATAGAGGCTGACCGGGGATATGACGTTCCCCAGCATCGAGCCGACCGAGGAGTATTGGGTGATGACCAGCGAGCCCAGGATCCAGGCCCCCACGCTCACCAGCCCGGCCTTCCAGCTCAAGGCGAAAATCGCACCGAAGGAGGTGGCGACGCCTTTGCCGCCCTTCCAGCCCAGCCACGGAGAGAAGCAGTGCCCCGCGACCGCTGCCGCGGCGACCACCGCGACGGCATCGTGCGATGAGCCGCGCACGGCCAAAAGATAGACCGGGGCGAAGCCCTTGGCGGCGTCGAGCAACAGCACCGCGGCCGCGCCGGGCTTGCCGAGCGTTCGCAGCGCATTCATCGCGCCGATATTGCCGGAGCCTTGGGTGCGAATGTCGGTCCGATAGAACGCGCGACCGATCAGGTAGCCGAACGGAATCGAGCCGATCAAGAACGCGCCGAGCGCATAGAGGACGACGAGCATCTATTCGCCCGGCTCCGGCGCCGCGCGACGCGCGCGGAATTCGAGCGTGAGCGGAACACCTTCGAAATCGAAGCTCTGCCGAATCGTATTCTCCAGAAAGCGCTTGTAGGCGTTCTGCACGAGATCCGGATCGTTGCAATGGAAGACGAAGACCGGCGGATGCGTGCCCGGCTGCGCCGCGTAGTACACTTTGAACGTCTTGCCACCGCTAAAGGGAGCGGGGTGGGCGAGCACGGCGTCGCGCAGGAGCGCGTTCACCTGCGGCGTTGAAACGCGGCGATCTAAATTCTCCGCGACGCGCGTGACGACCGGCATCAGGCTGCCGAGCCGGCGATGCGTCTTGGCGGAGAGGAACGTGATCGGCGCAAACTTTGCGAACGGCATCAACTCGTGAATGACGTTCGCAAGCTCGCCCTGGCTATATTCGCCTTGCTGTTCGAGCGCGAGATCCCACTTGTTACCGACGATGATGAGGCCCTTGCGCTCTTCGATGACGAGCCCGGCCAAACGCCGGTCCTGTGCGGTGATGCCCACCATCGAATCGAAAACGAGAATCGCGATATCGCAGCGCGAAATGGCGCTTAGGCTGCGCAACGTGGCGTAGTACTCGATCGCACCGTGTGCTTGAGGTTGCCTGCGAACGCCGGCCGTATCGATCAGGCGAATATTGCGGTCGTTGTAGGTGAGCAGCGTATCGATCGCGTCGCGCGTGGTTCCGGGAACCTCCGAAACGATCGCGCGTTCCTCGCCGAGCAGCGCGTTGAGCAGCGAACTCTTGCCGACGTTCGGGCGGCCGATGATCGCGATCGAGAGCTCGCCTTCCTTGGTCGCATCGGGTGCTTCGGGCGGCAGCAGTTCGACGACGCGATCGAGTAAATCGCCGGTTCCTTCGCCGTGAATCGCCGAGACCGGGACGGGTTCGCCGAACCCGATGCGCGAGAACTCGCCGAGCACCGACTGGGCGGCCTTGGGGGATTCGCATTTATTGGCGACGAGCACTACGCGACGGCGCGTCTTGCGCAGGATGTGCGCGACGTCTTCATCGAGCGGGTGCAAGCCGGTCTGCGCGTCCACCACGAAGACGATTGCGTCGGCCTCTTGCGCTGCGGCCTCGGCCTGGCGGCGCGTCGCTTCGGCGAATTGATCGCCGTGGGCGGCGTCGGCGGCCGGGTCGATGCCGGCGGTATCGACCATGCTGAAGGTGCGTCCCCGCCAGTCGCAGAGCGCGTACAGGCGGTCGCGGGTCACACCAGGGGTGTCCTCTACAATCGCCAGGCGTTGCCCGATCAGGCGATTGAAGAGCGCGCTTTTGCCGACGTTCGGGCGTCCGACGATCGCGACCGTGGCCGGCCGGAGCATGCCGGTAGTGGTAGCGTCAAAATCTGAGTCGATGGTCACCGGCCTCCTGTTTGACGTTCGCCCCAAATGACCCGCGTGCGGGAGACCGGGGCCGCGGGACTCGCGTGGCGAAGCTGCTGGGCCGCGCCATGGCCAAAATGTATATAGAGACCTTCGGGTGCCAGATGAATGAGGCCGATTCGCAGTATATTGCGGATCGCGCCCTCTCGATCGGCTACGAAATAGCGACCAAACCCGAAGACGCCCACGTCTTGCTCTTGAACACGTGTACCGTTCGCGACAACGCCGAGCGCCGCGCCTACGGACGCATGGGCCATCTCAAAGAGCTCAAGGATCGCGACCCGAGTATTCGCTTGGTCGTCATGGGGTGCTTGGCCGAACAGGATCGCGACCGCATGCAGCGCATCGCGCCGCACGTCGACGCCGTCTTTGGAACCAAGGAATTAGTGGAGCTGGGCGACCAGCTCGAACGGTGGCACGGCGATTTCGACGGGATCGATTTCTCCGACGAACGCGCGCTGCTGATGCCGTTCGGCGGGACCGCCGATGCCGTGATCGACGCCTTTTCGCACCTGCGGGCGTTCGTAACGGTCCAGCGCGGCTGTTCGTATTATTGCAGTTTCTGCATCGTGCCGCACGTGCGCGGACGCTTCGATCATCGGCCGATGGCGGAGATCGTCGGCGAGGTGGAAGAGCGGCTCGCTCTGGGCGCGCGCGAGGTGATGCTGGTCGGGCAAACGGTCAACGCTTGGAAGGACCCGGCGACCGGCGAAGACTTCGGCGACCTGTGCGCCGCGGTCGCCGCGCTGCCGAACCTCGAGCGCCTCACGTTCATCTCTCCGCATCCTAAGGATTTTACCGAAAAAATCATCGCCGATCTCTCGCGCATTCCGAAGCTCAACCCGCGGCTGCATCTGCCGCTGCAGTCGGGCAGCGACCCGATTCTGCGGCGCATGAACCGCAAATACACGATGGCGGATTTCGCGCACAAGGTGGAGTTGATCCATCGGTATCTTCCGGGTTGGGCGATTACAACCGATATCATCGTCGGTTTTCCCGGTGAGAGCGACGACGACTTCGAACGGACGCTCGCATACGTGGAGACCCAGGTCTTCGCGAATGCGTTTACGTTCATCTACTCGATTCGGCGGGGGACGCCGGCTGCGAATTGGGAGCAGGTGCCGGCCGCAGTCGCATCCGAGCGTTACAAACGCTTGCTGGACGCGCAGAACGCCGCCGTTCGTGCGTACCACGACGCGAAAATCGGTACGACGGTACGCTGTTTGATTCAGGGACTGTCGAAAAAAGATCCGACTCGTCTGGCGGCCAAGTCGCTGGACAACGTGACCGTGATCGCTCCGTTACCCAGCGACTACCCGCGAGGCGACGCAGGCGCAAGCCACCCGTATGCCGCGACGCCGTGGATCGACGTCGAGCTTGAAACCGCGCACGTGTGGGGCTGCACCGGCACGGCGGTACGCCGCGCCGAGCGATTCGCCGACGCCGGCCGCGCGCTCGAACGTCCGGCCATCGATTTGCTCGCACGGTGAGCGACGCGGTGAAGTACTCGCCGATGCTCGAGCAGTACTTTGGGATGAAAGCGAAACACCCGGGAGCGATTTTGCTTTCGCGCGTGGGCGACTTCTACGAAGCCTACGGCGAGGACGCCGAGACGGCCGCGCGTGCGCTGCAAATCGCATTGACGAGCAAAGAGGCCGGCGGCGGTAAGCGCGTGGCCATGGCCGGCGTTCCGCACCACGCGCTAGCGGGATATCTCGCCAAGCTCGTGCAGCAACGATTCATCGTTGCGCTGGCCGAGCAACTCGAAGTACCGGTTCCCAATCGTTTGGTGCGGCGCGACGTCGTCCGCATCGTCACGCCGGGCACGTTGATCGAAGATCAATTGCTCGAAGGAAAACAGAACAACTATCTCGCGGCGGTAGCGGCCGTCGACGACACGTTCGCCGTTGCGTATGCCGACGTTTCGACCGGTTACTGCGCGGCGACCGCGCTGAGCGGCAACGACGCGTACGAGGACGTGCTTGCCGAACTCGGACGCCTGGGCCCTTCGGAAATCGTTGCCGATCTTCCGGCCGATCTTCGCGCCTTGCTCGGAGGTGCGGTGGAAGTATTGGGCGCTCGCATGTCGGCGCCGCCGCTGGGATTGGTGGAGACGCGCGACCGCACGGAGTTCGACGGGTTCTCGATCGATGAATCCGCGGCCATCAATCGCGCGCTCGACGCGTTGGCCGGTTTCGTCCGCCGCACCGGTATCGCATTGCCGTCCGGCGTCGCGCTCAACGAGCCGGTGCTGTATCGCGAACGCCAGTTCATGGCGCTCGATCCGGCCACGCGCAAGCATCTCGAACTGACCAAAGCGCAGGGGCAGAACACGCGCGCAACGCTGCTCGCGACGCTGGATACGTGCGAAACGTCGATGGGCTCCCGCATGCTCTCGCGCTGGATTCTGGCTCCGCTTCTGGACCGGAGTGCGATCGAAGCTCGCCAAGAGGCCATTGCCGCACTCCTGGACGAGCACGCCCGCCGGCAGGCGATGCGGGATCTGCTCCGCGGTTGCTTCGATCTCGAGCGTATCGCGCAAAAGGTTCGCGTGCGCCGCGCGTTGCCGCGCGATCTGGCATCGTTACGGCGGACGCTGGAAGTTCTCGCGCCGCTGCGACACATCGTGCCGGAGGCGCTCGCACCCCTGATCGAACGTATCGGTGCCTTCGACGACGTCATCGACGACCTGCAGCGCTCGCTCGTGGACGAACCGCCCGCGCAGGTTCACGACGGCGGGGTCATTCGTCCCGAGGCCGATGCCGAACTCGCGGAATGCGTTTCGCTGCGCACCGATGCGCGCACCCGTCTTTCGGAACTCGAGGAGCGCGAGCGAGAGCGGACCGGCATCAAGTCGCTCAAGATCAAGTACGCCAGCGCATTCGGATACGCCATCGAGGTGAGCAAGGGTAGCGTGGGGCAAGTGCCCGCCGACTACGTGCGCAAGCAAACGCTGACGACCGGCGAGCGGTACGTCACGCCGGAGCTCAAAGAACTCGAACTCGCGATCTCTACCGCGCAGTCGCGCCAAGAACGCATCGAGGCGCGGTTGTATGAGGCCCTGGTCGAACGCGTCGCACTGCGGGCCGACGATCTATTGCGCGCGGCCGAAGCCATCGCGCAGATCGACGTCTTCGCGTCGCTCGCTCAGTGCGCCGCGGAACGCGGGTACGTGCGCCCGACGTTCGTCGACCAGAGCATCGTGAGCATAGAAGAAGGGCGCCATCCGGTAATGGAAGCGGTGTTGCGGACGCACTTCGTGCCGAACGATCTGCACCTGCGCGCGCTCGACCACCGTTTCATTCTGTTAACCGGCCCGAACATGGGCGGGAAGTCGACCTACTTGCGGCAGGCCGGGTTACTGGCGATCATGGCGCACGTCGGCTCGTTCGTCCCGGCCAAATCGATGCAACTCGGCATTATCGATCGTATCTTCACGCGCATCGGTGCCGGCGACGATCTGGCCTCCGGCCAATCGACGTTTTACATGGAAATGGCCGAGGCCGCGAATATTCTACGCCGCAGCACGCGCAAATCGTTACTGTTGATCGACGAAGTCGGGCGCGGCACCGGCACGATCGACGGCCTATCGATCGCGCAGGCGATCTGCGAGTTTCTGCTCGGCCTGGACGAACAATCGCCCATGGCGCTGTTTGCCACGCATTTCCACGAGCTGTGCGCGCTCTGCGAGCACTGGCCGACGGTCGCGAACTATCACATTACCGCGGTGGAACAGAGCGGCCGCCATAGCGGGCCGGTCTTTTCGCACCGCGTGCAACCGGGCAGTTCTTCGCGTTCGTTCGGCATCGAAGTCGCGCGGATGGCCGGCTTGCCGCCGGCCGTGATCGAACGCGCGCAAGAAATCGCCGACGCGCTGGGCGGTCAGCCCGATTTGGAGACGCAGGTGCCGTTGCGCAAGAGGTTGCCGCGTACTCCCGCATCCGAAATGCAGCTCTCGTTCTTGCGTAACGAGTCGTAACGCATGCCGTTCATCCACCGGCTCGACGCGGTGACGATCGGGCAGATCGCCGCGGGCGAAATTATCGAGCGGCCCGTTTCGATCGTTAAGGAATTGGTCGAAAATGCGGTGGATGCCGGAGCGACCCGCGTGAGCGTGGCGCTCGAAGCGGGCGGTACGCGTTCCATCGAAGTGGTTGACGACGGGAGCGGCATCGATCCGGAGGATCTCGCCTTCGCGGTGATGCGCCATGCGACCAGCAAGCTCGCGGCCGCGACCGATCTTGCGAGCGTCGCAACGCTCGGGTTCCGCGGCGAAGGCTTGGCCTCGATCGCGGCGGTGGCGCGGCTCGATATCGTGTCTCGAACCCAGGATGCGCAGATCGGATCGCGCATCGTCGCGCACGCCGAAAGCGCCGAGCCGATCGTTCCCGCGCCGGCGGCGCCGGGCACGCGCGTGCGCGTCGAAGCGCTCTTCGAGAACGTTCCGGTGCGTCGCGAATATCTCAAGGCGCCGAGCGCCGAATACGCTCGCATCTCGAGTTGGCTTACCACCTTTGCCCTTGCGTACCCGAGCGTTACGTTCGCGCTCCGACACGACGGCAAGGATGTGTGGGTGCTTCCTTCCACGTCCGATCCGCGCGAGCGCTTGGCGATGGTATTTGGAACCGAAGCCGCGCAGCATCTGATACCGTTGGACCCGTCGGCCGCGCGGGCGCTGGACGGAAACCTGAGCGGTTTCATCAGCGAACCGGGGCACGACCGGGGCGATCGGCGGCTACAGATCCTTTTCGTGAATGGACGGCTGTTGCGCAGTTCGCTGCTTGCCGGTGCGTGGACGGCCGGCTATGCCACCTTTGCGATGAGCGGACGACACCCGTACGGCGCGATCTTCTTGGAACTACCGCCCGGTCACGTCGATCCGAACGTCCACCCTACCAAGAGCGACGTGCGTTTGCGCTTCGGCACGCAAACGTTCGATGCGGTACGCCGTTCGATGACCGCCACGCTGCAAGCGCATGCCGCGCACCGCTTTAGCCGGCACGTGCATGCCGAGGGTGTTTCGCTTGCGCCGCCGGCGATCGATGCGAGCCTGCCGCACGTACAGTCGCTTTTCGAGCCGGTACGCGGCGATGCCGACGAGGTGCCGGGGCATCGCTTGCGCGTGCTCGCGCAACTCCATCGGACGTTTATCCTCGCAAGCGACGGGGACGCACTGCTCCTGGTCGATCAGCACGCGGCGCACGAACGCATCGCCTACGAGTCGATCGTCGAACGCGCCCAGACGCACGCTCCCAGCGAGCCGCTCTTGGTTCCCCTTGTGGTCGAGCTGGATCTGGGCCAGTCCGCCGCATTGGAGCGCGCAGTCGATCTGCTGCGCGAGGGCGGCCTGGAAATCGAGCCGTTCGGCGATCGCACGTATCGGATCGTTGCCACGCCCGCCGGGTTCGGCGCGCGTGCGTTCGATCTGCAAGGCTTCATCGACGATCTCACCACCGACGTGAAGCAGCGCGACGTGCGCGAGCGCGTATGGGCCAGCCTCGCGTGCCATTCGGTTACGGTGGCCGGCGAACGGCTGGAACCCGACGAGATGACGACGCTCGTCGATCGGCTGCAGCGGTGCGTCAATCCGATGCATTGCCCGCATGGACGCCCGACGATGGTTCGGCTGGCGCCCGACGATATCGCGCGAATGTTCAAACGTCTGTAATGCGCCGATGAACGACGTTACGCGGCGCGGCGTGCTGGTGCTCGCGGGTGCGACCGCCGCTGGAAAAACCGCCATCGCGATCGCCCTCGCGCGGCGTTTTGATGCCGAAATCGTGGGAGCCGACTCGCGCCAAATCTATCGGGCGATGCCGATCGGGACGGTGGCACCGACGGAAGAAGAGCTCGCCGCGGTGCCGCACCATTTGGTCGGGTTTCTCGATCCGCACGAGCGCTATTCGGCCGCGCGATTCGCGGCCGATGCCATGCGAACGATCCACGAAATCCACGCGCGCGGTAGGCGCGCGATCGTCGTCGGCGGCACGGGCTTCTACATTCGCGCGCTAACCGGAGCGATCGACTTGGCTCCGCAACACGACGAGCGCCTGCGCGAGCGGCTGGCTATGGAAGCGCGTACGCATCCCGCGGAGTTTCTCCACGCATGGTTGCAGTTGCGCGACCCCAAGCGCGCGGCCGCGGTTGCGCCGAACGACGCCTACCGCATCGTGCGGGCGCTGGAGGTGGCGATGGCCGGCGACGACCCGCTCCGGCGAACCGGTGCCATCGCCTCGCTCCCGGCCTCGAGCATTCCGTTTGCCAAGCTTTTTCTGGACGTCCAACTGAGCGAACTCGACGAGCGGATCGCACTCCGAACGGCGCATATGCTGCGCCGGGGTTTGGTTGAAGAAGCCGAGCGCATCGGGAGCGAAGCGGTCGCGGCGACCGCGGTCGGGTATCCGCAGGCCACGGCGTTTCTGCGCGGATGGTGCACGCGTGACGAACTTGAGCGTTCGCTCGCTCGTGCGACTCGGCGGTACGCGCGCCGGCAGCGCGCGTGGTTTCGTTCCGAACCCCAAACGCGCTGGGTCCGAGCCGACGAGGTCGAGGCCGCGGCAAGGGAAATGCTCGGCTGGT
>VFSW01012436.1_pt1 | contig 11887 bp, 10 predicted proteins | sample 5358111 | NCBI WGS metagenome assembly VFSW01 (sample SAMN11554181, study PRJNA540505) | mine drainage metagenome | isolation source: sediment from site ElyBrook_90M | place: USA: Ely Copper Mine, Vershire, VT | collected 2017 | reverse complement strand
GCGGCAAGCGGGCTTTTATATTTCAACACCTTGTTCGACGAAAACGCCGCATCGCACATCGCCCTGGGCCAGGCCTACACGTCATGCCTGCGCGACGGGGACAAGCTGAGGCCTGCGGAACTTGCCGCCCGGGGCGCGAATGACAGCCTGATCCACGTTGACTGGATGATCGGATCAGGGGAGCTCGATATCGACGGCATCACCGCCTCGGGCACGGTGGAACCACTGATGCGCCGGGGAGAATGGGTCTGAGGCTACAGCGGCTTCAGTTCTCGGCCGCGATAGCCGCATCCAAGAGTGTGCGTTTACTTCCAAATGGCCGTTGGCCTGTTTTGTACGCCAACGTAATCCGGGCCTCGCAAGAGCGAAGAGAGCAAATCCCATGAATATTTCCCATGCTGCAGCTTTGATCTTCATGCTGACCCTCGGGCCCACGGCGGTGCAGGGCCAGGCGGCCGCGCCGCCGACGCCCGCACAATCAGCAGCGCCGACGCCCGTTCCGGCTTCAAGTGTTTCAGCATTGCTTCAACCTTCTTTGACAAACGTGCAGAATACCCTCGGCACCCTCAAGATCGACAAGTGGAAGCGGGGCGATATCAGGGATGAGGCGGGCGACAACGTTAAAGCCATCCTCAGGGATCTGCAAAACAATGTGCCGGGAATGATCGCGGCGACCGATGCTGCGCCGGGAGTCGTCAGCCAGGCGATTCCGCTGGTGAAACATCTTGATGCTCTATATGACGTGCTTCTGCGCGTCGAAGAGGCATCGCGCGTTTCTGCTCCGGGAGACCAGATTCCACAGATTCAAAAGGTGCTCAACGAATTCGAAACCGCACGGATCGCGCTGGATGACCGCCTTCAACAGAATGCGGTCGATCAGGAGAAGCAGCTTTCTGACGCGAAGTCAGCGTTGAAGGCCCAACAGGAAGCCGCCAAGGCAATCGTAGTGCCTTCCACGACTCCTACGTGCCCGACACCGGCCCCGGTCAAGAAAAGGAAACGCACCATTCCGGCCAGGAAGCCGCAGGCCGCCCCCGCGACAGCCACGCCCGCGCCGGCAACCCCCAAGACTCCTTGACGGATGTTGGCTTACGATGACTGCGGAAGGACCTTTGACTCTCTCGGGACTTAAGGGCTCTTGCGAGCTTTCTCATACTCACTCTTGATTGCCTGCGTCGCATCAGCGAGTTTCGAGAGCGGACTGCGGTGGGTGCGCAGATCGTCTTCTGAGGCGCTGGCGGTGAAGACTCCTTCGTCGGTGACCGCGTAGAAATTCACTTGCCCGCTCAGAGGCAATGGATACTCGGTGGTGGGGTGCATCAGTGTTTGCGCCTCGTTCGCAACTGAGACAACCTTCAATGCGGCATTGTGAATGGCTTCGTGAGCCTGGCCTCCGCCAATGAAGCTCCTGCCCCCATCGAGATACACGCTTGCCGATCCATCGGCAATGGCAACGATCGTATCCGCTCCTCCAGAGGTCGCAAAATCGGTCACCACGGCGAAAGGCTGATCAGGCTTCGAGGCGGGGCCAAGACCGAAGTTGTCGCGGTTCCCTTGAAGAACCAGACTTCGCAGCCCCTCGTTAACTTTTGCAGCTTGCGTTTGGCGCGCATTCGTTTCTTGATACGGGGCAGCCTCGCTGCCATGCCGATGCATGCGAACGGCGAACCAAATGCCCGCGAGCAGGCAGACGAGAATTAACGGCCAGCGACGTTTCATCAGAGCTGAATGCTACCACCCTGGGCGCTCGGCCCTTTCAGGCGATCGGCAACAACCGATGCCGGTTAAAGCCGCCGTTACAGGATGTGGCTGAGTTTGACCGGTATTTTGTCAAAGTCCACGGTGCCCAGGCCACGGTTCGCGGCGAGTTGAAGATAAGGAAGGTGCTCCGGATCGAGATTCCAGTAAGCCTTGGCGACGTAGGCGTCAAGGGCGACAGGGTCGGTGCCCGCCACCACAGTTTTCCTGGTGACAACGTCTTCCAGGTTGCCGCCAGTCGGCCCGTTGCGAAGCAGAACGCGGTAGCAGTCCATCATCGTGAGGGTGGGCAGCATGAAGGCAGCGAGATCCGCGAGGCTCTGGTGAATCTGCTGATGGAGGCGGTTGCGCTGGCCGCCGAGAATGCCATACCAGTTCTTCATGCCGAGGGTGGCGCCAGTCAGGTTGTGATGTTTGGCAATAGGCAGATTGATGACCTTGTCCGCCTCGAGAAACGGCGTGAAGACCGCCCAGCTTTTGAGAACGACTCCGCCTATATCCACTTCACGGAAAAGCTCAGGATCGGGCAGAATGACTTCGGCGCCCTCGGCTCGCGCCGCCGCCTGGATGCCGGACCGCTGAAAACAGCGCCTCGGCTCATTGCAACTCACGTCTGTGACAATGACCCGTTTGGCTCCCGCCTGCCAGCACTGACGAACCACTTCGGCGAGATGTTCCGGATTGGTGTTGGCAGCCTGTTCCGGCGTGCGGTCCCAGGCGATATTGGGCTTGATGACCACGACGTCCTGCCGGGTGACAAAGCGGCTCATGCCGCCAAGATCGGCGAGGGCCCGCTGAGCGAGGGCACGCGGTTCCCCGCCCTGCGCTACGGCCATCGTGGGATACGCATTGCCGGCGGAGATGCGGTGATCGCGGCGCGCCTGTTCGGCTTGCACCAAAATTGGCCGCGCGCTGCGTCCGCTCAACCAGTACGCCGTCCCGGCCGCCGCGGCCGCGATGCCACCGGCGCGCAGCAACTGCAGCATCGCCTCGCGCCGCGTCAGGTCCTGCGGAGGATTCGATTTGTGACTTTCTTCGTTCCCCATCTCGCCCACTCCGGTCGCTGAAAACCTCGTTCCGCCTACGCCTCGAGCAAATGAATCTTTTGCGGATCGTTGGTACCGAGGCCGTGAGCCGCGTCAGCGGCTGTTGCAATGTACCGCGGCGGACGACCGGCTTCTGCAAGCGACTTGATTCCGGCTTCGGCGCGCTTGCGTTCGATCATCTGCCAGGCCGTGTGGTCGATGGCCACGCGGTCTTCGCCGACGATCAGTGCGTTGGGATACCAGAGATGTTCGGGGCGGAAACCGGGTCCGCCGTCATAAACGGAAGACATGGCATCTCCGACGGTAAAGCGAACTTTCTCCCGAATCGCTGGAATGCAGTTCAGGTCGGCCACGCAGGGGTTACACCCGCCGGCATGCAGATCCTGCGGGTGATCAACGACGCCATACATGTTCTTCATCGCGAAGGTGACCCCGGCCATGCTGTGGTCTTTCAAAATCGGCAGACCAATAACCATGGCGCACTCGCGGGTCAGAATTTTTGACAGCTTGATTTTTGCGGCGCCCCACGACTCCTGGTTGTCTTCAAAACCCGACGCGTCCGATCCAAAGCAACGCACACGGGCCGGATCGGTATTGATCGTCAGCCCGCAGACCTCAAGATCACGGGCGTTGCGATCCCATACCAGCACATTGCCCGCTTTGACTCCGGCCTGCTGCAGCCGCTCCGCTACGGCAAAGACCAGCGCGGAGTGGGTGCAGATACCCTTGCCGCCGAGCCCATTCGTCTTGAGCCCGATGACTTTGTCCTTGGCATTGCCCTGGGCGATGAGCAGCTTCCATGCGTCAACAGGCTTATCGCGTCCAGTGTAGGAGGCGATTGCACGGTCGAGCAGTTCGATCACGCGCTTCTCATCCAGTTGGCCGGTCGCGTTGTGCAGCGCGGCATCGCGGGCGACAACGACTCGGGATTTCCCGGCGTCAGCCTTCTGATCAAGCGCCTTCGCCAGCGCCCACTTGCCCTGCCCGCCTAGTAGCGCAGCGCCCGCAGCAGCTTCTTTGAGGAACATTCGACGGCTTTTCATTCAGAACCTCGCAATTCGCATGTTTGACCGACCGCGGCATCTTCCGCCACGACTTCAAAGTTTGGTTTCCACTCCTTGCGCCAGCGCCATCAGGGCCTGAGGAAGTTCAGGAGTGGACTGATAAGCAACAATGCGCACTAGGTAAGGCCCCTTGCAAAACGTGACGCTTTGCGCATAAGCCACGCCTCCATCGCCCAGTGGGACCGATTTTGCGTCGCCGCCCCGCCCGGTCTCCAGGATCGTGCGCGCGCCGGCCGCATCGCCCATGGTGTAAACGTCGACAACGGCCTCAACCTGCGACTGATATTTGTAATCGGAAGTCGAAGTGGAAACGACACCGGCCTTGATGTACTGCTCGGAATCGCCGTCGATGTACTGCCACAGATCCTTGGCCTCGAAGACACGGGTTTCGCCGGTCTTCTGCCAGCCTGCAACCTCCCCGGTCGCTGGAAATGGGACGACCTTTTGCTTCTTGCATCCAGCCAAAATCAATGGAGCGATAAGAGCGATGGCGATAAATGAGTACTTCCAACGTTTCAGATTTGTTTTCACAACACCGGGTCCTTTGGCCCACAAAAGCGCTACTTGCGGTTAAGCAGTATCTGGCTGCCGGGGGAACGGCTCTCGCCGATGCTGGTGACGTAGACGGCGGGCCGTTCCTGCAGCGGACATGCATACTCGCAGGCGCCACAGCCCACACACCTGCTGGGGTCGACGCGCGGCTGCTTCAGCGTCTTGGTCTTTCCAGAGGAATCGACCACCTCGGCTTCTTCGACATAAATCGCCTTGGGAGAAACCGGACACCACTCCTCGCACACGATGCACTCCGTGGCCTCAGCCCATGGCAGGCAGCACCCCCGGTCATAGAAGGCGGTGCCGAGGCGGACCGGCTGGTTTTGCTGGGCGCCCACGCCCACTACCCAAGCCTTTTCCTGCGGCGTTATCTGCCAGATCGCGCCGGTCGGGCACACCTCGGAGCACAGCACGCAGCTTGGCTCACAGTAGCCGATGCGCGGTACCAGGGTCGGCGTCCACAGCCCCTCAAGGCCGGCCTGGTCGAGCGTGGGATGCAGCGAATTATTCGGGCAGACCTTCATGCACTCCCCGCAGCGAATGCAGCGAGAGAGGAAATCCGTCTCGTCGAGCGAGCCCGGTGGACGAAGCAGGCGGTCATGCCGGCCCTTGCCAAGTCCGGTATTGGCGCGCATGAGAGGAATAACCGCCGCGCCGGCGGCGAGTCCGCTCAGTGCTTTGCGACGGCCCAGGTCCGGCGAGGCAACTTCTTTTTCATTTCGGAAGAAGCGGAAAGAAAGACTCTGGTCGGGGCACGCACCGACGCAGTTCATGCACATGAGGCACTCGCTCTTGCGCCATGGCACTCCGCCGATGGGATCGTCTCCGCCCTGGCAATGGAGCAGGCAGCGGTTGCAGCGATTGCATTTTTCCAGATCCTTGTGGAGGCCGAAGATCGAAAAGCGCGAGACCGCGCCCAGTAAGGCGCCCAGCGGACAGATGGACCGGCACCACAGTCGCGTGACGCGCAGGCTGGCCGCAAGAATCACGAGAAACAGAATGCCGAGGACCAGCCCTTGCGCGAAATGGGTTTGCCGGAAATCGAGGATCGTCGCTTGAAGGACGCTGTGCAGAGTTGTGCCCGTCACTTTGATAGCGTGCACGTGGCTGTGTTCAAGCGGGGCGAGAACTGCGCGCACCGAAAAGTTGAATGCCGGCAATAATGCCAGCCCTACCGAGCGCACGAGAAGGCTGAAAGGATCAAGCCAGCCCACCGCCATCGACCCGAAACAGGCAGCCACCAGACCGGCGATGAGAACCACGTATTTCAGAGTCTGCCAGCGTTTGTACCGATTGGACTCGATGCGCTGCTTGCCGCGCTTGGATTCAGAAGGCATGCTGCCGATCCAGTGCTGCAGAGTGCCCATCGGGCAGATCCATCCGCAGAAGAAGCGGCCGAGAAACAACGTTGGCAGCAGGATAATCAGGCTCAGGATCAGGCCGCGATAAAGCGCGTGACCGGCGAGTGCGTTGGCGATTGCCACCAGCGGATCGAGTTCAAAAAACAAGCGCACCGGCGCATGCAGATGGATGTCGCCTCCGCTGCCGGGCAGCGGACGCAACGACGTAAAGATGAGCAATCCGACAAACAGGAAGAGAAAGAAGATCTGCGTGATCCTGCGCAACAGCGGCAATCGCGAACGGGCCACGAAACTCCTCCGCGCAACAGGTGCGCCCGAAGCAGGTTAAGTAGCGCAGGCCTGTGGAGAGTCTTACAGTGCCGGCGCTGGAGCAGATCAAGGAGAGTCTCGTTCTTGCGATTGGCTTTAATCGCTAAAGACTTACGCCTGCGGCAGAAATCGATCCTCAGTTCATCGAATATGTACGCAGGAATCGCGTGAGCGGGCGCTCTCCGTGCAGAGATCATGATTGTCGGTTCGTCATGAGGAGACAGTGACGGTCATCACGACCGGCGGTCGGGGAGATCCCGAGAGCGATTGGAGATCACGCCAATCACTGTCTTCGAGCGCACTTCAAATCGGATTTATAGGCGATTTATCAGAGTAGCGATACAGGCCGCGCCAAAGCCATTGTCGATATTCACGACGCATACGTTGGGCGAGCACGTATTCAACATGCCAAGCAGTGCGGCGACGCCGCCGAAGGACGCCCCATAGCCCACGCTGGTGGGCACCGCGAGCACCGGCGCGTTCACCAGTCCGCCTACCACCGTGGGAAGGGCGCCTTCCATGCCCGCGCACACAATCAGCACGCGCGCCGATTGCAGCGACGTGCGCTGCGCGAGCAGGCGATGGATGCCGGCCACGCCCACGTCGGCGATCAGTTCAACCGTGTTGCCCATGAGCCGCGCGGTGACCACGGCCTCTTCTGCAACCGGTAGATCGCTGGTGCCCGCGCACACCACGGCAATTGTGCCTTTCCCGGGTGTCGCAGGAGCCTGCTCCAGGGTGATGGCATGGGCTGTCTCATGGTAAGTAGCGCGAGGTTCAGCCGCGAGTACGGCATCGAAGCATTCCCGCGACGCACGCGTGGCAAGTACGTTGCCGCCCGCCTGCGCCATGCGTGCGAAAATGGCAGCGACCTGGGCTGCTGTCTTGCCCGATGAAAAGATCACTTCCGGCATGCCCGTACGCAGCGAGCGGTGGTGATCGAGCTTGGCGAATCCGAGGTCCTCAAATGGCAGGTCGCGCAAGCGGTCCAGAGCATCGGGGACGTCGGTGCGGCCTGCACGCACCTCGTTTAAAAGAGTCTCAATCTGCGCGCGATTCATCAGCGATCCTTCCTCATCGTGGTTGGATGCGCGGCGTAGAGCCGCGCGGCCTCCTGGAGAACCTGCTTGAGCGGCACTCCATGTTGCGCGGCGATCCTGCGGCAATCCTCATACTCAGGCGTGGCATTGGCAACTTCTCCTGAGGGCCAGCGCGCGATCTTCACCTGTACCGCTCCCCATGGAGTCTCCACCTGAGCGAATTCGCGCTGAAGAGCGATCTTGTTCTCGATTCGCCAATGCAGACCTATCGTTGTTGTCTCGCGAAATAACAGGTCGCGGAGGGTGGGGACGAGTTCCGGGCGGCAGAGCACTGTCATCTGCACTCCCGTGCGCCCCTTCTTCATCTGTACTGCAATGCGATAAACGTCCCAAGCCCCGGCGGAGAGTAGAAGTTCGCTGACGTAGGCCAGCAACTGCGGCGTCGAGTCATCGACCACGGTTTCGATTACGGCCATGGGCTCAACCGCTGGGTCTGCCGTGCTCTCCTCGCCCACCAGCAACCGCAGCAGGTTAGGCTGGCCGGGCGTGTCGCGGCCGCCGGCACCATAACCCGTGGCGGAAACGCGCATGGCCGGCAGAGTACCGTATTCGACTTTGAGCATGCGCAGGATGGTGGCACCGGTCGGCGTGACCCGCTCCATTGGCGGCCCGGCGGAGTACACGGGAGCATTGCCCAGCAGCGCAAGTGTCGCCGGCGCGGGCACCGGCAGTGTGCCGTGCGCACAGTCCACCGTTCCGCTACCCACATTGAGCGGCGAAGCCAGCCAGCGATCCACGCCCAGCGCAGCCGCACCCGCAGCCGCGCATACGATGTCAACGATGGTGTCTACGGCGCCCACTTCGTGAAAATGCACCTTTTCTACTTCAATCGAATGAATCGCGGCTTCTGCCTCGCCCAGCATCTGAAAAGCCTGCGCCGCCCGCTCTTTCACCAGGTCATCGAGAGGCGCCGAGTGAATGATGCCGAGAATTGTCGAGAGCGACCGATGTTGTTCGTGAGTATGCTCGTGACCATGTACATGCGAATGTTCGTGCTCGTGAGCATGCGCAGGATCGTGGGAACCTTCATGGGAGTGAACGTGTGCGTGCTCGTGCGTGTGGACGTGTCCCTGGCCATGATCATCTGAATGGGAGTGTTCGTGCGTATGAAGATGCGCGTGCTGGTGGGAATGATCCGCATGAGAGTGCGACTCAGCTTCATCATGCTTGTGCGCATCTTCAGAAGCGGCCCCTGGCGACGTGAGTACGTCCACCTTGGTGCCTGTGATGCCGCCCCGCATTACCTTGCGCGCTTCGAGACGCGCGCCCACGTTGAGGGTGCTTGTCACCTGTTGAAGAAGTTCGATGGGGACGCCCGCATCCACCAGCGCGCCCAGCAGCATATCGCCGCTGATGCCAGAGAAACACTCCAGATATCCAATTCGCATCGAGGCTGATTCTACGGTATTCCAAAACCGGGTGGGAAGGGTTGATTAAGCGCCGCGGCGCAGCAGGACGTCGGCGGAAAGGATCGCATTCATCGAGCCTGAGCGGAAGCCCGCGCAATCGAGCGTTATGTACTGAAAACCGATGGAACGCAGTGCGGCGGTTATGGCGTCCAGCATTTCCATGTTGAGGGCGCGGGGCATCTCTCCGCGCGATATTTCGACGCGCGCCAATTCTCCGTGATGGCGAACCCGGAATTCGCGAAATCCAAGGACGCGCATGCTTTCTTCGGCGCGCTCTACTTGTCCCAGCACTTCGCGTGTCACCGTTCGGCCATATTCCACTCGCGACGACAGGCACGGTGCGGCGGGACGATCCCATAGCGGATATCCGGCGGCCTTGGCCAGCGCCCGCACTTCGAGTTTGGTCAAGCCTGCATCGGCCAGCGGAGCAAGTACATTGTGTTCCTGTGCGGCACGCTGCCCCGGCCGGTAGTCGCGCGTATCGTCGGCATTCATTCCGTAGGCGATGTTGGTATAGCCCAATTCCGCGCCAAGCGTTTTCATGCCTTCGAACAATTCCGTCTTGCAATGGAAGCAGCGGCTGGCGTCGTTGCGCTGGTAGTCGGGGCGATCCAATTCTTCAGTTTGAATCACGCGCAGAGGCATGCCGATGTCGCGCGCAAAGGCCCTCGCCTGCTCCATGTCGCGACGCGCGAGCGAGGCTGAGTCGGCCAAAACCGCGAGCATTCGGTCGCCGAGAACTCGATAAGCGGTACCGGCCAGGTAAGCGGAGTCCACTCCACCGGAATAGGCAACCATCAAGCTCCCTAGCTCGCGGAGTTGCGCTTCAAGCACTAATAACTTCGATTCTGTATTTGGTACGGACGCTGGGACGCCGGTTTGCGCTTGGGCCGCCATGGGCAGATTATACGCTCCACCCATTCTGATGCAGATGGCTTGAATCAGGAACAAATCGCGACCTTCGACTCGCACTAAGCCCGTCTCGTTTCCTGGCCTGCCTCGTTTCAGCCGCAAGGCCGCCTGAAGTCGGCGATTCCCAGTCGAGTCAGGTTAAGTGCCACATAAAGCATGTAAAACCCAAATTAAAAGGCAATTGACCTGGTTTCGTGCCTTGAGAAGCTCGTGTTGGGGGGGACGCTGGACGGACGTAACCTGCCCGCGTTTTCTGGTTCGGCATATAATGTGTAGTAGTCCCAAAGCCGTTCTTGCCAATAACCAGTAAATAGCCGTCGGCCTGTTCACCCCCCAAGGGACAGTATTTTTACAGAATCAATAAAGGAGAACCCATAAGCGTGTCGAAACCAGTTGCCATCTGTGTCATCGGTTCAGGGTATGTAGGACTTGTCGCCTCGGTTTGTTTTGCCGAAATGGGTCATCAGGTGACCTGCGTCGACAACGACGAAGCCAAGGTAAAAACTCTTCGCGAAGGCGGAGTGCCGATCTATGAAGAGCACTTGCCGGAACTGCTCGGGAAACATCTCGGGCGCGGGGGCGATTTCACTACCGATCTCAGTGGCGCGGTGGAGAAGTGCCAGGCTATCTTCATTGCAGTGGGCACCCCCCAGGGTGACACCGGCGCTGCAGACCTCTCTTATGTTGAAGCCGTCGTCTCAGAGATTGCGCGCGCCATCACGAGCTACAAGGTCATCGTCGAGAAGAGCACGGTGCCCGTTTACACCAATGAGTGGGTGCGCCGTGTACTGCACCGCCGCGGGGTCGAGCCTGATCAATTTGACGTGGTTTCCAATCCCGAGTTCCTGCGCGAAGGAACGGCCGTGATCGACTTCCTGCATCCGGATCGCATCGTTGTGGGAGCAGGCACAGAACGTGCGGCCGACCTGCTGCGCAGCATCTATGCGCCGCTCACCGGGGGCACCTACTACGAGCGTCCCGACGCACTTCCTGGCGCATGCAGCGCCGCCAATCCTGCCAAGCTGCTGGTTACGTCTGCGCAGAGCGCCGAAATCATCAAGCACGCCTCCAATGCCTTCCTGGCCTTGAAGATTTCATTTATCAATGCGGTAGCTAATCTCGCCGAGAGCGTTGACGCAGACATCGAAGACATCGCCGCGGGCATTGGGCTCGACAGCCGCATTGGTCCCAAGTTCCTGCGTGCCGGCCTGGGCTATGGGGGCTCGTGCTTCCCCAAAGACGTCGCCGCGTTTCACTGGGTGGCGCAGCAGCAGGGTCTCGATTTCCAGTTGCTTGAAGAAGTGCGCCGCATCAACGACGCTCAAAAGGATGTGTTCTTCAACAAAGTTCGCGCCGCTCTGTGGACTCTGCGCGGAAAGAAGCTTGCCGCCCTAGGCCTGGCATTCAAGTGCGATACGGACGACATCAGGGAGTCACCGGCTCTCGACGTGATCCGCAAACTGCTTGAGGCCGGCGCATCTGTTACCGCCTACGATCCTGCGGCGATCGAGCGCGCCAAGGCTGTTCTTCCTCCGACCGACAAAATGGTTTATGCCGAGAGTCTCTACGAAGCCGCCAAGGACGCTGACGCTGTGCTCATCCTGACCGACTGGAAGGAGTTTGGCCAGATAGATCTGGCTGAATTGAACCGCCGTGTCCGTTTCCCCATCGTGATTGACGGCCGCAATCTTTACCGGCCCCAGGTGATGGCCGACCACGGCTTCACTTACGTCAGCATCGGCAGGCCGGCAAACTATAACGCACAGCAGGGCAAGCCGCGCCAGATGCTTCTCTAGCTGGCAGATTACTATTACGAGCCGGTGTCAATCGGTGTAAAGCCGGGTAGCAAGCTGTTCGGAAACAAGAGCGGGGATGGGATTTGTTCACTCCCATCCCCGCTGTTATTTGAAAGAGATTACTTTCCCGCTTCACTCAACTGCTTTTTCGCCTTTGCCATTGCATCCAGGCGGCGCTGCTTCTGTTCATCCATATCAGCAGGCTTGGCATTGGAATGGCTCATTTGCTTCGCGATCTCCTCAATACGCTGCGGAAATGTCTGTGAGATCGTCTCGACAGCGGCCTGCGCCTCGGGCATCACTTTGCGGAAGTGCGCAATCTCCTCGACGGCGTTCTCCGGGTGATACCCAAGCCGGTCGCCAGACTGCATCGCATCCACAAGAATGTCGGGCGGCGAAGAAACCGGCCAAGTCTGGTGGAGAGCATCGTAGGCTCCGCGCAGCCGTGTCATGGCGCCGGCGAAGCCATCGATTTCAGTGCGGCGGGCCGTGAGGCCCGCCGCCCGCTGCAAGTCAATGGTCACCTTGTCTGCAACGCTGGCGCGGGCGACGGGAATGTCGGTCGTAAGCGTGTTGCCCG
>VFSW01012435.1_pt1 | contig 11890 bp, 10 predicted proteins | sample 5358111 | NCBI WGS metagenome assembly VFSW01 (sample SAMN11554181, study PRJNA540505) | mine drainage metagenome | isolation source: sediment from site ElyBrook_90M | place: USA: Ely Copper Mine, Vershire, VT | collected 2017 | reverse complement strand
CTGGCAGGCACCGGCAGGGGGAACCGGGCTGCCGATCCCGCCCGGCCCCGTCGGTCAAGACCCGAACCCCTGAGCGGATACCCCCCAAAAAAGGGATCCGGGCAAGGTCCCGGCCTGGGCCGGAGCCTGGATCAGGGAGCGGGGTCGCGGGCCGGGCCGTGCCCGCGCAACGGCCAGGGACCCCGGGCCCGGGCCCGAAAACAGTCTTCCGTTCAGGCCCGGTCCCTGGCGGGAAACGCCACCGCTACATGCCCAGCGCGCGGCGATAGACGTCGAGCAGGGTTTCCTGCTCCTCGATCTCGGCCGGCTCCTGCTTGCGCAGGCGGATCAGCTGGCGCAGCACCTTGACATCGAAGCCGGCCGACTTGGCCTCGGCGTAGATGTCCTTGATATCGCTGCCGAGCGCCTTGCGCTCCTCCTCCAGCCGTTCGATCCGCTCGACCAGGCTGCGCAGCCGGTCCGCGGCGATGCCGCCGGCGCGGGTCACATCGTCCTTGGCCCCGTCCGGCGGGCTGCCGCTGGTCGCATCGAGAGCCATCATCACGCTCCGGGTCTGCAAGGCCGGCGGGGATAGCCCCGCACCAGCCGGCGGTCAACCATCCTTTCCTGCGCCCCGCGCAGAAGATCAGCCGCTGCCATGCGAGGCGGCGAAGGCCGATTGCTGCTCGGGGCTCGCCTGGGTCTGATAGCGCGCCTGCCAGTCACGATAGGGCATGCCGTAGATGATCTCCCGCGCCTGAGGATCGGCCAGCGCGATGCCCTCCGCTTCGGCCGCCTCGCGGTACCAGCGGCTGAGGCAGTTGCGGCAGAAGCCGGACAGGTTCATCAGATCGATATTCTGCACGTCGGTCCGCTCGCGCAGATGGGCGAGCAGGCGGCGGAAGGCGGCGGCTTCCAGCCTGGTGCGGGTGGCCTCGTCGAAATCAGGATCAGCCTGGTGGGGGGTGGGTTCCTGCATGGCGGCGCTCCTGTGCTGGCCTGCAACATGGCGTGCCGGCCGGGGTTTCGCCATACTCCGGCCCGAGCGGGGGGGATCAGGCGGTTCATGGGCTGGGACGACGCACGCGCGCGCGCCGCGCTGAGGGCTGTCTTCGATGCGGCAGTGGCCGCAGCCGATCCGCGCAGGATGCTGGCCGATCATCTGCCGGAGCGGCCGGCCGGGCGCTGCGTCGTGGTCGGGGCCGGGAAATCGGCCGCCAGCATGGCCGCCGCCCTCGAGGAGGCCTGGCCGGAGGTCGAGTTGTCCGGCCTGGTCGTCACCCGCTACGAGCATGCCGTACCGACAAGGCGGATCGAGGTCGTCGAAGCCTCCCACCCGGTTCCCGACGCGAGTGGCGAGGCGGCGGCGCGGCGGATCCTGGAACTGGTGCGCGGCCTCGGCCCTGGGGATCTGGTGCTGGCGCTGATCTCCGGCGGCGGGTCGGCGCTGCTCGCCTTGCCGGCGCCGGGCCTGACACTCGCCGACAAGCAGGCGGTCAACCGTGCGCTGCTTGCGTCCGGGGCGACGATCACCGAGATGAACACCGTGCGCAAGCATCTCTCGGCCATCAAGGGCGGAAGGCTGGCCGCGGCGGCGGCGCCGGCGCGGGTGGTCACGCTCGCGATCAGTGACGTGCCGGGCGATGATCCGGCGGTGATCGCCTCCGGCCCCACCGTGCCGGACCCGACCAGCTTCGCGCAGGCGCGGGCGATCCTCGCGCGCTACGCCATCACCCCGCCGGCTTCGGTGGCGGCCCATCTGGCCCGGGCAGCGGAGGAGACGCCCAAGCCCGGCGATCTGCCGCACGCCGAATTCCGCATGATCGCGACCCCGATGATGGCGCTGCGGCGGGCCGCCGAGACGGCAAGCGGCCTCGGCCTGAGCCCGCTGATCCTGGGCGATGCGCTGGAGGGCGAATCGCGCGAGCTCGGCACCGTGCTGGCCGGCATCGCCCGCAGCGTGCGCGCCCATGGCGTGCCCCTGGCCGCGCCCGCGCTGCTGCTGTCGGGCGGGGAAACCACCGTGAGCATCGGCCGCGGGCCGGCCGGGCGCGGCGGGCGCAACACCGAGTTCCTGCTGGGGCTCGCCGTGGCGCTGGCCGGCGAGCCCGGCGTCTGGGCCGCCGCCGGCGACACCGACGGGATCGATGGCACCGAGGATGCGGCCGGCGCGCTCGTCGCGCCCGATACGCTGGCGCGTGCCCGTGCCGCCGGGCTTGACGCGCGGGCAGTGCTGGCGGCGCATGACAGCTACGGGCTGTTCGATGTGCTTGGCGATCTGATCCGGACGGGCCCGACGCTGACCAATGTGAACGACGTGCGTGCGATCCTGATTTCGTAAGGCCAGGGCTCCGCCCTGGACCCGCTGGGGGCGGGCGCCCCCAGACCCGCACCCGTTCGGGGGGTACCCCCAGGGGACGGTTTCCAAAGGCATCGCCTTTTGTGGGGTCCGGGGGCAACGCCCCTGGCCTTGCCTTCCCCTGCGCCGCCAAAAAGGAAGCCGCGATGACCCTCCGCCCCAAGCTGCGCCGCCGCCGCCGCACCAAGATCATCGCGACCCTCGGCCCGGCCAGTTCCACGCCCGAGGTGCTCGCCCGCCTGTTCCAGGCCGGCGCCGATGTGTTCCGCCTGAACTTCTCCCATGGCAGCCACGACGACCACGCCGCGCGCATCGCCATGATCCGCGACCTGGAGCAGCGCCTGGACCGCCCGATCGGCATCCTGGCCGATGTCCAGGGGCCCAAGCTGCGGGTCGGCCGCTTCGGCGGCGGGCGGGTGCATCTGCAGACCGGCCACAGCTTCCGTCTGGACCTGAACCCCACGCCGGGCGACGCATTGCGGGTGAACCTGCCCCATCCCGAGATCATCGAGGCCGCCAGCCTGGGGGCCACCCTGCTGCTCGACGACGGCAAGCTGCGCCTGCGGGTCACCCGCAAGCTGCCGGACGGGCTGGAGACCGAGATCGTGGTGGGCGGCCCGCTATCGGACCGCAAGGGCGTCAACGTGCCCGACGTGGTGCTGCCAATCCCGGCGCTGACCGTGAAGGACCGCGAGGACCTGGCCTTCGCCCTGGAACACGGCGTGGACTATATCGGCCTGTCCTTCGTGCAGCGGCCGGAGGACGTGGCCGAGACCAAGGACATCGCCGCCGGTCGCGCCTGGATCATGACCAAGATGGAAAAGCCGCAGGCGCTGGAAAATCTCGACGCGATCCTGGCATTGTCGGACGCGGTGATGGTGGCGCGCGGCGATCTGGGGGTGGAACTGCCGCCCGAGGAAGTGCCGCTGGCGCAGAAGCGCATCGTCCGCGCCGCCCGCCAGCTGGGCAAGCCCGTGGTGGTGGCGACCCAGATGCTGGAGAGCATGATCACCGCCCCCGCCCCGACCCGCGCGGAAGCCTCCGACGTTGCCACCGCGGTGTTCGACGGCGCGGACGCGGTGATGCTGTCGGCCGAGACCGCCGCCGGCCAGTACCCGTTCGAGGCGGTGAACATCATGGACCGCATCATCGCGCGGGTGGAGCAGGACACCGGCTGGCGGGCGATCATCGAGGCGAGCCGCCCGGCCCCGGAACATGCCACCGCCGATGCCATCGCCGCGGCCGCGCGGCAGATCGCCCATACCATCTCGGCGCGGGCGATCGTGGCGTTCACCTCCTCGGGCAGCACCGGGCTGCGCATCGCCCGCGAGCGGCCGGACTGCCCGGTGATCGGGCTGACGCCGAGCGAGGCGACCGCGCGGCGGCTGGCCGTGGTCTGGGGGGTGCACGCGGTGGTCGGAACCGAGGTGCATTCGATGACCGACGCGGTCGCCAAGGCGACGCGCACCGCGCAGCAGGAAGGCTTCGCCAGCGCCGGCGAGGACATCGTGGTGGCTGCCGGCGTGCCGTTCGGCCAGTCCGGCACCACCAACGCGCTGCGCGTCGCGGTGGTGAAGTAGCCGGCGATGGACGTGCAGCCGGCCTGCCAGGTCCTGCGCACCGAAGCGGCGCTGCGCCAGGCGGTCGCCCGCTGGCGGATGGCGGGGCCGCCGGTCGCGCTGGTGCCCACCATGGGCGCGCTGCACGAGGGCCACCTGGCCCTGATCCGCGCCGGCGCGGCCGGGGGGGCGCAGGTCGTGGTCTCGATCTTCGTCAACCCGAAGCAGTTCGGGCCGAACGAGGATTTCACCGCCTATCCGCGCACCGAGGCGATGGACGTGGCGCTGGCCGCCGGCGCCGGTGCCGCGCTGGTCTTCGCCCCCGGCGTGGAGGTGATCTATCCCGCCGGCTTCGCCACCACCGTGCGGGTCGGCGGACTGAGCGAGGGCCTGTGCGGGGCGCAGCGGCCGGGACATTTCGACGGCGTTGCGACCGTGGTGACCAAGCTGCTGCTGCTGTGCCTGCCGGATGCCGCCTATTTCGGCGAAAAGGACTTCCAGCAACTGCAGCTGGTCCGTCGGCTGGCCGCCGACCTCAACATCCCGGTCCGGATCGAGGGCATCCCGACGGTGCGGGAGGCGGACGGGCTGGCGATGTCCTCACGCAACCGCTTCCTGACCGCGGACCAGCGCCGCATCGCGCCCCTGCTGGCCGGCGTCCTGCACGACATCGCGCTGGCGCTGGCGCAGGACGGCGCGCGGGTCGCGGCCGAACTCGCGGCCGGGCGAAGGCGCCTGCTCGCCGCCGGGTTCGACCCGGTCGATCTGGAGGTGCGCGCGCCCGCGGATCTGGCGCCGCTCGAGAGGGTCACTGGCGAGGCGCGCGTGCTGGCGGCGGCCTGGCTCGGCCGGACGCGGCTGATCGACAATGTCGCGATCCTGCCGGGCTCGGGGAGCTTCGCGGCGGGGTGAGGCGCCGCCGACGGGCTCCGCCCCCCACGCCCCAATGGAGACCGCCCCCGGCGGCACTCCACCGGGCGAGGTTTCCGGGCCGTGCCTGCCCGACGCACCGGCATGCGATCGCCCCTCACGCCCGGCACTGTCGCGTCAGGTCACCGCCGCCCGGGTCTGAAAGCGCGCCTCCCGCCAGACGCCGGAGCGCAGCACCTCGCGCAGCACCTGCACCGCGTCCCAGATCTCGGCAAAACCCACATAGAGCGGGGCGAAGCCGAAGCGCAGGATGTCGGGCGCGCGGACATCGCCGATCACCCCGCTGGCAATCAGCGCCTGCATGATCGGATAGGCCTGCGGATGGGCGAGCGCGACCTGGCTGCCGCGCTCGGGCTCCAGCAGGATGCGCAGGCCGAGCCCGTCGCATTCCTGCGCCACAAGTTGCGCGAACAGCGCGGTCTGGCGCAGCGATTTCGCCCGTATTTCGGCGATCGGCGCGGCGAGCGCCAGATCCAGCCCGACCTCGAGCGCGCTCAGCCCCAGGATCGGCGGCGTGCCGACCGCGGCGCGGGCGATCCCCGGGGCGGGACGGTAGGTCGGCTCGAAGGCGAACGGAGCGGCATGGCCGAGCCAGCCGGTCATCGGCAGTTCGAGCCGCGCGTGCAGCGCCGGGGCGACATAGAGGAAGCCGGGCGCGCCGGGCCCGCCATTGAGGTATTTATAGCCGCAGCCGACCGCGAAATCGGCGCCGCTGCCGGCGAGATCGATCGGCACCACCCCGGCCGAATGCGACAGGTCCCACACCACCAGCGCCCCGGCCGCGTGGGCCGCGGCGGTCAGGCCCGCCATGTCGAGCAGCCTGCCGCTGCGATAATCCACCTGCGTCAGCATCAGCACTGCGACCGAAGAATCGAGCGCCTCGGGTTCGGCCAGGCGCAGGACATGGTCACGCCCGAGCAGCCGGGCGAGGCCTTCGGCGATATAGAGATCGGTCGGGAAATTGCCGGGCTGCGACAGGATCACCCGGCGCTCCGGCCGCAGCGCGAGCGCCGCGGACAGCGCCTTGAACAGATTGACCGAGGTCGAGTCCGCGGCGATGACGCTGCCGGGAGGCGCACCGGTCAGCCGCGCGATCTTGTCGCCCAGCCGCAGCGGCAGATCGATCCAGCCATGCTGGTTCCAGCTGCGGATCAGCCCCTCGCCCCATTCGCGTGTCAGCACTTCGGCGAGCCGCGCCGGGGTCGCGGCCGGCAGGGCGCCGAGCGAATTGCCGTCCAGATAGATCACCCCCGGCGGCAGGGCGAACCGGTCGCGGAAACCACCGAGCGGATCGGCGCGGTCCAGCGCCACCAGCGCCTCCCGCGTGATCGGCCGTTGCGCTGGCGCGCTCATTGCGGTGTCTGCGGCTCGCCCTGTCGCGGCAGCGCGGCCAGCGCGGCGGCGATCTCGCCCATCACCATGGACCAGTTGCGCGGCACGCGCTGGCGGAACAGACGCATGCTGGGGTACCAAGGCGTGTCGGCCCGGTCGAGCAGCCAGCGCCAGTCGGGGGCGTGGGGCAGCAGCACCCAGACCGGCCGGCCCATCGCCCCGGCCAGGTGCGCGACCGAGGTATCGACCGTGACCAGCAGATCGAGTCCGGCGATGATCGCCGCGGTGTCCTCGAAATCCTCGATCTCGGCCGAGACGTTGAGCAGCTGCGCGCGGCCGTAATAGGCCCCGGTCTGGGCCTGCGCCGGGCCTTTCTGCAGCGAGACCAGCGCGACCCCATCGACCGCGGCGAGCGGTGCGAACTCGGCCAGGGCGGCGGAGCGGTTGATATCGTTGTTATGGGTGGGCCGCCCTGCCCAGACCAGGCCGACGCGGCGGTAGCCTGGCGGGGCGAGCCCGGCCAGCCGCGCGCGCCAGGCGGCGGCGCGCGACGGATCGGCCTGCAGATAGGGCACGCCGCCGGGGATGTTGCCAAGCCGCACGCCATACAGCCGCGGCAGGCCGGAGAGCGGGCAATAGGCGGCGAAATCCGGCCGGTCGTCCCAGCGATCAAACACATCGAGCCCGGGCAGCATCTGGCGCATCAAGGGCTGCAATTCACGCGAGCAGGCGAGCGAGAGCGTGGGGCAGCGCGCCGCGACCCAGGGGATCATGCGGCCGAACTGGATGACATCGCCGAAGCCCTGATCGGCCACCAGCATCAGCCGCTGTCCCGCCGGCAGCGCCGTCCCGTCCCATTGCGGACGGTCGGTCTTCGGCATCATCTGCGCCGCGCCGGGGATCTGGTAGCGCCATTCATATTCCGCCCAGCCCTCGGCGAATTCGCCGCGCAGCAGCAGCGCCTCGGCCAGCGCGAAATGCGGCCCCGGCAGCGTGGGATCGAGCGCGATCGCCCGGCGGGCGCAGGCGATGCTCTCATCGAGTTCCAGCAGCCGGTAATACACGACGGTGAGGTTGTGCAGCGCGTGCGGATCGCAGGGATCGAGCTCGACCGCCCGGCGCCCGGCGATCACGGCTTCCTGGTGGCGGCCGAGACGCTCATAGATGGTGCAGATGTTGCGATAGTACAGCGGCGTGTTGACGCCATGGGCGATCGCCTGCTCGACCAGGTCGGCGGCCTCCTCCATGCGGCCCTGGCGGAAGGCCACGATGCCGCTCAGATGCAGCGCATCCGGCTGCAGAGGCGCCACGGCCAGCATGCGGCGCAGCAGCGCCGCGGCGTCGTCCAGCCTGCCGGCCTGCTCGTATTCGTTTGCGATTCTGAACAGATCGGCCAGCGGCACGGGCACCATGATCGTGGCATCGGCCGGCGCCGGGGCCGAGGGGATCATGCGCGGATCGGCCGGGGCCTGGCTCAGCGCGCCGCGATCGGCTGGAATCGACTGTCTGTCATCGGGCAGGGCCGAGATCTGGTTCATCGGCGGATCAGATCTGATAGCCCAGCCGCTCGATCACCGGAGCCAGGATCGGGATCACCGGGGCGAGCTGGTCCAGATAATGGCGATAGCGGAAACGCGAGCGATCGTACAGCTTCTCGGTCACCTGGGCATAGCTCGCGGTGCGGGCATAGCGGCGGTTCTCCTCGAAGCGCAGGCAGGACGGGTCGAATTCCTCGCCGGTGAAGGCGAGCATCCGCCGCACGCTGGTCTCCTGCGCGTCCACGATGTCCTCGTAGCGGATGGTCATGTAGCGCAGCGTCATCTCGCGCCGGTAATGCTCGACCAGGTCCATCACCAGCACATAGTGCCGGGCCGCGCTCTCCAGCGCATAGGAGCAGAAGAACCCATGGGTCATGTGGTTGGAGAAGGCCGAGGTGATGATATCCAGCGGATGGCGCAGCACATGGATCATCGGCGAGCGCGGGAACAGCAGCCCGATCAGGCCGAGATGGGTCTCGTTCAGCGGCATCTTGTCGGTGAACCAGCGCGCATCCTGGCGCAGGAGGCCGAGCTGGCGGGATTTCTGCAGGTAATAGTCGCGCAGATTGTCGAGCCCTTCGCGATGGTCGCCCATCCATAGTTCGGCCAGCGCCTCCGGATAGGCGAGCGGACTGTCGAACATCTTCGGCATGATCGAGGTGATCTCGGTGATGAACGGCAGTTCATCGCCGGCGGCGATGGCGGGATGGGCGCTCAACGTCTGCTCCACCAGGGTGGTGCCCGAGCGGGGGAAGCCCAGGATGAACAGCGGCTGGGCCACGCCTTCGGCAGGGTTGGCGCGGGGGATCAGCTTGAGCCGCCCGGTGGTGAAGAAGCGCTGCAGCCGCTCGGCGAGCTGGGCCGCGTGTTCGGCCAGATAGGCGTGGCCGCTCACTTCGCGCGCCTTGCGCTTGCCTTCCTCGAAAGCGGCGAAGGCTTCCCCGTAGCGGCCCATCTGGTCGAGCAGCCGGCCCTTCTCGAGCAGTTCGTTCGGCCCGAGGCTGCCGTCCCGGCTCTGCGAGGCGATCGAATCGAGGGTCGCCAGCGCCTTCTCGTATTCCCGCTTGCGCCCGAGCGCCACGGCGCGGGCGAGCAGCACGCTCGGGTTGCCCGGCGCGATCTGCTCGGCGCGGTCGAGCAGGGCCAGCGCCAGGTCGAAATTGCGATCCACCTCCTCGAGCCGCGCCCAGCCCAGCAGGGTCTGCAGGACCTGCGGCGCCGCGGTCGTGCTCTCCTCATAGAGGGCCCGCGCCTCCTCCATCTTGCCCTGGGTCTTGAGGTTCCAGGCGAGGTTCGCGAGCACGATCGGATCGCGGGCGCCCGACAGGGCGAGCACCCGGCGGTAGTGATATTCGCCGACCGCCGGGCGCTGCTGCTCGGTCAGGATCATGCCCATCAGATTATGCGATTGCGCGTTCTCGGGCGCGATCCGGACCGCGTTGCGGGCGTGGATCTCGGCCTCCGCCAGGCTGCCCTTGCCCATCAGCAGCAGGGCGATCTCGTTGGTCGCCCAGAGATTATTGGGATCGAGCGCGACCATCCGGCGGATCAGCGCCTCGGCCGCGCGCATCGCGCCCTGGGCCTTGCGGATGGAATACAGCACCTGCAGCGCGCCCGGCTGGGTCGGTGCCAGTTCCAGAACATCGAGGCACAGCGTCTCGGCGGTCTCGATCGCGCCATGGCGATGGGCCTGGACCGCCCGCTCGACCAGCGGCAGCAGATGCCGCCCCGCCTCGCCCGAGGCCTGGGCAGCGAGGTTCATCTCGCAGCAGCGCAGCCGGCGCAGCTGGCTGCCGCAGGCGCACAGGCCGGGATCGGCTTGCCGCGCCGGCCGGGGAGACGACGCTGGGTGCTGCTGGCTGGCCGACATCGCTGATCCTCCTGCGACGAGACTAGCCTGACGGGACCGGCCGTGCGAGCAGCCCCGACCACCCGCGCGTCGCGACGCCGGCCGGAACGCAGCCTAGCGCACAGCGGTTACCGGCGCACCAATGACCCCCAGGACCCGGGGCGGATCAGCCGGCGGCGACGCAGCGGTTTGCCTCGCGCCGATTGAGGCGCCAGATCGCGAAGTTCAGCATGCCGGCAAAGCCGACCCAGCCCAGATAGGGCAGCAGCAAGGCGGCCGCCAGACCGTTGAGAGGGCGGAACACCAGGATCGTCGCCAGGATCGACAGCCACAGCAGAATGACTTCGCCGAACGCCAGATCGGGCCGGCGCAGACCGAAGAACAGCGCCGACCAGGCGGCGTTCAGCAGCAGCTGCGCGCCATAGACCGCAAAGGGAAAGGCCGCCCCGGCCAGACCTTCCTGGCGCCAGACCAGCCAGCCGGATACCGCGATCGTGGCGTACAGCACGGACCAGGCCGGGGGAAACAGCCAGTTCGGCGGCCGCCAGCTGGGCTTGGCCAGCCCCTCGTACCAGAGACCGGGCCGAAACAACGCACCCGTCATCGCGGCCGCGAGGCAGGCGACGAAGAAACCGGCCAGGGCAAGGGCGTCGGAAGAGGTCATATCGTCAGATTAGACCGAATCTGGCGGCGCAGGAAGGACGGAGCACTGTCCGCTGCGCGCCGAGCCCATGGCGGGGCCGGAGCCTACACCCGCGAGCTCGGCCGGTAGAACGGCTCATGCCGCGCGGGATCGATGTATTTCCCGTAGAACGCCTTCACATGGGGCAGCAGCGCTTTGGACAGGTGCCGCCTCTGCACCTCGTCATCCGACAGAGCGCGGGCGAGATCGGCGTGCAGCGCCGCCAGCGCGCCCTCCCTGTCCACCTTGGTAAAGCGGCCCTGGTCGTAGATCACCTCGCCATCGCACATCACGGTACGCACCGCCTCGGTCTTGGCGCGCTGGATCACCGCGTCCAGCAACGGCGTCTCCTCATCCAGATAGGGATAGCTGATCCGGTCCCAGTCCAGCAGCACCAGATCGGCCGCCCGGCCTTCCGCCAGCACCCCGATGCGCCCGGCGAAGCCGGTGGTATTGGCCCCGCCGGCGGTCGCCATGCGGAACACCTGGGCCATCGACGGCACGTCGTCCTCCATCCCCGGCACCCGATGGGCGCGCAGCACCAGGCGCATTTCGGACAGCATGTCGCGATCGTCGTTGATGCCCGCCTCATCGAGGCCGATCGCGACGTTCAGCCCCCGCGCCTCGAACCGGTTCAGCGCGGCCACGCCCGAGCGCAGGCGGAAATTCGACGAACAGTTATGGCAGACGCAGGTGCCAGTCTCGGCCAGCCGGTCGATGTCGCGCTCGTTCAGCCACACGCCGTGGCCGAGCGTCATCCGCGGCCCCAGCAGGCCGAAACGGTCGATATACTCGACGGCCGTGCCGCCGCCGCGGCGGGCGGCGTATTCCTTCTGGTAGGCGGTCTCCAGCAGATGCATGTGCAGGGGCACGTCGAACTTGGCCGAGGCTTCGGCGAGCCGGCCCAGCGCCGCATCCGAGCACCAGTGCAGGTTCGCCGGCGCCAGCTGGATCTTCACCCGGCTCTGGTTCTGGTGGCGGCCGTGCAGGTTTTCGAACAGCGCCATGTGATCATCGAGGCTCAGGCGGAAGCGTTCGAACCAGGCGCGCATCGGCCCGCGCAGCTCCTCGGGCAGGCTCGCGGTGAAGGCGGCATCGTCCTGATAGACCAGCCGGTTCTGATCCCGCACGGCGAAGCAGTAGGACACCCGCATGCCGATGTCCTGATAGGCGCGGATCACCTCGTCGGACCGCGCCTCCACATCCGCGAGCTGGCCGGGCGCCCAGCCATGGATGTGCTGCACGGTGGTGATGCCCGAGGCGATCATCTCGAAGGCGGAATACAGCGTATCCAGATACAGATTGAGGTTGCGCGCCACCATCCGCGTCACGAACCACAATTCCAGCGGCATGTCCGGCGAGCCGAGCTGCACCGGTGTCAGCCCGACATGGTGGTGGCCGTTGACGAAGCCGGGGATGAGGATCTCCCGCCCTGTGCCGATCACCGCGACGTCGGGGAAGCGGCGGGCGAGATCGGCATAGGTGCCGAGTTCCAGGATGGTGCCGTCACGCTGCAGCACCGCGCCATCGGCGATCTCGGCCCAGCCCTGCCGGTCGGTGGCGTGGGTGATCATCGCGCGGCTGCGGATCAGCGACGTGGCCATATGCGGTACTCCGTGCAGAGTTCGGACGGGGGACAGTTCGGGCGGGGGACAGTTCGGG
>VFSW01012434.1_pt1 | contig 11890 bp, 7 predicted proteins | sample 5358111 | NCBI WGS metagenome assembly VFSW01 (sample SAMN11554181, study PRJNA540505) | mine drainage metagenome | isolation source: sediment from site ElyBrook_90M | place: USA: Ely Copper Mine, Vershire, VT | collected 2017 | reverse complement strand
GCCAGGTCTTTCCTTCGAGTTCCGCCGCATCGACCAGTTTTAACACAACAACCGCAGACCAAAATCTAATCATCCATCCGTCAAAGTCCGGGCTGTCTTTAGCTGGAGGTTGGGCAAGGTTAATCATGGAGGTTGTCGATTTTTCCCAATAAAAAACCCCTTGCGGGGCATTGACGGATTATGCAGGTTGACGTTACAATATCGAATGTCAAACGAGGTATTCAGGCAGAGAGTTGCAGCCAAAGGCATCTGCTGTCTGCTAGGGTTTTTCAAACTCAAATACCGCTCACGCAAATGGGGAAGCCCGCGTGTGGCTGCGTGGCTTGGGGTTTCACCAAGAACTGCCGTGATGTGGACAACGCGCTACCGTCGCGGAGAACTTCCCTGCGAGGATTGCACTAAACCGAACTGCATTGAGAAACTGACGAAGAAGAAAACTACCGGAATAAATCCGGTCTGAGCTTCTTCAATCGTTCCATTTGTTTTTGCTTATCTGCTGCTGCCGCTGTTCCGCCCGGTTGAGTAGATAGCCCTAGATTCGCACTAGATACTTGCGCCTGTTTTTGCGGGCCGCCAGTTTGAATCTTGTCGATATAAGCGTTCTTTGCAGCATCACTCATAAAGGCAGGAATCGTATCGTTCTGCGCTGTTCTATCCCAATAGTCAGAGGGCAGGGATGAGGTCTTTTCAGGAATCTTTTTTTCTGGCGGATTTTTATCCAGATATGACGTTCCGCCAAGCTGTGAACCCTTCGCCATCGTGGATACGATGTATCCCCTGCCAGTCAGGTAGTCGATAAGTTTCTGCCCCGCGTCCCCCGCCTTCCCAAAAACCATCTTCGCCGTTGCGCTGGAAATCGGTTCGGTAGAGGGCTTTGAATACATTTCAAGAATGGCTTGTGACATCTTGGGATCGTCTATCGCTGCTTTTTGCGCATCGTTCATAGCTTGAGTTATACGCTGCGAAAAAAACCGCGTACCGGCCACCGTGGCAAGACCCGGCATACTTTCACGTCCCTGTTCGAAGGCTCTAACATACGAAACCCAACTTCTTGGAGAAGAACCCGTGGCTCCTGCTACCGGATCATTGCCAATCATTTGAGCCGGATTAAGTTGGCGCATATCAGCTAAAGATTGCCTTTGCGCAAGCGTTGCAATAGCTTGAAGCCTATCAAAATGCGCAAGTCCTTGTTCTTGCCCCATTGCCGACGTGAATAAGAGTTTCATTCCTTGTTCACCGCTCTTGAGAGCGGCCTGCATCTTCTCTGGCGAAAACTCGCCATCTTGCAGGAAATTAAGCCGGTTGCTTACATCCTTAACGAGAGGCTGAAGACCGCCTGGCTGATCCTTGGTCGCCCTAATCAACTGATTCATTTTCTGCGGATCTGCCAAGGCTTTAGCGACAAGTGCATTAGACTCCTGAACGCCTAGAGATTTTGAAAGCGGCGAACCTACTATATCCTGATAGTTTTTTGCTTCCGATTCGGCCTGAGATTGTAGATTTGTGATTTTGTCGGCCTGCCCTTCAAGGTTTTGCGCGACTTCGGGAACTCTACTCAGTTCGGGTTGGTGCTGGTTCATAAAGTCTGCATGAGCGGACTCGCTGAATTGTCCATTCTTATAGACTTTCTGAGCATAGTCATTCTGAAGCTTCGCCCCAAGCTCATCATAGGCGGTCAAGTTTCTGGAGGTTCCTGGAATCTTTCCGCCAAACAAATTATCAAACTGCTGCATCGCCGTTTCAGAACCAGAGGTATAGGGATCAAGCATCTTTTCCGGGCGATAATAATCTTCTCCAGACCGGGCTTTTGATGCAACGCGCCCAAGATTGGCGTTGACGCCCTCATTGAATCGCGGGCTGTAAACATCTGAGTAATGCTTCGTGGCCGCGTCGTAAGCCTCCATAACTGGTATCGAAGCTTGCTCCCTGAATGACTTAGTGATCTCGTCTTTCACGATACCAAGATTGCGCGCCTGAATTCTACCTGCCGAATCTCCTGCACCAACCGCGCTTCTAATATCACCATTCAATGCAACAATCGCGTCATTCACATCTTTGAACTGAAGCGGCTTGCCTGTTTTGATAAGATCGTTCAAATTTCTGATAGACCATGGGACAGATAAAAAATCAACCTTCGCCATTGTCGAGGCGATAATAGGATTGATCTTATCCAAAGCGTTCGACATATCGTATGTCGCGCCTTCCGCGTTCGCCAGTTGTTCAGGTTTGGCGTAATTTTCATTCACCACTTGTTTAGCGGCAGTCTTTTCGTTGTCGTAAAGTCCATTGACCCTGTTCCCCTGTTCAAATTGCTGAGTGGGATTCATCTTCGGGACTTGCGCCATTTCCTGTTTGACACCGGTATTGATGGCGTCTATTTTCGCTCCAACAGTCGTCTTATAGTTATTCAACGAATCGGAAACGGAATCAGCATTTACCGTATCATTAGTTGCGGATTTGAAAGCATTTTGAATTGCGTCTTTTTGGCTTTTGTTTTTCATCAGCCACGCATTTGCCTCTTCCGGGGTTTGCGGCCTTAATTGAGAAGAAGCCAGAACCGCAGTTGGATCATTAGTTTTTTGTGCCAGGTCGTATCCAGTCGTATCAATACCCGATTTAGCTGCGGCATTTTGGAATGCAGCTAAGTCGTCCTGAGAGTATGGGTTTTTTCTCAAATTGTCGGCAAAACGCTCATTGACGTGCTGCTGAAGAATGTCTTTAGAATCTGCCCTGAGAGAACCAAAGTCATCGGATATTATTGAGAACAGGTTTCTCGCATCTTGTTCTTTTCCATATTTTTTTGCGAGAGCACTAACGATAGCAGAACCAGCATCTATCGGGACAGATGCAACTCCTTTCATGGCCTGCATTCGCATTTGATTGGCCTGTGCCCCAAGACCACCGCCTGCTATAAAACCCAATGCTTGACCAGTTCCAGAACCCATTTTTTGAAGCGCATTTGGATCGCCAATATTTATTCCAAGAGCATCTTCAACAGAATTTACCGCTTTATCCTGCAACCCGCCGATAGTCCCGCCAATAACCGCTCCACCCTTTCCTAAAACATCGGAGCCTATACCGGCACCGAAAGCGCCGGCTAGAGCTTTCCCTACTTTAGCAGGAGCGCCGATAGGATTTGCGATGGTCTGCCCTACAAAATTAGCGCCTGACCCAATAGCCTCACTAAGAGGCCCCGGAGCCTTTTTAATGTCACCAACAAACTTTTGACTCATGCTTTCAGGAGAAAACCATTTATCTGGACTAACTCCTGCAACAGTAGGATCGGCTGAAAGTTTGTCGGCCCATTCTCGCGGAAGAAACGCTCTAACCAAAGGCATAGTAAGTCCAGCGAAAGGCATGGAAGCTCCGCCAACCATCTGCTCACCGCCAAGCAGAGAAGAAATACCTTCCATATTCCTACCTGCTTGTTGAGCAACACCTTGTGTAAGCTCTTTTGCTACATACTTTGTTCCAGAACTTTCAAATTGAGAGGGAGCGTTTGTGATGTTGTCATACGCACTAGGCGTGGCCGCATTAACTGTAGCGGCCTGCTTGAAATCATCTTCAGGATTTTTAGAAAATAATCCATCGGGCGCAGGCATTAGAATGATCCTTCAGGATACTTAAAGTCTCTAAGTTGGGTTCCATCCTTCACGCGAATCCATTTCTGTCCTGTGTTCGGATCGGCTTTGATAACTGCCTGTCCGCTTCTGACCAAGGAATCCACATCACCTTTTAGCTTCAATCCATTCGGATCGCCTCCGCGTTGTACGGCCTGATCTGTGGTTCTGAGACTTGACAATACAACCTGTTTATTTCTTGCGTCATAGTCTGATTTTATGGTTCCAAGAACATTATTAATCACAGATGAATCAGCAGCCGGAGTACCGCTTCCAATGCTCTCAATCCACTTATCCATACTCTGTAGAGTCCCACCAAGCTTTCCGAATTGTTTGTCTCCTTCAGCATTTCCCATTCTCTGCCTGAAGTTTTGCTGCATATTATTGACCTGCGCTCTCAAATCCTGAACTTGAGACGTAGTAACAGCTTGAAAGCCTCTCGTTTGAATAGTATTGGCAATTGAATCGGCAATATCTTTTGCCTGTTTGTATTGGTCAAAGTTTTTAATCTGCGGGTCTGCATCAAGAGACTTTTGAATTGTAGCGGTCTTTTGTTCAATCAATCTGTCATTACGAAGTTGTGTGCCCAAAGTGAGGGCGCCTTGCTCAACACCAAGACGACCCTGACCTGTTGCGGCATTTATATCGGCTATTCTGGTTTCATCTTTACGACGCTGTTCTTCACTATCGGCTTGTTGTTGTTTGATCTGATTTGTTGCATTGGCAATAGCAAGTTGAACACGATCTTTTGCACCAATTCCCATATCGGAAATATGATTCGCTACAACTGCTGCATGATCGTTATATTCATAAGCTCCAGTCTGAGGGTTCAAAAAACCTACCGCTTTCAATTGATTTAACCCATCAGGAATTCCGGCGAGAACTTGGTGCGCTGCTTGGAGACTTGAATCATCTGTTATTGACCCTAATGCGGCACCAATCCTCTCTTGGTTTTTCTGCTTTTGTGAAAATTCAGCAATATTTGCTGACATTGCTTTACTGTAAGAGTCTACAGCGTCTTTTCTGGCTTTATTGGAAATATCCATCATTCCACTGTTCTGAGCAAGATCGGCTTGTCGAGCAAATTTTGTCGATTGCTTCATTAACTCTGCGCCAAGAGCAGATACCGGGATAGATAGCCCCTGTTGTCCCTGTTGCGTCTGAGGCTGTCCTCCCATCGGTTGTGCAGAAGCACCCATAGGTTGCGCCGAAGATGGATCAAACCCGCCGGGAGTGCCACTAGGGGGCGCCCCTGTAGCGCCTTGTGGCTGTCCTTGTGGCTGGCCTTGTGGCTGGCCTTGTGGCTGGCCACTCCCTATAGAGTCATTTGCCATCGCTTGTAGGTAGGCTTGATTTCTCTGGAACGCAGCGGTTTCAGCCATTACCTTTAGTTGATTGGCCTGATTCTGTATTCCCAACCCCTGATTAACGAGATTCTGTTGATCCGCTTCGCGTTGCGCAGCATACGGCGTAAAAAATTGGGTCACTTCACCGAGCATGATTACACCCCACCGTCAACATTCCACATATTAGGATTCAAGTTTGTGCTTGCTCCGGTACTGTTTGAGTTTCCGAACAGACTACTCAAATCAAATCCCCCACCCCCTGAAGAATTCCCACCTGAATTATTACCGCCCCCAAATAATTGAAGGAGAGAGGTCAGGGGATTTCCCCCTCCTCCTTGGCCGCTACCGTTTCCGCGACCACTCAATAGATCGCTGAGTGTCCGGTTCTGCTGATTGGTGGCGTTGGCAAAGCCTCCGAGGCTCATCTGTCCCGCCGCGCCGGGGTTCCCCGTTGTGGCCCCCGTCAACGCCCCCATCTGTCCAAGCATGGATTGGTTGCGCTGGAATTGTTGTTGTATTTGTTGAACGTCCATTTGCGCGCCTAAAGAGGCTTCGGCATCTTGTGCGTTACCGGAATGAAGCCTTCCGCCCGCGGCTTGCGTTCTCTGCGCGGCAAGGATGTTTCGAGCTTTCATCGCTTGATAAGCGGGGTCATCCAAAGCCTCTGAGGGGTTTGTGTTGGAAAGGTGAGGAAAGTTGGTGGAGAGCCATTGTTGATATTGCCCTCTTTGCGATGCAAAGGGGTCTGCAAGCCCTGCGGCGCGATTCCCTGCATCCGTAGCGCCCCGAGTTGTGCCGGGGCCACTTCCGAACAGGGTATTTCCTGCACCGAGCAGATTGAGCAAATCACCAATACCGCCGCCAGGCCCTCCGCCAGTCCCGCCGCCAGTCCCCCCGCCAGAACCATTTGTAAGAGCACCAGCACCAGTAGTCAGGGCGCGAGCGGTATTTGGGTTGAATGCGCTACCTGCTGGCGGGATGGCAGCGCCGAGCGTTGATGGGGTGAGCGAAGAACCGGCAATATCTCCTCCGCCAGCTAAATCAGAGGCGTTTGTCGTCCATCCGGCACCGGCAGCACCCGTAAAGGCATCTGGCGTCATTCCAAGGGTTGTTCCAAGAGATGCGGATGTTGCTCCAGGCCCAAGCCCGGCGGCTGCAAGCTGATCTGCTGTTAAGCCTCCCATTCCAGCAAGATCACCGCCCAAACCAGCACTGATACCTGCTCCACCGGCACCCATAGCCCCTAAAAGCCCAGTCGCTCCATATCCTAAAGCAAGCGCTGCCGCGACATCGCGCGCAGAATCTCTTAAAAAGCTCCCCCAGTGAAAGTTTGGGTCATTAAACGACTCTCTAAAATTACCAGTTGTTCCGGTAGTTCCCCCAGGTCCTGGATCAAAAGCGAATGTTCTAACTGTATTAGGAGGGGCGCCAGATTGATCGTTAGGCTTGAATCCTACAATCTGACCGCCTGAATTCAGATCAACTGATCCAGCACCAACACCAGGGAGCGAAATGGTAAATGATTGCGCCGTTCCTGTAGGATTAACGCTTTCGTTTTGTATCCACGCCTGATATCCAGGATCTTTGTTAAGTATTGTTTGAACTTCTTCTTGCGTGAATTCTTTAGTAGCCATCAGATCACCTGCCACTGCCCGTTATTGAATACCGCCCTGTTGCCGTTGCCATCGATGTAGGTCTGGCCGCTATTGAATCTACCTTGCTGCTGCTGAGCGGGTTGCTGGTTCGTAATTGGCGGTACGTAGCCTTGCCCATTTCCTCCACTTTGTTGCGTCCCGGCGCTATTTCCTCTGCTTTGTATGCCTTGTATCAGTTGCGAGAGAAAATTATCTTGTCCGCCGCCTGCGTTGGATCCGCCCATTAAACGGGATAACAATTGCGCCATTAAGCCTTGATTTCCGCCAAAACCACCAGAAGAAGAACTTTGAGAGAGGGGGTTATTCAAACCTGACGTTAATCCTCCTGGTTGCGTATTGTTCTGATTCGCTTGGTTTATACTTTGCAAACTGAAATCCGGGACATTCGGGTTATAGATTGGGGGAGCATAGCTAGAACCTGAACTTTGATTCGCCGCATAACCTCCGGCAGGTTGATTAGCGCGGTTTATACTCTGTAAACTAAAGTCTGGGACATTCGGGTTATAAGGGGTTACTGTTCCGCCGCCAGGTTTTGCCATTGGGACGTTCGGGTTGTTCGCTTGGTTTATACTTTGCAAACTAAAGTCCGGGACGTTCGGGTTGGAACTTTGATTGACATTCACCCCTTGTTGTCTAAACACATCATCCCAAGAAAGAGCCATTATGTATCTCCCGGTAAAACGGTTAGTTCAAAAGCCTCTAACCTCAGAGGCATATTGTCGGTATGTGTAATCTTGTGCGCCCTGCGACGAAATGATCCCATGCGCGGGATTCCAGGTCTGGAGGTGGACATATCCACCACGACCCCCGTGCTGTAGGTCTGGTAGTCGTCGTCTGTCCATGAAATCGTGACATTGTTTGTGGACGAGTATCTGTCCCCAATCAAGTCAAGCCTCGCGCAGAACTTTCTCTGATTACTGTTTAAATCAACCTTGTCCCCGATAGCGGTAACGGTCATCGTTGCTGCGTTATCCTGATAGAGCGTCGGAGAAACTGAATAAACGATTCCTAAAAGTTCATCCTGAATGAAGTCGGTCGCATTATCGGTGGCATAATTTATCCCACGGAAATAGGTCGTTCCAGACTTGCGAACGTGCCATTCCTTTGTCGCCATATCGCAGACAAGCGTTATCGCCGAGGTCTTGAGCGTCAGGACATAGAAATCATGCCCGCCGACTTTGATGCTGAAGGCATAAACCGTTGCCAAGTCGTCAGCATTGAGAATCCGGTCTACATACTGATTGGAAATCTTGACCGGGGAAAAACCATTTAGCACCACAATGCTTCTACCCATCTGGAAGGTCTGAGACATATAGACCAAAGTGTTATCCATCTGCACTACAGAACCCGCCGAGGCGCAGCCGATGTTCGCCGTAGCATTTAAGATCGGAGACAGGGGACTTCCAGTGGGATTCCCTGCATCGTAGAAAAACTGCGTCGTGTTCTTTTTGAGTGCGCAGATGTAGTTCTGAAGCTTGCACAACCTGACCCCGGCATCGGACTCGTAATCTGCGGTGATAAAGTTCATCGAGTTCCAAGTGGTCGGGTCTTGAAGATTACAACCGTAAATAGTGCCATCAGACCCCATTACATACACAGTTGAATCAAGCGAAACAACACCGGGAACAGTGGATTTTGGGTAATTTGTGCTGGTTATCTTTGTAAGCAACCCGCTATATAAATACCATGCGTCAACCGAGTTTTTTGCAACCATATATTGATTATTGTTGACGGTCGTAAACTGCCATTGTTCTGAAGTTGTCGCAGAAGTTGCTGGAGAAAACGATGCGGCGATATTGACAGAAAGTGCGCCATACCAAGTCTCTACGCTCTGCCCTCGCCCGATAAGCCAAAGACTGGCCTGTCTTGTGGTAGAAACGCTGGAAGGCAATTGAAATACAAGTGCGCAATTATAAAAAGTACCAATCCATCCAGGAGTGTTAGTTACAAGCGTCCATGTAATACCATCAGGGGATGTATAAACGTCTGAATAGGCCGTTCCAGCAATATTTCTACCACCAAGAGCAACAAGTTTATTGGTATAGACAGTGCAGCTTTGTTGGTATCTAGCTGTTGCAAAGGCGGCAGCCGCGGTTTGTGTCCAAGTAATTCCGTCAGGGGATGAGTAAACGTCGTTATAGGCAGCGGGACCAGTACTGTTATAGCCACCAATTACAAATATTTTATTGCTTAAAACAACACAGCCAAACAGTGATCTTGCGCCCCATGTTGCGACCAATACTTGTTGAACCCACGTTGCCCCATCTATAGAAAACCAAACGTCATTTTTAACGACATTTGATCCGTCTGAAGTTCCGCCACCCATAACGAAAATGCCGTTGTTCATTACCACGGCACCGAATGAGGCTCTAACGCTCCACTGTGCTGCCGCAGTAACCCGCGTCCAAATCACGCCGTCAGGGGTTGACCAAACATCGTTAAGATTTGCCGCGCCAGCACCTAGTCCGCCCATAATGAACAGCAGGTTGTTAAATACTACGGCCTGAAAATATCCTCTCGCCGCCCACGGAGCCGCAGACAATACTTGAGTCCAATTAACCCCGTCCGGGCTAGACCAAACGTCGTTATAGGCAACAGAACCAAATCCGCCAAGCACAAAAATCTTGTTGTTAAAAACGGCCGTTGCATAAGCATTTCTAGAAGAATATGCGACGTTCGACCCCTGCGTGAATGTCGTCAGAGGAGAACTTGTCGCTATCGTACCGCCGGTCAGCCGATACAGGACGTTGGAACCCATCGCATACAGGGAATTGTTGTAATAGGCCATTCCCTGACCGTTAGAGGCTCCTCCACCATTGTAGGTATAGGCAGAGGTCATTCCCGGCCATTTGACGATGACATTTCTTCCATCAGACGACATTTCCAAGTAGCAGTTAGACAGAAACGAATCGACAGTCGTGACCGCGGCGCGGTTCATCAAAGGTACTGCGACGGGGACTCTGTGAATTAAAGATTCACCGGCCCAATTAAACGGCACCCGAAGCCCCTTGAGAAGTTGGGCTAAATACCACAGGAGCTTCTTCACGACTGAAGTTAGACATTTCTTCAAGATATTTGGCTGCCATCAGTTGAATGACCTGAAACTTTTGCAGGTTTACCGTGTATCTCAGGGCTATTTGTTCGGCGAGTCCCCATATGATCGGCAAGTACCATTCCTGCGGCATATCGAAATTGTCGGTAGAGTTGGTCATGTCCTGAATCTGTCTCTCGCAGGAAAACCAAGCCGTATAAAGACTCGATGCAGAGGTAACCGGCCAGATGTAAAGCGTTCCGGTAGCCACTGCCGAAGTACCTGTCTGCGGGTCGTAATAAAAGTTCGTCGGGTACGGGGCTGCAATCGTTTTTGGAGTAAGCAGGTTGTAGCCGTTCCGTGAAAGTTGGATCATCGGAATGTCAAGGGCTGGAGTGCTTGTGTCCCGCACCCATCCCTGTGCGATTCTCAGCGGTCGATTCGCGGTTACCGTTCCACCAGATGGAGCTATGGTGTAGGAAGAAGTCGTGGCGGTCAGAGCAATTGAAATGTTCTGGTACAGATTGAGCACATAACCTTTAGTTGCCCAATTCTTGAGCATGACATTCAATGATTTCCCGCAATAGGTATAGTCTGCCGCGGGTATCGTTACCCCCGCGTCGAATACACCACAAAGTCCAAGCGCCGAATCAATCGCGTCATCTCGTGTGATAGTGAATATCGTGGTGTTGGTGGTGGTCATCTCAGCCTTGGGTTACGATGTCGGAAGTCAGATAAGCTCTGGGAGTCGTTCCCAGATACCCACGCTCGATCACAGTGAACGAATCCCCGACTCTCGTTGTGACCTTAATCATTTCAATCAGAGTTCCCGTAAGGACGTCTTGAAGCATCGCTATGAAGAATGTCGAAGCCGTAGAGGGAAATAAAGCCCCATCTCCCGTTGCGAGCGTCAAAGAGGTTGCAGTAGCGGAAATTCCAGCGGCAAGCGTGCTGGTTGCGATGCCGATGATCCTCGGTCTTGAAATCGGGACTGAAGGATCATCTTTTACGGCGCGAACAAAGTCTTGCGGATGGCGAACCTCAAAGCAAGACTTATCAACGATTGCTCCATCCCAACGCTTCTTCAGTTCAGAGAACTTGAAACCACGCCCACACTGATCGCACGTAGCGTTATGATCTCCGGGAACGTAGTAGCCGAGTTTGGGCATGTCAGACAGTCAGACCTTGCGCTACTGCGTTGTTCATGCGAATCGGGAAGAATTGATCTTTCCGCTCATACCCTGAAAGCTGATTCGCTCCGGCGAGGCTTCCAAGTTCAAACTTGGTCACGGTCGGGATAGTCCCGGCTGCTCCCGCCGCAGTCGCCACATTGTTCTGGAACGCAATGAAGTCGGCGGGCGCAAAAACAAACATCGTTTTGACCACAGTTCCCGCTGCCGGAGAGTTGATAGTTCTGAGCGTTTGCTGCACGCCACCTGTCTTGACTTCAAAGTTCGTCGTAACCGTCCCGACGGGATTGGTCAGGTAGCAGGCGATGTAGTTGTTTGCCGTCGCATCGTTATAGGCGTACACCGTTTTCGTCTGCCCGACTGCCATAACCGGCATGAGAAATTCTGCGTACTGCGATCCGAGGGCGGCGTTGTACCACGTTCCTAACGAGTCGCTTTCAAAGTCCACGGCACGCGCAGCACCAGTTGCCGCCATTCTGCTTGTTGCGTCGGAGCCAGCCTCGAACTGGTTGAAGTCAACGTCTATGGCGTCGGTATTCGTTAGCAGCTTGAATCCCATGACAGCGTTGAGTTGGCTCTGAGTCATGGCAACCAAGTGATACGCGCCGTCAGCAGGAACTAGCGCGGTCACGTCCGTATTCGTAGCGAAGTTGTCTTGGCTGATCTGGATAACGCCGGTTCCGGTCACTCGCCTGACGAGCGCAGAATAGGTGCGCGATGTGGCCGCAGCGGTTATCAGGGTCGTGATTATTGCCGTTGCCGCTGCCCCGGTGCTGGTCAGCCTCGTTGCCGTGTTCGCTACGCCATCTGCTCCGACTGACGTTCTAGCGCGGGTCAGCGTCGCCCCAAGAGTCCAGTTCGCCGTCGTCATGTCCCGAATATCTGCGGTCGCTAGAATCTGCGTCGCCGCAGGCTCGATCAGCAAGCCTTGCAGGATAGTGGACGAGATCGGTGTCCTGACTCCGCTGTCGGTAACGACATTGGACGCCACAGTAAACGGATTCAAATAATTGAAGTAGGCCACACCATCTACACCGGCTCCGTACCA
>VFSW01012433.1_pt1 | contig 11891 bp, 7 predicted proteins | sample 5358111 | NCBI WGS metagenome assembly VFSW01 (sample SAMN11554181, study PRJNA540505) | mine drainage metagenome | isolation source: sediment from site ElyBrook_90M | place: USA: Ely Copper Mine, Vershire, VT | collected 2017 | reverse complement strand
CCAAGTGCTTCTGCTCCGCACACTGGGAGTGAGGGCCGCATACCCGGCCGGCGTCGCAACTCATCCACCTGCCCACCGATGCCCAGCGCGCCTTGGCCGTCGCCGCGGTTGCGCCCTATCTCAAGTTGTGGCCTGAGGCTCCGGCTGGTACACCTGTCGATGCTAACGGGGTGACGCAGACTTTCGGTGTCGCACTGCCCAGCATTTCGAATGAAAACTACGCCACCGTCAGGTTTGACCAGCAACTTCGTACCAATGACAAGTTGGGCGTGAGCTACTTCTGGGATTCCGGTCCCCAATCACAGCTTGACCCGCTGAGGAATGCCACGCATCAGGTTTTCTCCCGGCGCCAAATGGCGAGCGTCGAGGAAACTCATATTTTCAGTCCGGCTTTGGTTAACACGTTCCGAGCTGGGCTAAGCCGGGTTCGAGGCGACATTAACGCCCCTGTCTCCGGCGACGCGGTCGCCACGGATTCCGCACTGGCGATCGCACCGGGGGCGGCTGCGCCTCCGCAGATCTCGGTGCCCGGAGTTCTCACCACGGCCATCGGATTGGGTGGTCTCAACCGTTTCCTTCATCGCTGGACCTCCGGCCAAGCCTATGACGATGCCTTTCTGACCCACGGGACACACTCCATCAAGATGGGTTTCGCTTTCGAGCGCATGTTGTATAACGTGATCGAGCAATTGAGCCCGAACGGTAGGATGAATTCCTACCATAGTCTTTCCGACTTCCTGAACAACGTGCCGTACCAGCTGAATGCTCTGGCCCCCGGCGGCTCGAACGAGGTAGCAATTCGCGAGAGCATGATTGCCGGTTACTTCCAAGATGACTGGCGCGTACGGCCCAACCTCACATTGAACTTGGGTCTACGCTATGAGTTCACGACTCTACCCAAAGACGCCAATAATCGAATTCAGGAAATCACCACGTTGACGAACTGCGCGACGCCCGGCATTTTGCCAAGTCCCAGCAGTCCTTGCGGACCAGTGCACGTTGGCAGTTTCATCGCCAGCAATCCGACCACAAAGAACTTTGAGCCGCGGGTTGGTTTCTCGTGGGACCCGTTCAAAAACAGCAAGACAGCCATTCGCGGTGGCTTTGGTATGTTCGATGTCCTCCCCCTCCCCTACGAATTCGGTCTGAACACTGCGGCGACCTATCCATACCAGATTATTGGCAAGGATCCCAACGCAACTCTGGGTAGTGGCATCGACCCCAATGTCAACTTCAACCTGAATGCAGTTCGGAACCGCTACGTGCAACAGAACCCAAAGCGTGCATTGGTTATGAACTGGAACTTCAACATCGAGCGTGAAGTAGCGCCGAACGTTACCGCCACCATTGGGTACGTCGGGTCGAGATCCACTCACTTGTCGGTAGCCGCGGACGACATCAATCTTGTTCCACCGGTTTCGACACCGCAAGGCCTTCTCATTCCCTCAAACACTTATCAGATTGACCCCAACTGGGCAGGAGCAAATGGTGGGTTGACGCCAGGTGGACCCGGGGGCTCCGGAATTCGCCCGGTATTATTTGATGGTGAGTCGCCGTATCACAGCCTTCAGGCGCAGTTGAAGAAAAACTTCAGCCAGGGCGTGCAAGGCCAGTTGTCCTACACCTTCAGCAAGTGCCGTGATACAAGTTCCGCTCCGGTCACGGGCGATACATACTCTACCTCGATCGCAGTGCCGCTGCTGCTGAGCAAACAGTATCGCATCGGCGCATGCGACTTCGATCTGCGGCAAGCAGCCACCGGCACGATTATTTGGGACGTTCCTGGACCAAAATCGGGGGTTGCATCTTATGTCTTGGGTGGATGGGAACTGGGCACCATCGTTACGATGACCACCGGTTCTCCGTTCACCGTTACCTATGGTGGAGGCGGCGATCCGCTGCAAACTGGATTCAACGGTGATTTTTCCATGGATTTCCCGAACCTGGTTTCGGGTTGCAACCCCATCCATGGCGGTGTCAATTACCTCAACGTCAACTGTTTCGCACTTGCTCCCACCGTCGCGGGAGGTGTTTTGGTGGGCAACGCCGGGCGCAATCGCTTCTATGGCCCGGGCCTGAAGGATGTAGATTTCTCGATCTTCAAGAACATTCAATTGATGGAAAGATTGAAGCTTCAATTCCGCACTGAGTTTTTCAATATCCTGAACCACCCGAACTTCGCTCCCCCGAATTTCCTCAATGACTCGAATAACTCGGTTGCGTTTGATAGTGGCGGCAATCCTGTTCCCGGTTCTGCCGGCGTACTGGGTTCCACAGCAACCTCGTCACGACAGATCCAGTTCGGACTCAAGCTGATCTGGTAGAAACTGAGCTGGGAGGAACCGTCGTCGCACGGCGACAACGGTTCCTCCGACTCTTCTCACTTAACATCGTCATCAGCCACATCTAGGACGGTTCGCCTGCCGGCAGGAAGTGCGCAGGCCGAGGTGAAGAGCGCTTGGACACAACGAACGAAGTCAAGGACCGGATCAACGTGTCTACAGACGCTGTTCAACTCGCCCGACCCAGTGCCGTCCGCTGGAAGATCCTGCTGATTGTCATGGCCATCATGGCCGTTACCGCGCTGAACCGGCGCAACCTGAGCATCGCGTGAAAGTTGAACGCGGAAGAATTTTCCTTTGACACACTCAGCATGGGGCTGGTGTTCAACGGATTCCTGTGGGGATACGGACTGTTCCAGATTCCGTGGGGATATGTTTGCGATCGCATTGGACCGCGCCGAACCTTGACGGCGGCCATTCTCTGCTTCGCTGTTGGCGCCGGGGCCCTGGGGTTGGTCCCCAGACTTGCAGCGATGACCGGGATCAGCGCCTTGGCGGCCTTTCGGTTGGTCCGCTTTCTGACCGGTGTTGGCGAGGCCGCGATCTCATCGAACGTCACACGCGTGATTGCATCGTGGACAGCACCGCGCGAGCGCGGATTCGCCAGCGGTTTGCAAGTCTGCGGTCTGGGCCTCGGAGGCACCCTGACTCCGGTCTTTATCGCATGGACGATGATCCACTGGGGGTGGCGAGCTTCATTCGAAGTCTGTTCGGTACTCGCGTTTCTGGTGGTAGCACTGTGGCAGATCTACGCAACGGACTGGCCCGAGCAACATCCGGGAGTAAATCAGGCGGAGTTACAGAGCATTCACCCCGGATCGAGCAAAGTGGACAAGCATGCGCCACGTGCTCCCTCGGCAAAGGTGCCCTGGGGCAAGATGCTAAGGAGCGTCTCCGTTTGGGGCCTGATTCTTGGCTACGGCTTTCAGGGCTACGCGTTTTACGTGTACTACAACTGGTTCTATTTCTATGCGGTCAAGATGCGCGGATTGGGCATCATGCAGGCAGCCGCATGGACTTCGGCGCCGTTCCTGGCAATGGCAGTGTTGTCGCCGGTGGGAGGTTGGTTTTCCGACCGCCTCATGCGCGTCACCGATCGGCGGCGCGCCCGTCACATTGCTGTTTGGCTAGGGATGGGTTTGGGCGCGCTGCTTTTGTACAGCGGTAATCATCTGCGCGTGACGACAGTGGCGTTGCCCATGATCGCGTTGGCGGCGGGCTTCACAATGTTCGCGGCGGCAAATTTCTGGGCTGCCTGTATTGACCTGGCCCCCGGGCACTCCGCTTCCCTCTCCGCACTCATGAACACGGTGGGCAGCATCGGGGGAGTCGTTTCTTCAACCGTCACCGCATCCGTCGCGGTTCATGCTGGGTGGAAGCCGGCGCTGGACCTGGCGGTCTGGATCACGCTCGGCTCTGGTCTGCTGTTCGCGCTGGTGGACGCAAATCATAACATCGACGAACCCACCAAATAGAAATAGCCGGCTGTCGGCCATACCTTTGCCTTAATGGCGACCCTCGGTCTAGTTTTGCCCTTTATCCGTTTCGCGGCCTTCGTCTACCGACTCTTCCGGTCCCGAGTCGGGCCGTTCACCAGGCTCGACAGATAGGGTTCGATCTGACTGCGCCGCCCACTCTCGGGCAAACTCCAATTTGGCCATCTCGTCTGGCGCTTCGACGCCGGGACGAATTTCTCCGGTTGGAACTGGGGTTTCGGGAGGAGTGCCCATCCCAACGCGCGTGGAAAATCCAGGACTGACCAGAACGGAAGAAAACGGAGCAGCGGCAGACGCCACTTCCACGAGCCCATCGAACACATCCACTTCGCTTACTCCGTGTCCGTTGACCTCGACGTCAAAGCGAGTACCACGGACCGCAATCACGGCGCTGGGCGTTCCCATCTGGAATGGTGGCGCCCCGCCAGTTCGCTTGCGGATATAAGCACGGATTCGGCCCAACAGTACTTCAACCGCGTTCCAGTTACCGGGCGCAGGCTCGCTCACCACCAGGCGTGTGTGAGGCTGAACAAGAATTTCACTTTCGTCGGCGCGCAAGACCATTACCAAGCGGCCATCTCCGGTCTCCAGGACGGTACCGGCGACAAGCACCTGTCCCCGGATCGGCCGTGACATGTTTGTTCCCGGCAATTGCACATGGACCTCGCCCTTCCATTCAGAGATGACGGCACCAGCAAAAGGCGCCGGGGAAGTTCCGGGCGTGGGGAGCTGACCCTGGGCAGCGCTCAGGCAAAGCGCCGCCCAGACAGGAAGCACCGCAAGGGATGTCCAAGAACGCAGAGCAACCCAGCGCTGCCAAAAGGGAACTCGCGGACTCGGGAGGGTGAGTCCGCGAGTTCCCGTCACCGCATTGTTCCAGAGGAACAACACACTAACCTCCAACGATGATCGCCATCCCCTTGCCGGTGCGGGCGTTCACAAACACGTCGTGCTCAAATCCGGCTGAGTCATGGCGATCCCAGATCTGGTAGCCCTTCCGTTGATCACGCTGAGCTTGTACTACCGTACCACCGCCGACAGCCTTTAGGGCATCCTGCTCTGCCTGGAACGTGCTGATATACCCGGTCTGCGGCCCCAAAGGCTGGGTGAGAACTTGAAGGATCGCGCCAGCGTGCGCGTCCATCCAGACTTCAAATTCGCTAACCGCGCCAGCGATGTCGGCCGCCCAGATAATCTTGCCGAGTTCTCTTTGCTTGAGGGCTTGGGTGAAAGTGCCTACGCGCACCACAATGAGAATATTCTGTTTTGCCTGCTGCAGCGTGATTACGGTTGCGGCATTAGCCAGCGTCGACCCGATCAACAGAACGACTAGAAACAAAGCAAACGACCTTTTCATTCGTGTTTTGCCTGGACTTTCAAGTTTAACAAGCCAGATCGAAGCTGCCTAACGCCCAAGGTAGAAGCACATGACGTACCATTCGTAATCCGCAGGTAAGTATGTTGTTTCCTGCAATAGTGATCGGACACCTGGGTCATTGGGACCCACTCAACTGTGTCCTAACGGACAGGTACCCCGGCGTCGCGCGTATCATGCGGTAGTACGAGGTGTATCCGCCGCAGGTAGAACGATGCGCACACGGATTGCATGTTGATCACTCGATGCTTCGATGGTGCCTCGATGTTCCTCGACCGCTCGCTTTACAAATGTGAGCCCCAGGCCCCAACCCGGCGCGGAGTCGCTTGTCGCTCGCGAACGGTAGAAAGGCTCAAAGAGATGGGCGAGATCCTCGGTCGGAATCAGCGGACCTGGGTTGCTGACTTCGAAGATCACGTTCTCGCTAGTTCCTGTTACCCATAGATCGACTTTGCTCTCTGCCGGGCTGTACTTCACCGCGTTATTCAGAAGATTCAAAATCACGCCGCTCAGCATCGGTTCGTCGCCTTCGAGCAGGGGTAGATCTGAATCCATGTGAACTTGAATGCGGATGTCCGCGGCCTCGGCGATCGGCGACATGACTCGCTGCACCTGCGCGATCATCGGCGGGATGGGGATCGGTTCTCTTCGCAGGGAGCGCGCTCCGGCGTCGAAACGCAGCACATCAAGGTAAGTGTTGATCAACGAGACCAGCCGCTGCGACTCACGGAAAATCGTGGCCGCGGCATCGGCCGAGCCAGCTGCTTGCGGGTAGCGTTGCAGGAATTCCGCGAAGCCTTGGATCGACACGAGCGGAGTGCGCAGTTCGTGGGTGACAAAACGCAGAGCGTCGGCTCGAGCCTGATCTCGTTCCAGCCTGGAGGTAAGATCGGTGACCACAACCATCCACTGCGAAGACTGGTCGCCGGAGTTCGAGGCAAGACGCATGCCGCGTACCTGCCAGAAGCCTCCGCCAAGATACACTTCGCTTTCGAGGGGGATTCCTTCGGTCTTGAGCGTGTCCCGTAAGTTGGCCCAGTTTGGATGCTCAAGCAGGCGCCCCAATTCAGTCAGGTTGATGTCCGGGTCCCAACCTTGTTTCTTGCAAAATGTCTCCCAGAAGCGGTTGCGAAACAGAGTTTTCCCGTCGCTGGTGAACACCGCCAGTCCCTCGTGCATGGACTCCAGCAGATGTTGCCGAAAGGAATAAAGAGAAGAGAGTTCGGTTTGCAGCTGGTTGATCAGATCCACTCGCCATTGCAGATCAGTGATGGCCTCGGGTGCGGTCTCCGCTGGTTGAAAACTGGCAAACTCTTCAGGGGATTGTCCAGAGCGGAGAGTCTGCCGCAGTTGCCTGAGCCCGCGGGTCAGACCGCGGTTGACGACGATCAGATTCTCCAATTGCGCCAGCGGCACCGCCAGCATGCCTACACACAGAATCGGACCGAATGCGATGATGCGATGAGCATGCGCGAAAAGCCCATAACCGGCCGCGTAGCTGAGGATAAGAAGCGCCGTTTGCAGTAGTACCCCATTCCATCCTGGCCAGCGCAGAACCAGCCAGGTCGAAATCAAGGAGAAGAACGCAAGAAAAAGTACTTGTGGAAACAGCGTAACGTGACGCAGGTTTTGGCCTCGCAGCAGTCCGTCCACCAGATTGGCGTGAACCTCTACCCCCGGCATCGGCATCTGGCCGCTCACCGGGGTGGGCAAACGATCGCTGAGTTCGGTGGCGCCAAAGCCAATGAGCACGGCTTTTCCCCACAGTGCGGGCGCCTGCTTTCCCGACAGTAAATCGGCAGCGGACACCACCACGAACGGCGGCGTCGGCTGGCCGGGCACATACTGAGCGCGGAAATTGATGGTAAAAAATTCCGGTGCGTAGGATTCCCAACTTGCCGTCCTCGCGCCGCGCATCCTGCCACCCCCGGGCTGGCTGTGCCCCGGTCCGCCCGAGCCCTGATCCGGAGCCAAGTGCTTTGCGACGCGTGCAACTTCCAGAGCAAGTGCGCTGCGCGGACCGTCCGTGCTCAACTCCCGCACGGGCACCCGACGGCAAATGCCATCCGCATCTTCGACCGCCTGCACGTGTCCGAGTCCAGCGCTGGCGGAGAGAAACAACGGCAAGGGGTCTGCCCACACGCGCTGCGGCGAACCAGCTACTTTCGTAGCCAAAACCACGTTGCCGGCCTCGCGGAAAGCCTGGGCGAGATCGTCGTCATTCCGGGTGTCCTCCGCTTCGGAAAGCAAGATGTCAAGACCGATCGCGGCAGGGCGCTGCGTTGTAGTAGCGCGAACCAGTCGTGCCAGCAGTGATCTCGGCCACGGCCATCTCCCGTAACGGCTCAGGCTGAAGTCATCGATCAGAACCAGGGCGACGGAATTGGAGGTGGGGAGAGGCCTGCGAACGCGGAAGTAGATGTCGCTGAGCCGGCGGCTGAGTTCTTCCACCGGGTACGTCATGCTGAGCGCAGCCACCAGGCTCAACAACAAGAGATTCAGAGCAAGCCAGGATTTGACCCGGTTTCGAGATCGCTCGCCATGCACCGATGGTGCTTTCATTTGTCGGGAGCGTCCAGATCAATTCCCAGGCGCCGCGCTTTTTTGTAAAGCGTCTTGCGTTCAATGCCAAGGGTTCTCGCGGCGAGCGACCGGTTGCCTTGGGCGTCGCGCAATGCGCGCACGATCTGCTGCCGTTCGGCCCCCTTGAGGGTGGTCACTGCTTCTTCGATTACCTTCGTTCCGTTTAGCGCTCCCGCGCCGCTCGCTTGCTCAATGTCATCTGCGGTAATTTCCCCGGTGGTGGACAAGATGGCCGTCCGCTCGATCAGATTCTCCAACTCGCGCACATTTCCCGGCCACGCCATGCGAGTTAACAAGCCGGTCGCTTCTTCGTTGAGAGTGACCTGGCGGACGTTGCGTTCGTTGAAACTCGACAAGAAGTGGCGGACCAACAGCGGGATATCTTCCCGGCGTTGTTCCAGGGACGGCAAGTGGATGGTCACGACACTGAGACGGTAATACAGATCCTCGCGAAACTGTTTGGCGCCGATGCGCTCGCCAAGGTCCGCGTTCGTGGCGGCGAGTACTCGAACATCCACGGGCATTGATGTATTCGATCCCAGCCGGCGTACCTGCTTCTCCTGCAATACTCGCAGCAGCTTGACCTGAAATCCAGGCGTGGTTTCCGAGATCTCATCGAGGAAAATCGTGCCACCATTCGAGTTCTCAAACAGGCCGCGGCGTGCGCTGTCGGCCCCGGTGAACGCCCCCTTCTCATGGCCGAAGAGTTCACTTTCCAGCACGCTTTCTGCCAGCGCGCCGCAGTTGATCGCGGTCATTGGTTTATTGGAGCGCTGGCTATGAGCGTGAATGGCGCGTGCGACGCGTTCCTTCCCGGACCCGCTCGGCCCGACGATGAGGACGGTGGCGTCGGTCGGCGAGACCCGCGCGATAGAACGATACACCTCCAGCATCTTCGGGCTGCGTCCTATGATCGCCGTACCTGCATAGCCCTCAGGCTCAACTTCCTCAGCGGTGACTTTGCCGCTGACGCGGTTCCTGCGGCTCTCCAGGCGGCGGACAACCCCGAGCAAATCATCGATACGCAGTGGCTTGCCCAGATATTCGACCGCGCCATCCTTCACCGACTGGGCCATCGTTTCGACGCTGGCGTGGGCCGTCATCATCACGCAATCGCAATCGGGCCGCAGGTCCTTAATACGCCGCAGGAATTCCACGCCGTTTGTGTCGCCGAGGTAAATGTCAACCAGCGCCAACTGAATTTCCTGCCGGCGCAGGAACTCCTCTGCTTCTTGCGTGTTGCGCGCGAGATGGCAAACGTAGCCTTCGGTCTCCAGCACTGAACCCAGCCACTGGCGTGTGGCCTTGTCGTCGTCAACCACCAGGATTTCTGTAGTCATATTCTTCACGAGATAAGGAAGTTACTAGCACGCGACCCACCAAACCCGGAGCGATTCAAAAATGATAGGTAAAGGCGACTCGCCCTGCGTCAGCACGAAACGCGCCGGAGTTTTGAACCAGATGATACTTTGAGTAGTCCAGTTGCAGCGTCCAGTTTCCCAGCACGACGTCGTTCCGGGAGTGAATTTCCCAAGCAGAACCAAAAGGGCTGCCCGCTGCCACCGACTCAAGCCCGCCCCGGACGAGGAACTCTCCTCGATACCTCTTTCTTGAACGAAAACCAACGCCAGCTATCGCTAAATGGCTCTGATAATCGATCGGACTGATGTAGCCGTGTCCAAGCTGTTGGTCAAAACTGACATGCCTGAAGCGGTAGCCGGTTTCGAGGGTAAGCCACGCCGCTCCCCATTCTCGAATCACCTCCATGCTCTGGCGGCTGCCGACGTTCTCGTCGGAGTACTGCTGCCGCGACCCGCGCGCATTGATCTGCCATCGCCCGGGCGTCCAACTGGCGAACGCCTCAAACCCCTGCGCGGTCAGCTTGAGGTTCGTGGCCTGGGCGTCTGGGATGATCGGAACGCGCGAAAAGCTGGCCCCGAACACCAAATGTTGCGCTGGCTGGAGTGCGGCCGATGTGTCATAAATCGCATGCACTTCTCCATCAGTAAACTGAACCGCCCCTCCTCCCGCAGTGAGCAGGACCGACTCGCGCGGTCTCCAGCGAAGCTCCTCATCAAAAGTCTCGACCACTTCGGAAAGACTTTGCCCCGTACCTGACGCGCCCTCACCCGGCTGCGCCGCGCTTGCGGGACCGTGCTGAACCTGCTGCTCGTACAACATCCGGTTGGTCAGGCCGGGGTGGATACCCAAATCCACACGCTGCGACGAACGCCACGCATGGTTCCCTCCAGAATCGTTGACATAGTCGCCGTCGACTTCCACCAGGTTCCGCTTGAGCACAACCTCGCGTTCCTCGCCGCCCAAGTGGCCGCTCTCAATCCTGTCCTCATACTCCTGCAAGCGCAGACTGTTGCTGTGAAATGCCAAGGCTCTCTCCACAACGTCCCGCGCTTCCGACGGCCTTTGCTGATGCAGCAGATTGCTCGCCAATCCGATGGCGGCTGCCTCGTCCGCAGGATTCACCCTCAGTAATTCCTCGTAAATTTGGTTGGAGTTTTTGTACTGCCGGCCGTATCCCAGAACCCGCGCCAACTCCAGTTTGGCCAAGCGATTGTCGGGCTCGGCCGCAATGATCTCGCGGAAGAGCCGGAGAGCTCGACGATCGTCCCCACGATACAGGTAAGCGCGTCCCAGTTCTAATCGCAACCGATTATCGTTGGGGTGACCTTTGAGTCCATCTCGAAGCACGTGAACTGCATGGCCGTAATGGCGCTCCAGCATTGCTTGCTGCCCGGCCGCCAGAACTCTCTGGATAGAGCCTTCGTCGCTGCAAAAAGCGCGCGTGCCGTCTGCCACGATGCAGATTGTCACTAGAATGGCCGCAATGAAGAGCCGCTGCGTTTGCCCCATGTTTCAGTCCGGTTCTCGCGCTACCATTCTAGCTGGCTGCCGCGAAATGTGATTCAGATTCGGGAGTGTACGAGGGCACAGCGCAATCGAAGCACAATCGCGGTTGGGTGACACGAAGATGTCAGCCACCCTTGCAATTTACACAATCTCGATTCCGGCCGCGCAGCGTGAGTGATCACGGGGCCGGTGTGCCCATTAGTCAGGACCAAATCCGCTAATCAGATCCTCGACTCGGCCGGTCGCTTTTGCAAGCGCACTTTAGACTCAGCTAATAGGAAGATTGCAAGGGCCTCAGCAGGCCCTTTCGCTTCGCTCAGATGAAGACGTTTTTTGTAACGGCTGGGACGATTTCGCCATCGCTTGCTGCGAGCTGCGCGTTACAAGTTAGAAGCCAGCGGCTCCCCGTGTTAGATTCGAGCCATGCGGTCCGTTCTGCAAAAACGTTCGCTGCGCTTTGTGTTTGCGGCGAATGTGATCTCCATGCTGGGGAGCGGGATGAACTCCGCGGCGGTGGCCTGGACGATCTTGCAGCGGACGCATTCGGAAATGGATTTGGGAACGTTTGCGGCACTGCAAACGATTCCGGCGATGGTGATGCTTCCCTTCACCGGCGTCATTATTGATCGCGAAGACCGGCGGCGGCTGGTGATGTGGCTGGACGCTTTGCGGGCCATTGTCATTCTGGTGGTGATGGTGATGGCGTTTCTGCATCGGGTGCAGGTGTGGGAACTTTACCTGATGAACACGCTGGTGGCGGCGGGCTTCTGGATGTTCTGGCCTACGATCACGGCGCTGATTCAGGAACTGACACCCGAGGACGAATTCGTGAGGTCGAATACATTTCTGCTGGCGGGGATACAGGGAGGGTGGCTGATCGCCGGGGCGCTAGTTGGATTTGTCTATGAGCACATCGGCCGGGGCGGCGTGCTGCTGATTGACGTGAGCACGTACGTTGTTTCTTTTTCCTGCTACTTCGCGGTGCGACAGGGGCGTCATGTGGTGCCGCGCGCGGTTGAGCTTCGTCATGATATCAAGGCGGCCGAAACCGCGGTGGAACGCTTCTTGCGCGAGATGCGTGAAGGGTTGGACTTCCTGCGCGGGCATCGGAGCGTGGTTTTTCTGGGAACGAGTTGGGCTTTGTTTCTGGGCGCGATGATGACCGGAGTGGTGGTGACGGCTCCGCTTAGCGACCGCGCGTTTCATGCGGGTGCAACTGGTTATGGG
>VFSW01012432.1_pt1 | contig 11892 bp, 7 predicted proteins | sample 5358111 | NCBI WGS metagenome assembly VFSW01 (sample SAMN11554181, study PRJNA540505) | mine drainage metagenome | isolation source: sediment from site ElyBrook_90M | place: USA: Ely Copper Mine, Vershire, VT | collected 2017 | reverse complement strand
CTTCTGCTCCACAGAAATCAGGCTAACGCATACGGTTCTCGAATATCGCTTTACTGGGCAATTGAGGTCATACACAATTTAACACAGTATCTAAATGGTAATTTCAAGCAAACGCGGAGGCACCCGTTCAGTTTGGGACTTCTAGCAGGCTGCTGAAAACCTCCGCTTCGACGCCGGTTTCGGGAAGGGAACGACTTCAGTCGTGCCGTCAAGTCCTTTAGAACCGACCGCGCTTCAGCGCCTGAGGTTCGCTAATGGCGGCGCAAACTAATTTTTCAGCAGCCTGCTAGATTTGTTTTGACGGCAACGCTCAATTTTAGGATCTGCAAGTCAGAACGACTGTTTGAGCCAGCGGGCAGGCCCACCATCACCCCGGAAGCCGTGGCATCGGGTTAGGAGTTCGGCGCCGCGCGAGTTAATCGGCTCTGCTCTCAGCCGACCATGCGAACCAGCGAATCAGCTTCCTGACGACGAGCATTCAAAATCGCGGCTGATCTTCAACCCAGGTGGCGTAGTTGGCGGAACGTCGCCATTACATCCCTGGGTTTCAACCTGCATCCCCCTCAGGTAGCTTTGTCCTATTTCCCCGCGTCCGCCAGCTTCTTGTAGAACCTTTGCAGCGTGAAGAACGCCAGCTTGCGCTCGCCTCGATCCGAAATCACTCCCTTGCGGTTGTGATAGTCCTGCACGCCGGGCAGCATGCGCAACGGAGAGCGAAAATCCATCAGCACCCACGGAGTCATTCCCGCCAGGTTCGGGATTCTCTCCAGCATCGGCAGTTGATGCTGAAACAAGTTGTCCTGATACTCCTCGGTCCATATCTCATCCGCATCGCCGCGCCGGCCGAATTGCGCGCCCCCGCCAAATTCGCTGACGATCAGCGGCTTTGCCAGCGCCGTTTTCCACTGCATCTTGTCGCCATCCTCCGGACGCCCGCCGTACCAGCCTAAATATTCGTTCAGTCCAAGCACATCAAGCGCGTTGCCCAGCGGGTCGCTCAATGTACGTACATCGGCAGACGCATTATCCACGTGATTCATCGCGGACGTGACCAGCCGGGTGGAATCGAGTACGCGCGCGTCCTGTGCCAGCTGCGTGAGAAATGTCAGGCGCTCCGGCTTCACCGGAGTCTCATTCGATACTGACCAGAAAATAACCGCGGCGCGGTTGTGATCGCGCGCAATCATGTCGCGCAGTTGCGCCTCGGCATTGGCCAGCGTCGCCGGGTTCGTCCAGTCGATATCCCAATAAACCGGAATCTCCGACCACACCAGCAAGCCCATGCGGTCGGCCAGACGAATCTCATGCTCACTGTGCGGATAGTGCGCCAGGCGCACGAAGTTGCATCCCAGATCCTTCGCCCACCCCAGCAGCGTCTGCGAATCCTCAGGACTGAAAGCGCGGCCTCCGCGAAAAGGCGCTTCCTCATGCATCGAAATCCCGCGCAAGAAGATGGGCTTGCCATTCAGCAGAATCTGCGTTCCTTGCACTTCGATGACGCGAAACCCAATCTCATCGTGGACAGCATCGGTCGCCGTACTGAGAACCACGTCGTAGAGCTTGGGATGCTCGGGAGACCACAAGTCCAGCTTGGCCGTGAAGCGAAAGCTGGCTCTGCCGGCAGCATCGGGAACAAACGTCTGGCGCACCCCGGCTTCCGGTATCTCCAGTGTAATTTTCTGCGCCGGCTGCGAACCGTTCAATTGCACCCAGCCCGCAATCGCGTTCTGCGAGCCTCGCGAGAGCTGCACCGAATAATCCTGAATGAAAGTTGCCGGCACCTCGACCAGCGAGACATCGCCGGTAATGCCGCCATAATTCCACCAGTCGAACTTCATGGCTGGCACGCCGTCGGGACGGCGGACATTATTCACGGCAACGATGAGAAAGTTCCCGCCGTCCCGCAGAACCGAAGTCGCCTCGAAGTTGAACGGGGTGAATCCGCCCTCGTGCTCGCCCAGCTTTTCTCCGTTCAAGTAAACCGTTGCCTGGTAATTGACTGCGCCAAAATAAACAAAAGCGCGCGATCCTTCACGCTTGCGGTAGTTGAATTCGCGCCGGTACCAGACCGTCCCTTCGTAAAACATCAACTGGTCGCGCTGTGTATTCCAGTCCCCCGGAACGTTCAGCACCGGCGATGCGTCGAAGCTGTACTCCACGCGATCGCTTTTGCTGCGCGGCTTCTCGTTGCGAAAAAATCCCGACTTGCCATTGTCGAATGGGTCAACGATGGCCCGCCACGCTCCGTTGAGGCTCAGGGTTGTCCGGCCGCCAATGTTCGCGATCAGGGTGCTGGGAGCCGGGGCGGCAGAAGCCCCGCCCACCAGCAGCAGGAAAGAGAAAGGCAGAAGCAGGCAGCGTTTCATAAAGAACCTCGGAACCGCTCATGTTAGTGATCGGAACCAGGAGGCGTCAATCAACCTGGGCCGCGGGGGTCAGATTGAGTTTGCTGTGAAAGGGCGCGGCTTCAGCCGTGCCGTAAGGTACTGCCATGTGAATTTTACGTTTCCGTGACAATGATCGTCTCGAGCAGAGCGAAAATGGCGATCATGGGTGCCGTTGAGATTTAGGCGGCCCTTCTCTCTCCAACTAACTTGAAAAGGGCGCCGCGGTTAAGCGGCGCCCTCTTTTTTGCGTCTTCCCTCGGTTTTCTCGCGCTTTACTGTACCGCGACAATGTTCGCTACAGTCGTCATGCAATCGACCGTCGCCGGAGATCCCGTTATATAAATATCCACGTTCAGCGCGGTTGTACCCTTGGGCGTGGCGACCGTGATGTCGTGACCGGTATCGTCCCACAGTTGGGGCAGGGGTTTCGCGGAACTGCCGTTCCAGTCGCTATCGACCGCGTTGGAACCGGGCCCGGCGATGTGAACTCCGTTGATGGTGGTCTGTTCGTCGGCATTGCCCGGCTTGGCCAGCCGGCTGGTGCCCTCCTGACCGTCGGCGCCAATGTTGTCCAGCAATGTGAGCTTGCCTGTGGCGGCCGCCGGTAAGGTCAGGGTATAGCTCAGTCCGGGGTAGCCTTTGAACGTTGCGCCGGCAAAGCCGGAGTCATAAATCACCACTCGCTGGCCGGCAGGACCGGTGCCCACAATCACCAGCGACGCACCCTCCATCAGCGGACCGGGATAGCTCAACCACGGATCTGCGCCGTCGGTCGTTCCTCCCGCGCCGGCCAGTAAGGTAACTTGATAAAGGCCGTTTCCATTGGCAACCGTAAGCGGCACTGTCCCCCGAAACACCGAAATCGTGTTTCCCGGCCAACAGGGCGAAGCGCCGGTTCCAATCAAAGTGCCCGGAACCGAAACTACCGCGGAAGCCGGCGTCGGCGAGAGGCGTTGAAGTTTGATGGTCTTATCCGCAGTGTGGGCGCCGCCATTGGTAATCATTGCCCAATAGATGTAGGCAGCCTTGACTGGCGTCAGCACTCCACTCACACTAAGGGCCCCGGCGCCGCGATTGCGCAGGCCCACCCCGCCGGTCCCATATTGCGCGGAGTCGTAGGTGATGCGGGCATTGACAGGCGCCAGCGCAGTTTTGAATTCCACATCGCCGGCGTTGGGAGCGTCCGTGGTTCCCCACCCGGGATTTCGTTTATCGGTTGCGGAATCTTGCCCCAGCGCCAGGGCGCTCAGAATCAGCACGGCGATCAATACAAGAATTTTGTGGTTGGCTTGAAAGGGTCGAACATCGAGGACAAAGGAACGAGGGCTCATGCTACACCTCCAGTTGGAAAATTGAATGGACCTTCGAGCAGGGGGGGAAAAGCGCCACAATAGTAATTCACCAGCGCACGTCCGGTCCAGCGCCAAGGCGCCAAATAAGAGTCCCGGGGCTGATCTTGAGAACTGGACTAGCCGACGTTCGCGGGCACGGACTCTTCCACATTGGCCTCGCGCAGAAATTTCGCCGCTTCTTCCGGCGGCGTCGGATTAATGTAGAAACCGGTGCCCCACTCGAATCCTGCCGTCTTGGTAAGCTTGGGCATGAATTCGATGTGCCAGTGGTAGTGGTCATTGGTGGGGTCCTGCGCCGGAGAGGTGTGGATGACCAGATTGTAGGGCGGATTATCGAGCACGCGATCCGCCCGGCCCAGTAAGTCCTTCAAGGCCCGCGCCAGGTTCTCGAACATATGCGAGGACGAGTTCTCGAACGCCGATTCGTGCTGCTTGGGAAGGATCCAGGTCTCAAACGGAAAACGCGGCGCATACGGCGCCAGGGTAACAAAATCCTCATTTTCCGCTACCACCCGCGTGCCGCTGTCCATTTCCTGCCGGATGATGTCGCAGAACACGCAGCGCTCCTTGTAGAGAAAGTACTGCTTGGCGCCTTCGAGCTCCTGGGTCACGTTGATGGGCAGGATAGGCAGCGCGATCAGCTGCGAGTGGGAATGCTCCATCGACGCTCCGGCTGCTTCCCCGTGATTCTTGAAGATCAGGATGTACTTGAAGCGGCGGTCCTTCTTCAGGTCGAGGATGCGGTCCCGAAAGGTCCACAAAACATCTTCAATCCTTTTGGGAGGCAAGGAAGCGAGAGTGGCGGTGTGGTCGGGGGTCTCGATAATGACCTCGTGGGCGCCAATGCCGTTCATGCGGTCGAACATGCCCTCAGCCTGACGGTTCAGTGTGCCCTCAATGCCCAAGGCGGGGAACTTGTTGGCTACAACCCGGACCGTCCATCCCGGAGTGTCGCGCGGCGGCGGCGCACCGCCATTGGCGTTGGGACGGTAGGCCTGGATTTCGGGTGGAGTCTTGCTTTCGTTGCCGTAACAAAAAGGGCAGAAGCCGCCCCTGATCTTCAGGTTGTCGCGGATGAAATCGGTGGGGCGCTTGGCCCGGTCAGTGGAAATAATCACCCAGCGGCCAACAATCGGATCTTTTCTCAGCTCAGGCACTACCGAATCCTTTCAGCGGCTCTGCGCATACTTTGCATTTTATGCCGACGCTTTACGCTCCCAGGGAAGCATTGCGAAACACTTCGATCCGAGGGCTGGAGGTCAAACCGTCATAGTATACGCTTACAATATCGATTCTCCACTGGCACGTTGGTGGCAGGAGTCGACGGTACTCGCGTGCCACTTCGGCCAACTCCCGCCGTTTATGGCGGTCCACCGCCGCCTCGGCGGATTTCACGTCGCGCGATGCGCGTGTCTTAACTTCAATAAAGCAAAGAACATCCGCGTCCCAGCCAATCAGGTCGATCTCTCCCCGGCAGCGCGGCGAGCGATAGTTGCGGGCTACGATCGTGTATCCCAGTTTGCGCAGGTGGAAGTAGGCGTCCTCCTCGCCCCGCGTACCCATACGCTGATGCGGCGGCCTCGGGTCGACGTGGCCGGTTCGGCTAGCCAGCCAATCGAGAGTGCGAATCATTGTTCGAGTAAGACCTGCCGGAAGCATCAGGCACCAGCCTCAAATATTAGGAGCTTGCACCCACGATATGCCGGTAACCCTAAAAATTTGTTGGACTTAAGTCACGGAATGTCCCGAAACGGGTCGCGAAGCCCGTCTAAAGTAGCCTACCGACGAAGACTCCCCTGCAAAGAAAACAAGCCCGCGGACGGATGCCGCAGGCCTGGTCGCATTCCTCCCCCCAAGGAGGCCGCAACGGAACTTAGATTTTCCTAGGCTTACAAATCAGCTGCGATTTTTCTAGACTTGCGGAGCGCACCCTCTCGCGCGCTCCGCAAGTGTCCCACGGTACTGATTGACCGTGAAAGTCATCGGCGCAAACCGGGCGTCCTCCGCCGCGGCATGTTTCCGACCGGGTGCCAAACCGGGCGTTCGCCAGATTGAGGAAGTCCCCTATCGCCCCTGGGCACAACTTTGATTCGATGTTTTGCGAACCCAAGGCCACTCTCAACGACCTTCGCCGCGCCGTCAATTCACGCCTCCCGCAAACGTAGTTCACGCGATAAGTCGTTCTCCGAGCGAACGATGCACGGGCTCATCACCCGGACAAAAGTGGTGGAGGGATGGCACCAAGAGGCGATTTTGCCTTTCCTCCAGCGATGCTAAGCTCAAGCGGTCCCTGATCAGGAACTGACCAGCCTATGCAGCCAGCCTCGCAGTTACATCCCGTCATCCGTTTTGGAGTGTTCGAGGCCGACGTGTTGGCGGGCGAACTTAGGAAGAACGGGATCAAGGTCAAAATTCAGGATCTGCCCTTCCGGGCCCTGAAGTTGCTGCTGGACCATCCTAACCAGGTGGTCAGCCGGGAGCAGTTCCGCCAGGCTCTATGGCCGACTGATGTTTTCGTCGATTTCGACCACGGCATCAGCAGCGCCATCAATCGCCTGCGGGATGCACTTGGGGATTCCGCGGACAACCCGGTTTTTATCGAGACAGTCGAGCGCCGCGGCTATCGCTGGATTGCCCCCACCCACGTCCCCGCAGCCGCGCCGGCGCAGCCCCGGCCTTTACTGGTAATGCCTGATACTGCAACGCCGCCCGCGAAGAATGCTCCAGTGCTGTCCCTTGAATGGCGATGGTCGTTGGTGTTGCCCGTGGCCGCTCTGCTGCTCGCCGTCTGGGCCTTTTGGCCCAACCACCGCGCCGCCGGGGCCGGCAGCAGCAGGCATCCAGCGATCGCGTCTCAGCCTGCGGCGATTCCCGGTCCCGCGAACTCCGTCGCCGAACAGTTTTATCTCAAAGGCCGTTTCTACTGGGAGAAGCGCACGCCCGAGGGATTGAACCAAGCCGTCGATCACTTTACCCAGGCCATCGTGCACGATCCGAACTACGCTCCGGCCTACGTCGGCCTCGCCGATTGCTACAACCTGATGCGCGAATACACGCTGATGCCGGCCAGCGAAGCCTACCCTCGCGCCCTGGCGGCGGCCCAGAAAGCCGTCGAACTCGACGACCAGTCCTCCGAAGCGCATGCCTCCCTGGCCTTTGCTCTCTTTTGGGGCACCTGGAATGTAGCCGATGCGGAGCGCGAGTTCCGCCGCGCCCTTGAACTGAACCCCAACAACGCGGTCGCCCACCACTGGTATGCCACCTATCTTTCGATGACCGGGCGGCATTCCGAAGCGTTGCAAGAAATTGAGCGCGCCCAGAGTTTGGATCCGGCGTCCAAGTCCATCCTCGCCGACAAGGGAGATCTGCTCTGGGTAGCGGGCCGGGGCGACGAGGGTACTGCACTGTTGAAACAACTGGAAGCGAGCGAACCGGATTTCATCTCTCCGCACCGCTATTTAAAGACCATCTCTCTGGCTGGCGGAGATTATCCTCGTTACCTGGAAGAATGGCGGAAGGAGGCTTTGTTGATGCAGGACAGCTCCAGCCTCAAACTCGTCGGCGCTGCGGAAAAGGGCTTTGCCTCCGGAGGCTTTCGAGGCATGCTGGAAAATACCCGGGCGTTGGAATTGAAACTGTATGCGCGCGGGAAGCTCTCCCCATACAACCTGGCGCAGACCAACTCCCTGCTCGGGAATAAGCAGGAGGCGCTGCGTTATTTGAAGATCGCTTACGACCAGCACGACGAGTTAGCATTTCAAGTCGAGGGCGATAGGGCGTTCAAGAGCCTCCACGACGATCCCGGTTACAAGAACATAATCGCGCAACTCGCGCTTCCAGCCCGGAAGTAAACGGCCAAGAATCCAAGAATCAGGGAGAGGCGGACGCCCTCGTTCGCCTCTCGTCGTCCACCGCGCCACAAAAAACCCAAGCAGCGCTACATGCTCTTGCCCACCAGCGAGATGCACTCTTCCAGCACATCCACCGCGATGTCGGCCTGTTCTTTCGTGACCACCAGCGCCGGGCATATCCGGACCGTGCTGGGCCCGCAACCCAGGAACAGCACGCCCCGCTCGAACGCCAGTTCCACAATGCGGTCGCGCTCGGCGGCGCCGTATTCCTTGGTCACCTTGTCTTTGACAATCTCGACTCCGATCATCAAGCCGCGGCCGCGCACGTTGCCCACCAGTTTCAACTTTGACGGCCACTCGGCCATGCGCTGCATCATGTGATTACCCACGCTGGCCGAATTTTCGAGCAGATGTTCTTTCTCGATCACGTCGAGCGTAGCCAGCGCGGCCGCAATGCATACCGGATTTCCGCCGAAGGTGGAGGCGTGGGAGCCCGGCACCCAGTCCATAACTTCGGCGCGGGTCATGGTGATGCCGAGCGGCATGCCGGAGGCAATGCCCTTGGCCATGCAAACCATGTCCGGCTCAACCCCGGTGTGCTCGACGGCAAACCACTTACCGGTACGGGCAATGCCGCTCTGCACTTCGTCGACCACCAGCATGATGCCGTGGCGATCGCAGATGCGCCGCAGTTCCCGCATGAAGATGGTCGGGGCCACCACGTATCCGCCCTCGCCCTGCACCGGCTCAACGAAGATCGCCGCCACTTCTTCAGGCGCCAGCGTGGTCTTGAACAGCTTCTCTTCGACGAAGCGGGCGCAGCCCAGGGCAAAGTTGTCAGCATCCTCGACCCCTCCCACGCAACCGCGGTAAACGTCGGGATATCGCACATGGGTGACGCCCGGAACCAGGGGCGCGAATCGCCGCTTTTGCTGGGGCTTGGACGCCGTCAGTGAGAGCGCGCCCATAGTGCGTCCGTGAAATGCCCCAAAGAATGCGATTACGTTCTGGCGCTTGGTGTGGTATCGCGCCAACTTGAGCGCGCACTCGATCGCCTCCGCTCCGGAGTTACCGTAATAAAAGCGGTGCGGCCCCGGCATAGGCGCGATCTTCGACAGTCGCGCCGACAATTCCACCATGCTCTCGTAATAAAAATCCGTTCCCGACATGTGAATGAGTTCGCCCGCCTGCCGCTGAATGGCGGCGACTACGTCCGGATGGCAATGGCCGGTGGAAGTCACGGCGATGCCCGCGGAAAAATCGAAAAACTCATTGCCGTCGACGTCGGTCACCACGATCCCGCGTCCGCTCTTCGCCACCAGCGGATACGAACGCGTATACGAAGGCGAAATATATTTCTGATCGCCCTCGAGCACACGCTTGGCGTTAGGCCCGGGCAGGGCAGTCTTGATCTTCGGACCGATGGTTCGGGATCCGTGGGTCAGGGCTTCGATAGCGGTCTTCGTCGCCAATGTTTCAGTAGTCATGAAATCCTCCGTTGGCGCGCCAAATCGGGTTTGGGAAGGCCACGACGTCAGTCGTGCCGCACGCGCCGGATAATAAATGTGGGATTTAACCCCCTGCGGGCCGATGCCCGCACCAGAAGGGAAATGAAGCGCTCAAAAATAGCGCCCAAAGGAGGATGAAGGAATTAATCGCTACCGAAAAGACTAGGACGCAGACGCGAAGGCAAATTCGCCCGATAGCGCCGCGGGCACACTAGGCTGTGCAGCCAGCACTCGGCCGGACTCGCGTAGGCAAGAGCGCAGGAAGCAGAAAAATGCGAATTGGATTTCTTGCGCAGCATCGCAGACTGTCAACATCACTGATTCATTATAGCGGGAAGGGAGAAGGCGCGTAACCCCCTTTGGTAACGAGAACGGTCATGCGGCCGGTTGATTTATAAGGGAAGAGTGCAAAGTGGCTTGTAGGGACAGCCGCCCCCGGCTGCCCGTCGAGGACAAATCGGAGGCTCTGGCGCACGCCATGTCTCCCTTGGCACAGCTAGAAATTACGCTCACTCGTTGCAACTATTTCTGACTCATCGTCACCATCCCAGCAGGGTGACATTTTCACGTTGCCGTTAGGGGGTGACAGAACTATGGAGCTAAAACACGCTTGTCAGGCAGGACTTTTCAATCGGCTCGACTTGGCTTACAATTCCCTCATAAGAGGGCGAAGGCCTCGAAGGTTTTCTACCAAACAAATATCCCCCCATGCGGTTCCTGCGCATACGTGTTGCGGCAGTTTGCGCATCGCGTATCGCTCATTGATGTGGCTTGTTACTTAGGTCACTTGGCGGAGAGTGCGTTCTCTTTCTAACATGCAGACACCGAGAGAAATCAGCGAGAACCGCGCTATGCATGGGATCGCCGTCGCCCTTCTAACCGAGGATCGAGAACACCTATCCGTGCTGCAAACTCGTCTCGAGGAGACGCGTCTGGGCCGCACAGTGTTCAGCCACGTCGGTTTTCCGGCGAGCCCCACCGACTCGATCCTGCGCCAGCTTCAGGATTCCCGGGCCGAAGTGGTTGTCGTCGACATCCCCTCCCAGGATTCTCAGCGGGCTATCCGCACCATCGAACTGATTCGAGCCACAACCCTGCAGATCTCGATTTTCGCCAATGGGGAGATGACGCAGCCGGCCAGCATCGTGGCCAGCATGCGCGCCGGCGCAGGCGAATACCTGGATCATGGCGCGGGATCGGAGGCCTTGCTGGAGGCATTGACCCGCTTCAGTTCCACCCGCACCCGCACTCCGGGCGGCGCCGGCAAAGCCAAGGTTTTCACTTTTCTCAGCGCCAAAGGCGGCGCGGGCTGCACCACGTGCGCGGTCAATACCGCGGTGGCGCTGCAGCAGGCTCACGGCGATGTTGTGCTGGTGGATTTCGCTCCGATCGGCCACGCCGCGCTTCATCTGAATTTAAGGCCGCAATTCGGGGTGCTGGACGCGCTGCAGAATCTGCACCGCCTCGACGTATCGTTGCTCGATGGCTTGATGACCCCGACCAAAGAGGGTCTGCATCTTCTTGCCGGGCCGCAGCAGCCGTATCCTTCCGAGCCCACGCCCGGAGAACTCGCGCGGCTTTTCGATCTGCTGGTGAATCACTACCGCTTCGTCGTGGTGGATGCCTCGAGCCGTCTCGATGCAACCACCCGTCTGCTCTCCGATTTGTCGAATGCCGTGCTGGTGGTTGCTCAAACCGATGTGGTGTCGTTGTGGAGCGCCGGCCGCATTCATGCCTTTCTCGAAGAGGGCACGGATCGCGACCGCCTGCGCATCGTGCTGAATCGCTATAAGAAAATTCCCGGTTTCACCGAGGCGGATGTGGAGCAGGTCACCAATTGCAAGGTTCTGTGGAAGGTTCCCAATGCCTTTCACGCAGTCTCGCCCGCCATCGATCAAGGCGCGCCCGTGGTGCTGCAGGAGGGCCCGGAGATCAGCCGCTCCTACCGCGCCCTGGCCGAGACTTTGGCGGATGCGTCATCCAATTCCGACGGCAGCCCGGATCTGGTCTACGGACAGGAAGGCGCTCGCAAGAAAGCCCCGAGCCGCCTTAGTCTGGCCCAAGCTCGCGTGGGACAGTGAGGCAGGTGTGAGCAGTGAGATTCAGCGCGGCCACTCCGCTGCTTTTCATGACGTCCATCGCGAGCCCTTTCTTTTGCGAGTTCTTCGCGTTAAGAGCTCTTTTTTCTGTCGCGACTGATCAGGAATCTTCTCACTTCCGGGTTTCTATTTCCCGGTGGCCGGCGGTGGCTCGGCATCCCGCGGAAAGATTTTCAACTCAACTTCCTGCGCATGCGCGGTTACTTTCTTGTTGGCGTCGGTCACGCTTTCTGACAGTGTGCCCTGGAGGACGAAATAAGCCTCGTCGCCGGGATTCTTGCCCGGGCCGCGTTCGATTGTGCCTTTGAAGTCGAAGGCCATGCCATGGACGACTTCGGTGGCGAAACTCAGCTTGTTCCCTTCCAGTTTGCCGCTCTTGAAAAACTGATCGATAAACGTTCCCTTGTCGCTCTCGCCATCGCCATACCGCGAGATGAATCCCGTGACGTGGCCCTCATCTTCGATCGTTACCTGGACGAATTCCCCTTCCCGCAAGAAGGCATACATGCCGGAGTAGGTCGGCTCGGTCTTAGGCTCGGATTGTGAGGGCTTCGCGAGATCGGAGGAGGGCTGAGCCGCCTGGGCAGGCAGTTTCGGCACCGCGGATAGCGACGCCAGACCGAACGCCAGGGCGGCAATGAAAGCGATTTGTTTCATAGAAAAAATACAAATGCGATACCTAAAGGCCTTACGGG
>VFSW01012431.1_pt1 | contig 11894 bp, 5 predicted proteins | sample 5358111 | NCBI WGS metagenome assembly VFSW01 (sample SAMN11554181, study PRJNA540505) | mine drainage metagenome | isolation source: sediment from site ElyBrook_90M | place: USA: Ely Copper Mine, Vershire, VT | collected 2017 | reverse complement strand
GAAATATTGATTTGAATATCCTGGACCGCGTTATCGAGCGTGGGCTGGCCTCTGATGGCCGCCTGTGCCGATTTACCGCAACCATCAGCGACCGCCCCGGTGGTCTGGCGCGTTTTGCCGGGTTGCTGGCCGACGAAGGCGCGAGCATCATTGACATCAGCCACGACCGTGCGTTTGGCGGCGAGGACATCACCACCGTCGCTGTGCATTGCGTGGTCGAGACCCGCGACTCCGGCCATATCCGTTCCCTGCTGACGCGCCTGAGACACGAAGGCTTTCCGATTATTTCGCCCGAAGCAGAAGGACCGGGACGCTGACGCTGTGCTGGACCCGGCTCGCGGTTGTGCCGCGAAAGATATCCGCGATAAGCCGATGACCGTGGGTGCTCATGGCTACCAGGTCGCATCCTTTCCGCTCAACCCACTTGATGATCTCCGTCACCGGGTCCCCATAGGCCAGTTCGGTATCGGCGGCAACACCATCCTCCCGAAATTCCGCGCAAACCTTCTTCAAGTAAGCCGTGTCCTGCGTTATTTCGGGGCTGATGGCATCAGGACCGTACGTCCGCGCGGCCCAACCGTCGGCAACATGCAGCAAAATGACCCGACTGTGGGCCAGCTTTGCTAATTCCTTAACATGTTGAATGATCGCCCTGTCCGTCGGGGTCCCGTCTAATGTCACCAAAATGGTCTTATACATGCGTCGGCCTTCTCGACGGTAGTTGGGCTCGCCCCCAACCGTCGCATCAGCTCCATTACCGCGAGTACAATGCCGCGTGCTCAAATGCCTGGCAAAAGAAATCGCCCAAGGCGTGCCGGCGTACCGCAAGCGTCCCCGCGGGCGAGTTCAAGGGGTGTTCCGCCGCCCGAATCGGACCACACACCCGGCGAAGACCTCCGCACTACTGGCTGAGTCGCCCTTCCCCGGGTCGTTTTTGTTTTTGACCGCCGACAGCGCATGCCGTAGTTATAAACCATCATCACGTGCGGCGCGCTCGGCGATCGTATGCTGCTTGAATGGTTAAGGATTCCGGTCGCGCATCCCGCAGTCGTAGATTTTGATTATGAAAGCCTACCGCATAACTATCGTCGTGCTCCTATTGATCGTCGGCTGGCTGGGTTACATGGTGGTTTCCAGCCGGGAAAAGCCCGGCGCTCCCCAGCCTGAAGAATTGTGGCATACCAATGCCGTCGAGGTGTGGCACACCAACACCATCGATGTCTGGCACACCAATACTGTCACCGCGCCTGCGGCAAATGCCGCGGTCCAAACCGTAACCAACGAGGTTGTCAAGGAGGTCCCGGCCAGGCTCACACCGCTGCAAATGCAGGCCGCCAACCTCGGCTACAAACTCCTCAAGGCGCCGCTGCTCCAGAACCCGACCGACGCGCTTTTCAAAGCCAGCCCCCTGGCTGTGGATGTAGAGGTGGATGCCAACGTCGCCAACATCCTCAACGAGGACGGCAACGCACTCAAGCAAAGCATGGCCCGTATGCTGAATTCACGAGGCTTTTCGGTCGCCGACGAAAGCCCCTATCATCTGCGCCTTCGCCTGAGCGCTCTGTGGCGCACCGATGTGCCCAGGGTGGAATTAATGGGGTACCGGCTCGAACTAACGCAAACGATAACCGCCAAGAGGCAAGAGGACCTCCTCGATATGCCCGGCACCGTATGGAGCGCCGGGACCGCCAAATTGATCAACTTGAATTACCTGCCCGCGGATGCAGAGGATGGCTTGCAGCAACTCCTCAACAGGTTTAACAACGATTACCAAAAAGCAAAGGCCAGCCAGTCATCCATCGAATCTCAGCTCCCAAAGGTTCCAGCCGATTTCCTACCCCAAGCGAAATAGGCGCCGGCCAGGCATCCTCATTTTGATTGGACTTCGATCCGAGCGGCGGATGTTCTAGGTAGCGATATACCTGCCCCGATGAACGGTGCGTTTGCCTTCTTGAAGATGGGACTGCCGGTCGGGACCTCCTTGCTGCGAGCGCTGCAGTCGTCGTTGAACTTTACAAAGATGTCCCACTGCGGGCAGGATGACTTCATGCGGCGGACTTTTATACTGTACCTGCTGGGGTTAACGGTGGCGGCAGGGTATGCGCGAGGAGAAACCGACCAGGAAGCGCTGGCGCGCGCCACCACGGCGGTAGCGGCAGCCTCGACACGAGCTCAAGCCGACCCCGCGCATCCGGTTTTCCACGTTGCTTCGCCCGCCCAATGGATGAACGACCCCAACGGGCCGATTTTCTACCGGGGCTATTACCACCTTTTCTATCAGCTCCATCCTTACAGCGACCAGGACGGCACCAAGTACTGGGGCCACGTTCGAAGCCGGGACCTGGTGAAATGGGAACGGCTACCCATCGCGCTGGCCCCGTCCAATGACCGAGGGGAGGAGGCCATCTGGTCAGGGTGCTGCACTATCAATGGCCGGGGACAGCCAATGATTTTCTACACGAGCATCGCGCAGGGGAAGTCGCCGTTCGACCATGCTGAACAGTGGGCGGCGACGAGCGACGACGCTTTGCTCCACTGGCAGAAATCCCCTGCAAATCCGGTGCTGTCCGAAGCCTTGAATCGAGGAAGGAAAATCTACGACTGGCGCGATCCCTTTGTTTTCCACGAGGGAAAGAGAACCTTTTTGGTCACCGGCGGCCATTTGGCGAAAGCGGGAGAGGCGGCGGTCAGTATTTACGAGGCGGAAAACCCTGAACTCACACAATGGACGTACCGTGGCGTGCTTTTCCAGGTTCCTAATGCCCCGACGGCGGAATGTCCAAACTTCTTCAAACTGGGCAACCAGTGGGTATTGTTCGTGTCCCCCTATGGCAAGGTCCAGTACTTCGTCGGCGATTTTGATCCCCAGACCTGCCGGTTCACTCCGCGCACGCAGGGCCTTTTGGACTATGGTCCGAGTTTCTACGCTCCCAATACCATGCTGCTGAGCGGCGGAGGCCGATTGGTCTGGGGCTGGGTGAACGGTTTCCCCCCCGGGCACGGTTGGAACGGATGCTTATCTCTGCCCCGGCAGTTGAGCCTGTCGCATGAGGGAGGATTGCTGCAAACGCCGGCGCCGCAATTGGCGCGGTTGCGCGGCAAGGCGATTGCGTGGCGCAACACCCGGTGTGACAATGCAGAGCGGCGATTTGAGTTGCCTCCAACCAACACTCTGGAAATCCGCGCCGAGATCGACCTGAAGAAAGTCAAAGGAATCGAGCTTCAGCTCCAGAACGGCCCCGGCGACCCGAACCCAGTGACCGTGCGCTTTGACCGTGCCGAGCTGAGCGTGATGGACGCAAAGGCGCCCTGGCCAGCGGGCGAGAACCCGGGGAATTTGACCCTCCGAATCTTTGTGGATCGTTCAGTGCTCGAGGTCGTGGCCAACAATGCCGTTTGGATAACGAAGACCATTGCGCCGCTGGAGGCGAGGCCACGCCTGAGTCTCCGAGCTGACGGTGGCGCCGCCAACTTCAAATTGCTTCAAGCGTGGCCGATGAAGACGATATGGTAGGAGGGCCCCTTCCGGCAGCGAAGGGAGCCTGGGCCCGGTCGCTGCTGCTCACAGCTTTAGGGCTGCTCTCAAGCCTGGGCACGGCGCGTGCGGATTTCGCTCCGATTTCTTTGACCGCCACGAGCTACAATCAGGATATGGTGGTCGAACGGACCGCTCCAGCCCCGGTTGTCCCCGCCGGTTACACGACGGCTTCAATGGACAACGGCACCGCGAATTCCGGCTATAGCTGGTACGAACGGGGATACAACCCCGCGGCGCCCCTGACCGGCCTTCCACCAGCAGGCACCACCTTCACAGACCAGAGCGCCCCGAATCATCAGTTCCAGATGGCGCCGAGCTACACGGCCAACAATGCGATCGTGTTGGACTCCACCTTGACGGCGGGCACGCTGGTGTTTGCCACCCCTGCGGCGTATTCCCGGCTGTCGCTGCTCGAAAGCGGCGGGCATAACGGGGTCGCGTTCAACTACACCGTCTATCACCAAAACGGAACGACTGAGACGGGCAACGGGAGCATCCCGGATTGGTTCAATGGAGCGAACCCGGCGTGGACGGCCAATGGGCGAGTGGATGTCGGCACTTTTGCCCTGGATAGCGTGAACGGCAACAATCCACGACTTTACTCCCTGGACATTTCGCTGGCGAACAGCAACAGCCCTGTCACCCGGATTGATTTCAGCTACAGCTCAGGCACCGGGCATGGAGCCGTCCTGGCCTTGAGCGGCGCGACCGGTTCCATGTTCGCCCCCATCGCTGTCACGGGCTTTAACCGTGACATCGTGGTCGAGGCGGCGGCAGGCAGACCGGGCTCTCTCGCCGGCTACACCACCGCCACGATGGACTCCGGCACGAACAATTCGATGACCACGTGGTACGAGAAGGGTTACGCGGCATCCGCGCCCGCGACCGGTTTGCCTCCCCCTGGCAGTATTATCACCAATGTCTCAAGCTTGGACCATCGTTATCAGCTTGCGCCAAGCTACGCCGCCAAAAACGCGGTTTTGCTCAGTTCAAATGGGCCGCCGGCCACCCTGTTTCCTGCCGCACCCGCCAGCTATCCGCAATTATCTTTCCTCATGGCCTGTGGCAATGGCCCGGCCACCGTGGGCTGCACGGTTCGCCACGCCAACGGCGCCGCCGAGAGCCAATCATTCGTGATGCCGGACTGGTTCAGCGGAGCGCCGGTCGCTTGGGTAGCGAACGGCAGAGTCGATGTGGGTTCCAGGACTTTGAGCGCGCTGAACTCAGGAAATCCCCGGCTATATGCGGCGGACCTCGCATTGCTCGATCCAACAAGTCCGGTTACGAGTATCACGTTGAACTTCCAATCCGGCGCCACCGACGCCAATGCGATGGTGCTGGCCGTCAGCGGCGGCTCGCCGGCGGTCAATGCGGGCGGCGACGATTTCAACGCGGACACCGCCGAGGCAGCCAACCTGTTGCAGCAGTGGTATAACTCGGGAGGCTTGTACGACACCACCGGCTGGTGGAATGCGGCGAATTGCCTGGAAGCGATCGAGAACGAAATATCGGCTAATGAAGACCTGCCCAGCCTGGCCATACTGACCAACACGTTCAACCTGAATTCTGGCGGAAACTTTTTGAACAACTATTACGATGATGAAGGCTGGTGGGCCAACGCGTGGATTCGAGCTTACGATCTGACCGGGAACACCAAGTTTCTGAGCATGGCCAAAACCATTTTTGCCGACCTGCTCACCGGCTGGGACTCAACCTGCAATGGCGGTTTGTGGTGGAGCAAAGACCGAACTTATAAAAATGCTATTCCGAATGAACTCTTTCTGCTGGCCGCCGTCCGGCTGCACCAGCGCACCCCGGGAGACTTGGGAGGAGGAAGTTATCTGTATTGGGCAACCAACGAATGGGCTTGGTTCAAGGCGAGCGGCATGCTCAACAGCCAAAACCTTGTGAACGACGGTCTCAATAACTGCCAGAACAATGGGGGAACCACATGGACCTACAACCAAGGGGTCATCCTGGGCGGCCTGGTCGATTTGTACAAGGTCACCGGCAATGTCACTTACCTTAACCAAGCCAACGCCATCGCGAGCGCCGCGATAGCCACGCTGGTAGATTCCAATGGTGTCCTGCGCGAACCGTGTGAGTCGGGAAACTGCGGCGGGGATGGCCCGCAGTTCAAGGGGATTTTCATCAGGTACCTGGCCTACCTTTACGATGAAACGCACAACCCTGCCTTTTACAATTTCCTTTTCCGAAATGCTCATGCGGTGTGGACAAATGATCGCAATAACCTCAACCAGCTTGGGTTGAAATGGGATGGCCCGTTCGACACGCCGGATGCGGCGCGCCAGAGTTCGGCGATGATGGCGGTTAGTTCGGTGGCTCAATCGATTACCGCTGCTTTGCCGTTCGCCAAGGGTTCTGGAGACCCGGCCTTCAAACACGCCTTAGGAGGTCCCACCGGGATCCTGGAGTGGACCTGCACGCCGGCCAACGCCACGCGGGCGGATTTCGCCCAATACGGGCCTTATATTTCTTACCTGACCCCCGGAATCCACGCCGCGCATTTCCAAGTAGCGGTGAATTCCCTCAGCAACTCCCCCGCCAACCTGCTCACGCTTGATGTACGCGAAGATAATGGCGGAACGATTCTCGCCAGCCGGAATGTCGCTTGGGACCAATTTGCGGAAACTAATCAGGAACGAGATTTCGCGCTAGTGTTTACCAACCCCGCGCCGTCAGACCCTCTGGAATTTCGCGCTTACTGGAATGATGTCCCCAACACGCCGACGGTGACCCTGGGCGATACGACCGTGGACGGCCTGGCTAACTGGAGCGCGGCTAACCTGACCCATGACATCGGCCGCCTGGACGGGCTCAACGCCTGGGAAGCCGACCCGATCCGAGATCGTGTTTCAGGTTATCTTTCGCGCGGCGCGGAGGTTCGAACACTTGCGCCCGGTGATTATACCGTGCAGTTCGAGCTCAAGGTGGACAACTTTAATTGGGATAACGCGCTGCTGGCTCAAATCGCGGTGGTGGATTCTGACACTGGAGCTGCTGTTATGTCGCAGCTACTCACCCGCAACAACTTTTCCTCTGCCCGGTATCAGGCGTTTGCTCTCCGGCTCCGCGCGGCTCCCGGCACAGCGTACGATTTTCGCACCTACTGGTACTACAGCGCCAACGCGCCACGGTTGACTCAACGCAGCGTGATGCTTCGGCCTGCATCATCCGCCTTCTTTACGAGCGCGCAAACGGCCCACGGAAACGTCGCGCTGACTTTCGTCGGGGTCCCCGGCCAGACCTATACGTTGCAGGCTGCCGATAGCCTTCCGAACCCCTATTGGCAGCCGGTTCGAAGCGTAACCGTTCCAGCCAATCTGGGGTTTGTGGAGGTTTCAGATCCCCTGACCTCCTCCAACCGGTTTTACCGGCTGAGCTATCCGTAGCCAGTCGCGTAGGCGGCCTGGCCGGCGAGGGCGCCTGCGCCACACAGCTAAACAGTCTGGCTTGCAGAGGTGTTGGCAATTTTGTAGTACAAAACCGCTGAATTCCTGGGGGGCATCCCAGTTCGCCAACTCACAGCACTCGACAAGCTTTGCATGATGAAAATGCGCCGCCTACTGCTCCTGTTCACCGTGGTCATCCTGGCCGCCTCCCCTGCCCTGGGCGCTCCGAGAAGAACACTTTTGGGCCGGTACCTTCCAGCGGCGGAGTTTCGGCTCAAGCCGCTTGCACAACTCTCCACTTCAACCAACCTGCAACTGGCGATTGGCTTGCCGTTGCGGGATAGCGCCGGGCTGAGCAACTTGCTGCGAGATATTTACAATCCCGCCAGCCCAAGCTATCACCTCTACCTGACGCCCCAGGAATTCACTGCCCGGTTTGGACCTACCGAGCTGGATTACCAAAAGGTTATGGATTTTGCCCGCGACAACGGTTTGACGATCACGGGCACACATCCCAACCGCTTGGTGCTCGATGTCGCTGCACCGGTCGTGAGCATCGAACATGCTTTTGGCCTGACGCTTCGGGTCTATCAACACCCAAGGGAAGGCCGAACGTTCTTCGCCCCGGATTCGGAACCCACCGTTCCGGCGGATGTTCCCCTTCTGGATGTCAGCGGGCTGGACAACTACGTTCTTCCACACCCGATGGACCTAAAGGCGCGAGCCCTTAGTGATCCTGGCATTAAATCTTACGCCACCGGTTCGGGTCCGGGCGGTAATTTCATCGGCAAGGATTTTCGCGCCGCTTACGCCCCGGGAGTGACGCTGAACGGGGCCGGCCAGGTGATTGGTTTGTTCCAGTTTGGGCCTTATTTCTCGAACAACATTCCGGTGTACGAGCAAGCGGCGGGATTGCCGACCAACATTGTCGTCACCAACGTGCTGCTGGACGGTTTTACCGGCGTTCCCTCACCGGGCGCGGATGACGGCGAGCAATCGCTCGATATCGAGATGTGCATCAGCATGGCGCCCGGGGCGGTGATTGTCGTGTATGAGGGCAGCAGCGCCTACGACATTTTGAACCGCATGGCGACCGACAATGTTGCGAAGCAACTCAGCTCCTCCTGGGGATTCAGCCCGGCCCCTTCGGGCATGGATAACATCCTGCTGGAGTTTGCCGCTCAAGGACAGACCATGTTCGTGGCCTCGGGTGATGGGGGCGCCTATAATTCCTCGCAAACCATTTATGCACCGACCGACGATCCCAACATCACCTGCGTTGGGGGCACCTCACTGACGACTAGCGGCGGAGGCGGGCCATGGCAGTCGGAAACCACCTGGATTGGCAGCGGTGGCGGAGTCAGCGCCTCCTATGCCATCCCAAGCTGGCAACAGAGCCTGGATATGACAGCCAACCATGGCTCGACAACCCGCCGGAACTTCCCGGATGTCGCCATGATGGCGGACGGGGTAATTTATCTCGTCTCCAAGAATGGCCAGAGCAGCGCCGTCGGAGGAACCAGCGCCGCATCACCTCTCTGGGCAGGGTTTATGGCGCTGGTTAATCAGCAAGCGGCGGCCAACGGCAAGGCTCCCATCGGATTCCTCAACCCGGCGCTTTATGCTCTAGGCAAAAGCGCAGGCTACTCCTCCAGCTTCCACGATATCACCACCGGCAATAACACGAATCCGGGTAGCCCCACCAATTACTATGCCGTTCCCGGTTACGATCTCTGCACCGGTTGGGGGAGCCCGAACGGTCTTAATTTCATCAACGCGCTGGCCGGGCCCACGGATAGCCTGCAGATTACCCCCGGCAGCGGGTTCGTGGCGATTACACCTTACGCGACGCCGTTCGGCCCCACTAACGTGATATTGACGCTAACCAACCCGAGCGTGACTTCGGTGAACTGGGGGCTGCTCAACACGTCAATCTGGCTCAATGTCTCCTCAACCACAGGCAGTGTGCCTGCGGGAGGTCCTGCCCAAAGCATAAACGTCAGTTTGAACACCACGACCGCCAACACACTGCCTGTGGGTTACTATTACGCCAATCTCTGGATAACCAACTTGACCACCAGAGTTGTGCAAACACGGTTGTTCTCGCTCATCGTCTCATCCGCCAATTGGCCCCTGGCCCTCAGCGGCTTCAATGCCGGGGTGATTGTCCCCGACAACGCCAGCCCGAGCAGTCCGAGGGCAACCGGTTTTGATATCGCGAACAACTGGTGCTTCTATGAGGCAGGGCTGAACACGAATTCCAGCGTCACTGCCGGCAGTGGCACAGAAGGATTTCCACAAAACCCGACTTTTACCAGCCAGGCCGATAACGCCACGGTGTTCCAGTTCGGCCCCTACGGCGGCCAGAACGCTCTGCTGCTGGGCTACACTTACCCAAGCTCAGGCACTCTTACGTTGACGCAACCGAGATCGTACAATTCGCTCGCCGTATTGGCAGCGTCGGCGAATGGCAGTTCGCCCGGCGTGGGAACGTGTGTGGTGCATTTTACCGAGGGCTCATCCAGCCCGGTCCTCAGTTTCAATGCTCAAGACTGGTTTAATGCCAGCGCCAATGTGGCGCTCCAAGGGTTCGGCCGGCTACAGTTGGGAACCAACCCGTTCTCGACTCAGGATGCCGGGTCGAGCAATCCCAATCTGTACCAGACCATTCTCAACCTCGCGTCCTTGGGACTAAACCAGCCAGTCGCTTTCGTTACCTTCAATAAACCCAGCGGAGGCACGACCCTGGACACCGGGATTTTCGCATTAAGCGGCGCGCTCATGCCTCCTCAGGTGATGCTCGCCAGACAGCCACAGTCCGTTACCAACACGGTGCCGTCGCAAAGCGTCACTTTCAGCGTGGCGGCCATGGGCACTCCCCCGCTCGGTTACCAGTGGTATTTCAGCAGTAACAGCGTGCCGGGCAATGCAACGTTGCTCTCCGAACAAACCAACTCGGCACTTACCCTGGCCCCCGTGCTTCAGACCAATAATGCGGGCGGCTATTTTGTCGTTGTGACCAACAGCTTGAACGCCGCCACCTCCTCAGTCGCGACTCTCACGATTTTCCGTTCGCCGGTGATTACGCAGCAACCCTCCCCGACCAACCTGTCGCTGTTCGCCGCACAAAGCATGAGCCTCACAGTCGCGGCCAATGCGGCCACACCTCTCGACTACTCGTGGACATTCAATGGCAATCCGATTTCTGGAGCGACCAGCTCGGCTTACGTCCTGGGCAACCTGCAGTCGGGAAATTCCGGCAATTACTCTGTGACTTTAATAAATGCTTATGGAGCGGCGACCAGCAGCATTGTGAGCCTCACCGTCGTCGCATCGCCTTCATATCCCTACGGCCAGGCGGTCATGGCCGACCACCCGCTGGCGTATTGGAAGTTGGACGAAACCGCCGGCACAGTCGCCCACGATTACATCGGAGGCAAGAATGGCTTGTACAATAAGGTCCTTCTCGGCCAGCCCGGCGACAACCTGGTGGATGCCCACAAAGCCGCCCGGTTCGGCTTGCTGGCCGCCAACACGAGCCTGGCGACTAATATCCCGATCGACTTCGCCACAACGGGCAACGCCGCTTTTTCTGTGGAGGCCTGGGTCAACGGCTCCGGTCAAAACAACGACAACGGGCTAATGACCAAAGGGACCGGCGGCGGCGGAGAGCAGTTTAACCTGGACTGCGGCGCAAACGACCCGGCGCATGATTTCCGATTTTTTGTGCGCGATGCAGGTGGCGGCGCGCATTTAGCCAGCGGCACGGTGGCCGCGAATGGCCGCTGGCATCACCTCGTCGGCGTGTGTGACGAAGCCAACGGTGTTGTGGTGCTTTACGTCGATGGAGTGTCGAACGCCAGCGGAAGCATTAAAGCCGGCAGCGGTTTGCTTTCTTCTTCTAACCCGATGAGCATCGGCGCCAGGCAGTCCGGGACCACCACATACGATTTGCAGTTTGCGGGCAGCCTGGAGGACGTGGCCGTGTACAATTATCCCTTAAGCGCCGTCCGGGTGCGGGCACATTTTAACGCCGCAACGAATCGCCCCCCGGCTTTCCTAGCCAACCCGTTTACCGAGCCCGATGTGAACGCGGGCGCAACGGTTTCAGGGTCGCTCGCCACGAATGCGTTTGACCCCGCTGGCGATGCCCTGACGTTCTCCAAGCTCAGCGGTCCCGCATGGCTTAGTGTCGCCGGCAATGGCACACTCTCCGGCACGCCGCTGAGCCCGAATGCTGGCACCAACACCTTTAATGTCCGCGTGACCGATGGTGGCGGTTTGAATGCCAGCGCGAGCCTGCTCATCACAGTTAACCCGGCGCCACCCATTAATGCTTCGTTCGGAATGGAGTCGGGGAACCTCGCAATCAACTGGAACGGCGGTATTTCACCCTACCAAATCCAGGTGACCACTAATCTCGCAAGTCCAAGTTGGCAAAACCTCGGTGCGCCTTTGAGCGCCACGTCTTTGATGATCACCCCGAGCAATGGGGCGGCGTTTTACCGGGTTTTAGGACAATGAACTCAGGAACTGGATGGGCTGCCGCAGATGTAACGCTCGGAAATTGCTGTTCGCCACCAGGGAGCCAGCGTCTCGGTGGGGCTCAGCCAGGTTTGCCTGTGAAGCCAGGACATGACGTCGGCGTCCGACAGCACCAAAACCTTTTCGCGCCGGCTGAGCGCATCAGGCCCCTGGGATAGAAGCTTCTGAGCCAGTGCTCGCACCTCGGGTGTGCCGATGCCTAATTTTTGAAGGGAAGCCGCATATTCCGGGTTCAGCCGCTTCTCGAGGAGTAACGATACATGAATTGCGTTGAGATACGGGTCCAGCACGGCGTCAGTGATGTCGGTGTCGTGGGCGCCCGGGGGTTTTTGGCGGGACCCCACCCCCCCCGGCCACCCCGCGCCCCACACACAGAGTTAGGGTGGGGGGGGGGGGTA
>VFSW01012430.1_pt1 | contig 11894 bp, 17 predicted proteins | sample 5358111 | NCBI WGS metagenome assembly VFSW01 (sample SAMN11554181, study PRJNA540505) | mine drainage metagenome | isolation source: sediment from site ElyBrook_90M | place: USA: Ely Copper Mine, Vershire, VT | collected 2017 | reverse complement strand
GTCTTTGTACTTCTTGGTCTGAAGCCGACCCTCGACGTAGACTTGCCGGCCCTTCACGAGAAACTTGCCGGCGTTTTCGGCAAGCTTGCCAAAGCAGACGACGCGAAACCATTCGGTTGCGTCTTTCCATTCTTCGCCTTGTTTGATGCGCTCGGTTACAGCGACGTTAAGGTTGCAAACGGCTGTGCCGCTTTGGGTGTGGCGAACTTCGGGGTCACGCCCGAGGTTGCCAACAATGATGACCTTGTTGATTCCTGACATGTGTTGCTCTCCAGCCATCCGCTTAGTTTGTTGAGCGGCCGATCTCAACCCATTGTGTGCCGTCATGCATGAGCTCTAAGGTGTCGTATTGCGTGAATGTGAAGCCGCCCGCCAAGCGCACCACGTTGAAGCCTGTGCCGCTGTCGTCCACAATGTCCGCAGCGTTGGTGCCGCTAAACACGATCGTCAAACGTTGCCCGCTGTGCGGCGTTCCTGTGAGTGTGAACGTGCGAGCCCCAGCAACTGCGCTGTCAGAGGTAAGCAAGATGGCGCCCACGCCTGTGATGTCAATGGTTGAGTTGTCGGCAACGAGTGACACGCTTGCAACTCCTGTGTTGAACACGGGCGAAGTCACGCCATCATAATCAAGCACGACGTCATAGCGTGAAAACACACGCGGTGATGCAACGGTGTTCACAAAAACGTTGCGCTTGCTCGAGGATGGCACAAAACCCGTGTTGTCGACTTCATCAGCAACGCAGCCAACAAACGTGTTGCCGTCGGCCGCGTTGTTCTGCACCTTCAATGAGCCAGCACTGACGACGTTGACAAATGTTGAATCACCAACGTCAACATCTCCGATGATCTCCGTCGCACCATACATGTAAATGTTATCGAACTGCCCAAACACACGCATGCCTGTTTGCGCAAACAGATGCGTAGCGTCGTTAATTTCGATTGACGATGCGCGCACAAAGCAAACCGATGTTGTGATGCTGCTATACAAAAACGGGCCAATGGTGAAGCCCGCATTATCACACACGAAACTCTGCAAGCGGATAGGGGCCGGCAAGCCATCGTGTGGTTTTGTGATGATGCGGTTGTCGAACCAGCCCGCCAGGTTTTGCGTCGCTATGATGCGCTGCCATCCATCATCAATCAACGCAAAGGAAAGCAGCCCATCAGGCAACACGATGGGCCGATCAATGAAGATGTCACACGCAAGTCGAGCCCAGCAACCTTCACCGTTTGTCAGGCATTTTGTGATGTGCTGCCTTAGCTCGTCGACGTTGTGCACCATCGGCGCGTGTCGACGTGCAAGTAACTCTTGTGGTGTGAATGCACGCGTCACGCGGGGGATCATCATGGTAAAAACTCCACATTCACGGCGCCTTGCTGATAGCCAAAGTACATCGTCATGCCCACGGTCATGCGCACATAAGGCGATTTCAGCCCCGGTGAAACCATGTCAAACACTTGGATGCGGTTGTCTGTGTTGACGATGATGTCGTATAAATCCGCAATCTGTTTTTGTAACGCTGGCGGCGCTTCACGGTCTTTTACGAGCAACGTCGCTGCAGCTTCCAAACACAACAAATAGTCGAGCGGTGCATAATCTTGCAACGCTGCGCCATAGGTAAAGTGCGTCGACGCACTTGCTGGAAACGTTGGCGAGCGCACGATAACGCATGTTGCCAAGCCATTGTAAGGTGTGGTGCTAATGAAGCCGCCAGGTGTCACTTCATCGACGGGAACCACGGTTGAACCAAGATTCAACGCAACGCCCTTCACCTGCAGGGGTGTGTAGGTTGCAAGCGCAAGCTGCCCGTTTGAAATGCTTGGCGTCACCAATTCGTCAAGGCGACCACATGACGATGCGATGCGCATGCAACACTTTTGCAATGCAACCGCCAACGCAACGTCAACTTCTGCATGTGACCATCGCACTGCATCCACGTCGTCAAGCACTTGTTGTGTGCGTGTTCTAGCTTCAGATAACAACATCAGTACCTCTTCTGAAGCATCCATCGAAGTTCACTTGAGAACTCTTCAGATGCAACGGCTGCAATTTTTTCACGGCGCTTTTTGTCGTCGTCACGATGCTTCAATCGTTTTGCTGTGATGTCTTCGCCGCGTTTAACGCGCATGGTTAACGGCAACAAGTATTGCACATCATCGTTGAATTCTGTGATGGGATCGGGGTCATCAATCAAAATCAACAATGGGCCTTGTTGCACGTAACCACGTCGACGTTCCGCAAAGAAAAGCAAACCATCCATCTTCTTAAGCGTCAACGCGCGGTGTGTGTTCTTGCGTTTGAAGATGCGCAACAAGGTGTTGTTGCTGTGATATGTGATGTCTTCAACCATGTTCTCCCCTTAGAAATATTTGCGCTGCAGCGTCATTCCATTGCTCGACAGCGTCCCAATTTTTTACGCTGTGGTCTGCGTCTGGCCCGCCTTCATGCAGCCAGTAAGTCACATGCGCGCACTCATGCAGCAGCGTGCTTCCCTCGATCTGCACAGGTGAACCGTCCTCGTAAAACGGCCGCACAAAGATATGCGTTGCATCCCAAGTGTTGCCCATCATGCGCAAGCCTGGGTCAATCGTGATTTGTTGCGGTCGCTCCATTGATGGCCACAGCGATTCACCGGCACTCAACAAGCGCTCGACGCGCTCAATCGAGAATTCTGGCACAGCCACACCATCAATAAAAAGGCCCCGTGGCGAGCACGAGGCCAAGCACACCACGCAAAGAACTTGCATGATGCGCATGTACTAACCTGCGGTTGGCGCGTTAGCGTTGAAGATACCAACGTTGTTACGCTTGAGACAGATCATCTGGTACATGCCAGCGATCTTGATCAAGTAATCAAAGCGGGTTTCGCTCAACTGAACACGGTTCTTTGGGTCCATCGCCGACAATTCGCGCCATTTGCCAAGCTTGAGGTCTGCGCGGTTGAACATCCACATGCTGGTCAATGGGCAGTTGTCGTCGAGAACAATGGTTGCGCCATTGAACTTGAACGGCTTTTCAGGATCACCGAAATAATCCTCATTGCCGCTGTTGAATTGTCGTTGGCCACCGCCCGCTGTGGCGCCGGCGAACATGCTTTCGTGCATGTCATCCCACAAACGAGGGTTCATGATCAGCGCTTCGATGCGCTTGCCGCCGACTTGCTTGGTCTTGGTCATGTGCTCTTTGACGCGGTTAGGCGTCACGTCTGCAGCGGTGCCGCTTGATTGCGCATTCCAGTCGGCGCTTGAGACGGTTTGGTTGTACAAACCCGCACCGCTTGTGGTGGTGTCGGTCACGTCGCGCAAGCCAAAGAAGCGACGGCTCGACGACGCCGATGCCAAGTAGGAACCGTGCACGACAAACACGCGATCGTTGGCGGCGGCAGAACCTGCACCCGTTGCGGCGTTTGCGGCGCCTTCAATGGTTGCAGGAATTGTGAACGACAAAACGCCTGTCGAGGTGCTGCCTGCAGTTGGTGTGATGCCGGTTACTTTGAGCACGCTGATGCGTGAACCAGTTGGCAAACCAGATGACGCCGCGAACAAGTCGATCAATTGGCCAACTTTGAATGCGTCGCGATCGGAAACAGTCACGGTACCCGAACCAGACACAGCGACGTTGCCAAGGGCTGCAGCGCTGTTCAATCCGAGCACAGGCGACAAGATGCTTCGGCCCAGGATGTAGCCGATGCTTGCACCTGCCATCTCCATTTCGGTTTGCACGAGGCTGACAGCATCGGCCGCCGACTCAACCATGTTAGCCGAATCGAACGGGATGCGCGCGCCAACGTAGAAGTTGCCAGGCAAGGCAAACAACTGCGTTGGTGCTTCGCCGGCGCCGATGGTATCACCCACCATGCCGGGCAATGCAGACGACGAATCAACCAAGCCGGCAGCGTCGGACATGCCGCCGCGCACGTTGATGATTCGCACCTTGCCTTTCACTGGCTCCTCTTGAAACACCTTGGTCTCAAGAACTTTTGACGCAATGTTGACTTGCGCATTGATGACATTGTTCCCGAGACGGGAAGCAATTGCTTGAATTGATGCAGGATCTAACGGCATGGTATCACTCCAGTTTAATTTTACTTAAACCAGTCTGGCCCCAATTCACGTGAGATATCATCAGCGACTTCATCAGGCGTTGAGAAGACACGTTTAGGTGCGGCGCCAACTGGTAAAATTGGCTTCGGTGCAACCGGTGCAAGTTGTTTACCGTATAGCTTTTGAAACTCATCCATGCGGAACTTATGGATCTCTGAAGCAATGACCGACGGTTTTTTGGTTCCGTCGTAGTCTGGCCTCGACATCACAAGTGCAATGTCCTGTGGCGTGACGCCGGGGTGTGCAGATGCAGCGTCGAGGATTTCACCCATGACCTGCTCTTTCAGCACTTCGGCGCGGGCCTCGACTTGCGCTTGGCGGATGCGCTCTTGGTGCTCGGTGGCAATCTTTGCTTGCCGGTCGGCCCATTCACGCTCGAGCGACTCACGTTCAAGTTTGGCAATGCGTGGGTCTTGCGGATCGTATTCGTTCCGCTTGGCCTCTAGCTCTTGATACTTCTGTGTCAGAATTTCGAGTGCCGCTTTGGCTTGTTCAGCCTCTTGTCGCGCGGTCAGCACTTCGGTGTGTAGTGTCGCTGTTTTGGCTGAGAACTGCCGAATGCGCTGCTCTGCGCGGCTTGGGGCTTTATTTGCCTCAGGTTCGCTTTGCTTTGCTTCTGCTTGCTCTTGCCCCTCGGGCTTTGCTTCTTGAGTTTCTGTGGCTTCTGGTTTGGCTTGCGCTGGTTTTACTTCAGCGTGTGGTGTGGCCGCTGCGATGGCCGCGTCAATGTCTGCAGCAGAGTAGTCGCCAAGATCAACATCCGTCGCTGGCGAAGGCGACGGCGCGGGTTGTTGTGCGCTTGCCGATGGCGCGGAAACGGCTTGCTGTGGATTGACCACGAACATGATGAAACCCCTTTAAAGCTTTTCGATTGCCAGAATATCAGAAGCCTTTACGCCTGCCAAGTATGGCTTGTTCGGCGATGCTTGTAACGCGGCAACGATACCCTTAACGCGCGCAACTTGCTTTGGTGAAAGCTTGCCATATTCCTTGCGCACGAGGTCAAGGATCCTTGCGACGTAGTCTGCGGGTGTGCCCGGGTTTCTTTCGCTGTACTCTGCCACGACGACAAACAACCCTTCAACCACGCTCTTAAGCTGGTCGCGTTGTTGTGCGTTGATGCGCACCCACACAAAAGGCACGGCGATGGGAATGGCGATCGTGGCGACGCCAAGCACGATCGACAAGAACAAGCCCAGGTTTTGGGCAAAGAAGTTAACCAGTGCTAGATTCTGCATTGTCATCCTTTTCAATTGCATTTTTAATGATCATGAAAATGACCTTGTCGTTGCTGTCGACTTTGTTTTTCATGAGCGCTAAATCATTTTCAAGTTTGTTCTGACGAGTGCGCAGCTCTTTAGCGAGTTCATTGTGTGCTTTGAGATCCGCAAATGCGCGCTTCATTACGGCGTAGAAGATGCCGCAAGCAAACGCAAGTTGCACAATTGGTTCACCCATTAAACACCCTTCAGTTGCTTGGCCTCGTCGAGCAACGCCATAATGCTTTCAATGATTTTGTTGCGCGTCAAGTCTGCTTCGGTGTTCTGTTTGATAAGCGAGACAGCACCTTTCAGCGCTTCATAATATCCTAAGTTTTTGCCAACAACGTCGCTGTGCTGGTCTTCTAGGCGTTCTATCTTTGCCTGCATCGTTTTGTTTTCGTTGCGCAATACAACAATTTCATTGCGCAAGGTTTCCATTTCAGCGACGAGATTATGCATTGCTCACCCCTCACAATTTGAGTTTGGAATAAATCTTAACCGAGTTGATTAACCCGTGAAGGTTCAACACGGGTGATGTGAATGTGCCCATGTTTAACGTCGTCACACTTGGCATCGTAACCGTTGCGTCTGTGATCTCTGCAGTGTTTTCGCCTGCTTTGTAGTTGTTGGTTGCGTAGCTGCATTGTGCCGTGTGCAAGGCGCCGTCGCCGATGTTGGTTGTGCCAAGCCCGCTTACTTGTGTTGCGCCTGCTGTGATGACGCTGGCCTTCAACACGTTGGTGCTGTCGATCGCAAGCGTGTGCTTGTCAGTGCTGCCCGTGTAGCACTCGATGATCGGACGGTCGCCCGTCGCTCCCATGTCGGGAACCATGATGCGACTGACGATTGCGCCAAGTGCATTGGCGTAGTTGCTGGCGGCAACGAAGCTAAGCACATCGGTGTTGCGTGTGACTGTTGCCGTTGTGGTGCGGATATAGCTTTGCGCAAAAAACAAATATGTATTGTTGTTCGCCATTGCTCCAAAGATATATGTACCAACTGCAGCGCCAGATGCCTCATTGTAAGACATCGATGTTGGGCTGTTTGTCGTAATTAAGTATATCTGATTTGTGCCGCCGCCAGGCCCGCAACTGCAGAGATACCAACCGTTTCCGTAGTCGACAATCTTAGCGTTTATGTTGCTTCCGCCCGTGCTTGCAACAACACCAGTGGCAAGATTAAAGATTGCGTAGTCTGTGCCGCCACTGTTCAGACGTATTGCAAAATAATCATTTGCACCTTTCTTTGCAAAACATGACACTGTATCCGTGCCGCCAGTGATCGTTTGCTGCACTGCGTGCGTCGACGTGCCTACTGCCGGCGTGATGCCATAACCGTTTGTGCTTCCGTCGGGTGCTGCTGTGCCAACGGCGCCCGTGCAATTCAGTTTTGTCCATGTGGCTGATGCGAAATTCTCGCTCTGCAGAAGCCGGTTCGTGGCCACGCTTTCGGGCAAGAAACCATTGTACCACGCCGAGCCAGACTTTCGCCGGCAAGTGCGCATCCAATTGGCGCCCACGTGAAAGATGCGCCGTTCGCCTGTGCTTTCGTTCACCACGCGATCAAGGCTGGCGAAGGTGGTGCGTGTCATCGTCGCTACTGCACTGCCAAGCGCCATACTCGGACGCACACCACACAAGCGACTGAAGCGCTCATTTGCGATTGCGTCTTGTTCCGCCGTTGTGTTGATGGTGCCGCCGGCGGCAAGCCACATCTGCACAAGTGCAACGCGGCCGCTGCTCTTGCTTGTGCCCGCAGCGTAGGCGCCCACAGTGAACGGCGTTGCTGTGGTTTCCGCAACGTTTGCGTTTGCTGATGACGCCCCAAACGCGCCATTTAAGTATGCACGATTATTGCCGTTGCGATCCGCAAAAACAATAAGGTGATACCAAGCTTGATCGATCAATGTGCTAAACGGCGTGAACGCAAGCGCGCCGTAGCCAGCAATCAAGTCGGCCGCTGTCACAGCGACGAGAGGTCCGCGCCCACCGGTGTACTTTCCTGCAATGCCTTGCTCTACGCCTGTCACGACATGTTGAAACACAACTTCAAAAATAACATCATTGGTTGCGGTTACAATGTCGTATGCACTGTTTCCTGAAACAGCGTAATAGTGGCCACCATTAAACTTAACGGCCGTCTCGCCTGCGGCGGTGCACGGGGTGAGTTCGCCAGTGGTGAACGTGCTTCCTGTGCTTGTGTCGGCGAGGTTGGTTGCACCCACAGCGGGCACCCACGATGATGCGCCCGCACCCGCGCCTTCGAGGCGAAGCGTCGGCGTCAACGTGCTGCCATTGATCACGAGGCTTTGCGTCAGATTGACGATGCCAGAATCACCGCCGAACACAGAAAAGATAAGGCCCGACGGTTGCCCGCCAGGGTTTGCCTCAAGCGGCGTCGGCCGTCGTGACAACGGCGATCGGTTCAGCGGTGTGATTTGCATTGGTTATCCTTGTAAGTCGTCAACCCAAACGTTTGCCGTCAACGAAGCAGAGCCCACGGCGGAAACGCGCACGTTGTTTTTGATGACGAAGCTTATCTCTGCGCCCGGCAAAATCTTTGCGCTGTTGGCAATGAGCAGCCCCGTCGCTGTGCCGCCTGCAGCAATCAGGAAAATGCCAAGCGTTGCCGACGTATCGGTGTTGACAATGCGCACGCGTCGAATGCCGTGGCCGTCAATGTTGGTTGCATCGGCAAACAAAAGCGCCGATGACGTCGTGACCGACACATCGCCAATGGTTGTTGGCAAGTAAGCTGGGGCTTGCGCCCCACGTTGGGCAAGTTCAGCGGAAATTCGTAAGCTCATTGTGTGACCTCGGGTTGTTGTGGTTGCTCGACGGGAAGCAGAGCCTTGTAGCCGTCAAGTAGTTGGCGCAACGCCATCAAGCTTGCGTCATCAGCGCCACGATCTTTGAGCAGCGCAACCGCTTTGCTTAGCTCGTCAACGGCGATGGCTGCATCAATGCTTTGGTCTGGCAACAAGTCTGCGCCTTGCAACACAGCATCGGCAAGCTGCAATACGGCCGTGCGCATCGTCTGCTCTGATGTCGACATTGATGACGCTGTGACGCGCGCTTCAGGAATCTGTGCGCCATCAACCAAGCCCGCTTGCACGTCGGCTTCAACGGTTTGTTCTTTCGTGGCCGACATGCGTTCGAGGCCCGCACGAGGCTGCAGACGCACTGTCACGCCTTGAATGTCTGCGCCTCGGAATGATAGCACGTTCATTGCGTCGTCTTTCCCGACGATGGCGATCGTTTGTTGCTCGGGATAATACTTTTGGATTAGCTGCAGATGAAGCTTCCAGCCTCGCACAAGCATGGTCTCCATGCTTTGCGCGGCGCCTTTGTGCTTCATCGAATCGAGCTCGTTTAGGTACGCAATCTGCTTTGCGGCCGTGCCTGCTTTGATTGACGCAACGCCCATGAGTTCTTCGTTCAAGCCAGCAAGGTCATAGGCACGCGAACGATAATCTTGCCGATCCGCAAACAGAAGCTGCGGAATTGACGGCGGCGACATATATACTGGAACCTTCATTTGCGGCGATACAATGATCTGGTTGTTTGCCGTCATCTGTTTGGCTTGTGCGTCCGTTTCAACAACCAGTTTGGCGTTGCTGGTTTTGCGGCGCAAATTCATCAGCACGCCTTCGATCTCGTTGATCTGGCGCTGACATGGCACGACGTCATTGAACCATGTTGTGCCGTAGGGTGTGCCGCGTTGCTTGTCGATTCGCATGGCAACAATTGGCAACACATGTTCAAACTCGCCTGGGTTCTCTAGCGACGGAAATGTGTACGAATAAGGCTGCACATGGTAGGATTTATCTTCTACTATTTTGCACACGATACCCTCGGGAACTTTTGGCGTAGGCAAATGCCACAACTCCCAAACTTCTACGCCTGTGCGCGCTTTGCCAGCGACGTTGTAGCCGGTCATCTTGAGTGACGCCGGCGCTTCGTTCCCGAGAATCGAACGCACTTTCACCGGGTCATCATAGGTACGGAAGGCAACCCAGTCTGCATCGTGAATTGATTTTGCTTTATCGTCGCAAATGAAATCAAAGACGGTTATATTGTACCATTCAACGCGTCGTGTATCGGGGTTGAAACAAATCTTGAACCCTGCAGTTCCGGCAAGCGCCGCACTCTGCACAACATCATCAAGCAACAAGTCCAACTGCATTTCTTCTTCAGCATATTCAATCAATTGACGTGCTACTTCAGCCGCTGCTTTTGCGTTCGGTGTTGCTTGCGCTGCCCACGCTGTCACCGATGGGCGGTCCTTTGTTAGGCGCGCCTTGTATTGATTAAGTAGATTGCGTGTGATGTTAAACGATGTCTTTGGGATGCTGCGTTTCCATGCATCCTCTTGTGTACCATTGATGATCACATCAGCGAAATGATCGCCATGGTAATATGCCTCGTTGCGCTCTGCCAAAGCAAGCACTTCGCGCGCCTCAACCTCGCCGTCCAACTTAAGTTCCTTCCATAGTTCTTCGACGTCGGAAGGGTTGTTGATGTCGACGGGTTGCTCTGTGATGCGCATTTATTGGCCTCGTAAAAACTGGCTTAGGATACTCTGTGTGACTTGCTTGCGCGCAAGTTCTTTTGCCTTCTGCTCGAGCAAAAGATTCTCTTGCTGTTGCTGCGCAGCGAGGCGCCGTTGCCGCTCTTCCGCATCGGCTTGGTCAAGCGCACCGCCCACCGTGGCAAGGCCGCCACCAAGCGCGCCGCCAATGGCACCACCAATGCCAGCGCCTGGGATTGCTCCCACGCCGCCCACCGGTGCACCCACCGCAGCACCGATCGCCGTGCCCGCCGCTGTGCCTACCGCCGGCGCAAACTTCAGTAGCTCTGAAAGCTTCACATTTCACCGCCTTTCAATAGTATAATGATAACGTCTTGCACTGCTTTGTTCTCGGCTTCAGCGTCAAGCGCATCTTCGTTATCGACGGCATCACCCTCGCCGCTTTTGACGGCGCGGCCCTCGGCTGTGGGTGCGTCGGAAGATGCCGTCTTTGCGGTGGGCATGGCCTGTAGCGTGTCGGCCAGCGAACGCAAAGTCTTGGGCAGGAAGGAAGGCAGTTCAGTCTTGGGCATGCCAAAGCGTAGCAGCACCCAAGCAATAAAAAAAGCCCACCCTACGGTGAGCAGTCAAGGCTTGCTGGTACTAGGCCCCTGGGGGCTGTCGAAACTGGCGCCTTAAGGCAACGCTAGCCAAGCCCTGTGGCAAACGCAAGTGCTTCCTCTGCATCAACCCTCATGCGCTCTTGCAATGCGGCCTGAAGCGGGCCAGCGCTGTCTTCTTGCACACGCTCGATCAATGAGGTGGGCGCTTCCAGCTCACGTTCTTGTGCGCGTTTGCTGATGGCATCGTGCAGTTCTTGCACATGTTCAGCGCGTGATTTTTTGTACACCTCTACTTGCGACCGCAAGTGTTGGTTGTCAGACTCCAAACGTCTGATGACCTCGAGCACAGCGTCGGGTGAAGCGGTTTGAACCTGCTCTGTTTGCTCTCGCTCTGCTAGCAGTTGTTCATTATATTTTCTTAGCCGCTCAATCTCTGCTTTCTGTTGTTCGATTTGTTGTTGCACGACGTCAACGCACGCGCACAAGGCAACGTCAAGCGCCTTCCATGCGTGGACGATATCGCTGCGGCTTAAGCTTTTGGTTTGGTATTCACTCACTTTTATTCTCCAAATCTTTCAAGTGTATTTGTTTCACGTAGCCTTCTAGTTCTTGTTTAACAATACCACGTCTTATGTTTACTTTTGAATCTGCAGACAATGCAGCGTCGGCCTGTTTTTTTTCCTTGAATTGTTTTGCTTCGCTAATCTTTAATGTGTATTTATTTTTTGCCTTTAAGTACACACAAGGCAGATAACCTCGCATAAAAACAACAACCCAGGCGCTGTCTTCATCACTCATGGTTCACCTGCTTTGATTGCTTTGGGTAGCATGTGCTCTGGTTCCCAATGCTGCGCAGCCTCGGCAATCGAGGCGTAGCTGCCATAGCTCCCGCGGTAGGGGCGCAGCACAGGGCAAGCGAGGCGATGAAAGGCAATCTGACACACGATTGCACGTCGTGGCAGTACGATATCTGCGTCGGCCTTCAGCTCGAGTGTCACCCGGTTGCAATAGCCCGGGTCGCCCCACCCCGCACTGGCGCAGACGTCGAGCCCATGACGGCGCGCGGTCGACGTGGTGTGCACCGTGAATTGGATTGACGACGAGACGCGGATGAACTCTTGCGTGTGAGCTAAGACAAATGAGCAAAAGCTTTTGCTCATGTACGTGTTTTGTATGCCTCGCTGCGACTGTCTGTGTATGTATGTAAACATGTTATTGTCTTGGTAAAAATTATCACCTAGCAAACAATCATAGCTGCACCCCTGCAAGCGGTCTCGGTCAAAGTCGCTTATCTCTATCTCGCCCGTCTTAATGGCTTCGAGAATTTCTCCGTCGGTCATGATCGTCATTCTGCCTCCTGTATTGTCCCGCCGCAAAAATTAAATGCTGTCACTTT
>VFSW01012429.1_pt1 | contig 11894 bp, 9 predicted proteins | sample 5358111 | NCBI WGS metagenome assembly VFSW01 (sample SAMN11554181, study PRJNA540505) | mine drainage metagenome | isolation source: sediment from site ElyBrook_90M | place: USA: Ely Copper Mine, Vershire, VT | collected 2017 | reverse complement strand
ATCCGCGCCACCCGCTGATGAATAAGGCCATCCAGGATCAGCTTGCCCCGGGTTCGACGTTCAAGATCATCATGTCCGCGGCCGGTCTGCAGGAGGGCGTGGCACAGAACATGCGGGTGAATTGCGTGGGCGGCGGCACCTTCTATGGCCGCTTCTTTCACTGTGACAAGCACCACGGCGTTCTGAGTATCGAGCAAGCCATTCCGCTCTCGTGCGACACCTTCTTCTACGCGCTGGCTCAGAAACTGGGCATCGACACCATCGCCAAATACGCGATCGCGCTGGGATTGTCTCAGAAAACGGGGATTGACCTGCCCAACGAGATGGCCGGAGTGATGCCATCCACGCAATGGGAGATGAGGAACTACCACCAAAGGTATTATCCCGGCAACACCATTTCGGTAGGCATTGGCCAAGGGGAGACGCAGGTAACGCCTCTGCAGTTGGTGAGGGCGCTGAGCGGCATCGCTTCAGACGGGCACCTGGTGCGGCCGCATGTGGTGGCGCCCGACCAGCTCCCGGCCCAGTTTCACCAGGCCGTTCTCGACTCCTTTCCCGGTTCGGGAGACAAGGTGGTCTCGTTGAACGAAGACACCTGGATGACGATCACCGATGGCATGGCTGCTGCCACAACCACGGGCACGGCCGCCGCCTCTCATATCGATGGAGTGGACTTTGCCGGCAAGACCGGCACGGCCCAGGTGGTGGGCGGCGGTGACACGCATGTCAAGGGTGGCGCGAAGACTCCGAATTCCTGGTTTGTGGGCATGGTGCCGCGACGCAATCCTGAAATCGCGATCGTGGTTCTGCAGGAGCACGGCGACTGGGGGGCAAACTCGGCACACATTGCGCAGGCAATGGTCACCGAATACGTGAACAAGAAGCGCCGCCAGGACCATAACCTCCTTGACCAGGCAAGCGTCGCCAAGCCGGTCGAAGTGGGAGCCGTGTGGTCGGATCCATTGCCGGTGAACGGTAAGCGGAGCCCGGCTGCCGAGGCGCAGGAAGAACTCCACGCTGGTCATTTTCTGGTGGATCCATCTCAGAACGCAGGCCCAGCCGCAAAGGCGGTTGCAACAGGCTTGCCCCTTCTTCCCGCGCGGTTCATGGCCCACCTGCCACTCCGCCAGCAGAAAAGGCAGCCCTGATGCGCCGTTTCTTAAGCTTCCGCGATTTCGACTGGGTGTTACTGCTCGTCGTTCTAGTGCTATGCACCGCATCCGTGCTGGAAATCTACTCCGCCACGATGCATACCAAATACAGCGGATTCCACACAAAACAAATGCTTTGGATTGCCGGCGGCCTGGTGGCCATGCTGGTCTTTGCGAAGATCGACTACCACCGCTTGCTTGACTGGTCTCCCTGGGCCTACGGTGTGGGCCTGTTGGCACTGGTGGCGGTGCGCCTGGTGGGAACGAAGGTGCTGGGAGCGCGCCGCTGGGTCAAGGTTGGGCCGATACACTTTCAGCCATCGGAGTGGGTCAAGCTCATCCTGATCCTGGTGGTGGCGCGTTACTTTGCCAACCTTGCGGGGCGATCCCTGGATTGGCGCGACATCTTCAAGGCCTTCGCCCTGGTTGGGGTGCCGATGGCGCTGGTGCTTCTGCAGCCCGACATGGGCACGGCGCTGACCTACTCGCCGATCCTGATCGCGGGACTCTTTTTAGGCGGCATCAATCTCCGCCAGGCGCTGATTCTGTCAACCGCGGGGTTTCTTCTTGTGGTGGGGGGGTGGAACAGCGGGAAGGTGCTGAAACCGTACCAGAAGGCGCGCTTGACGAGCTTCATCAATCCAGACGACGACCCGAAGGGGAGCGGCTACCAGATCCGCCAATCGCTGATCGCGGTGGGCTCCGGGGGCATCTGGGGTAAGGGAGCTGAGAAGGGCACACAAACGCAGGGTGACTTTCTGCCTATCCCTCACGCCGACTTCATTTTCGCCGCGCTGAGCGAGGAACACGGCTTCGTGGGCGCCATGTTTGTGCTGCTGCTATACTTCTTCATATTGATGCGTTTGATTCAAAACGCTCAAACAGCCGCGGACCTGCCTGGCTCCCTGATTATTATGGGAATCGTGGCTGTGTTGACCTTTCAAATTGCGGTCAATGTAGGCATGGTCATAGGCTTTATGCCGGTAACCGGGATCCCTTTACCGTTGTTAAGTTACGGTGGATCGTCGGTTTTGTTTACCTTTCTGGCGCTGGGCGTGGCGATGAACGTGCGCATGCGCCGGTTCGTAAACTAGATAGTTTCAAAGGATTTGCTCTTGCGGCACTCGGAATGGTCCAGTCCGCAGGAGGATTTTTCAATCATTTCGCCGGCCAGGTTTCCAGACAGGAATCGCGAGCCCGGCAGGATTGGGTTCATGAGCACGCAGAAACGGGAAAACCGTTGGCAGCGTCAAGCTTGCACGAAGCGCGCGGGAGTCTGGGGCCATCCCCATCCCGCTCACAGCGCGCGGAACACCCGTGCAATGGCCAGCGGTGAAACGGCCCCGCTCCTATCACTTTTTTGGGTGATTTGGGCATGGTTCCACCCCATCGACGAAGACCTGTCGCTGGGGGCCCCAGAGCGGTCGGCCACAAACTTTCTGCGATCGGATCAACCTACAAGACAGCTCGTTCAGCCAGATTTAGAGGCTAATCGCCGTGGCTCACCGCCCTTTGGGACCGGCAGTCACGCCGCCTTCGGCACACCAGCGTCTCTCCGGTCATCCCGTCCGCCCATACCTTTCCCTTCCGGCCTTGCGCCTCTCCCTCTGCCCTTGCCGCAGGCCCCGGTTGGCTACCACCACCGGGCGGAAAGGTACGATGGCAAAAGAGATATGTATTTCCTCCACGCCGCATGAGACGCGGCTTGCGATTCTTGAAGACGATCAGCTCGCTGAGATTTATTACGAGCGCGAAAACGAGTACACCCTCGCAGGATCGATCTATAACGGGCGCGTAACCCGAGTTCTCCCCGGCATGCAGTCCGCATTTGTGGACCTTGGGCTGGAGCGCGACGCCTTTCTTTATGTAACCGACTTTCTGGAGCTCGAAGACCAGGAAGAGAGCGACGAGCTGGAGAAGGCCGCGTCTACGGGCAGCACGCAAGCGCCGCGGGAGGTTCGTCACCCGAATGGCCAGGGAGCCGATCGCGGGCAGCGCTCGGAGCAGAAGCCCGAACAACAGAGACAGCCGCGGACCGAGCCGGATAAGCCTGGACGCGATGGGGGCCGGGACCGGCGGCCCTCACGCGGCCTCGAAATCGAAAAGGTAACGTCGGTCGCGCCGCCCTCTTCAACTTTGCCCAGCGGAGCGGGCGAAGCCGATGAAGAGCCAGGTGAACCGGGCGCGAAGCGCTGGCGTGGACGACGCCGTCGCCGCGGAGGCCGCGGCCCAGCCGGAGCCGTGACCGACCCGGTTGAAACCGAGGCGTCCGCTGAAACGTTTCTCGATCCATCCGCCGGGGCCGAATCCGAGGTCGCACCCGAAATTCAAGCATCGGCAGGAGACCGGACTGCCTCGACCGGAGGGGCAGCACCCTCGCACACGGGCCGGCCTCATCGCCAAAGCCGTTCAGATCGCGGGGACCGTTCGGAGCGTGGCAGCCGTGCTGATCGAGGCGACCGCTTTGATCGCAGTGACCGTGGTGATCGAGGCGACCGTGGTGATCGCAGCGATGTCATCCCGGTTCCATTCGTGTTGCCCGGCGAGTCTCTTTCGAAGTACGGCGGCGAGCCTGAAGCGGACACCTCACAAAATGCAGGCGAGGCATCGGCGCAGTCTACCTCCGCGGCCAAGCCGTCCAGCACGTTCAAGCCTTCCACACTGATTGAAACTCCTCTTGCGTGGGATGGCAGCGGACTGCTCCCCGGCGAATCGCTGTCGAAACATCGCGGCCGGCCGTCGGAATCCTTCCCAGAAGTCTCCGGTGAGCCGATGGGCGTCTTCTCCGACTCGGCTGCGGGCAAAGCCGAAGCAGAGCCAGCCGATTTTGACGAGGAATTTATCGTCGAGGAGTCGGAAGAGTTTGCTCCGGAAGGGTCAGAGACCACGGTCGAAACCGGGGCAGGCGCTCCCGACGACCGCCTCGATACGGAAGAACTGGTAGAGGAAGAGCAGCCGGAAGAGCAGTTGCCCGGCGCGCCGGCTGGTGAGGGAAGCTCCGACCCATTTGCGTCGGATCCGTTCTTTACCCATCCCTCGGAAGGCGCTTCCCAGGAAGGGCACACGAGCAAGCCGCAAGGCGATTCTGAAGGCGACGATTACATCAGGTATCAGCCAATCGAGCAGACCTCCGGCTCAGAGTCTGAAACGAGTGCGGAAACCGATCGTGACGCTTCCCACCATGTTGACCCGCTGCCGCCCAGCAAGTTCCGGTTGTTTGGTCTCGGCGGCAAGAAAAAGAAGGAGGAGACCGCTCCTCCGGAGCTTCCTACCGCTGTTAAATTGCCATCGACGGTGGGATCTGTCTCGGCCTATGCACCCGGCAGCGGCCTGGTTGAAGAAGAGATTATCGAAGGCGAGGAGTTCGAAGCGCCGCATCATCACCATAAGGGCGACGACCACGATCTCGATGAGTACGAGGAAGAAGAGAAGACCCACACCCAGATCCGTTCCGGCGAAGTGGGCGAAATGCTGCAGGAAGCTCATCTCGACCACCGTATCCAGTTGAACTTCGAGGACCGGAACAGCAATGTCGAAGGCGAAGAAGTGTTCGACATGGATGAAGAGGAAGAAGAGGCAGCAGGCGCAGATGGCCAGCCTGGAGCCAATGGCAGCACGACGGATACGAGCCAGCAGCGCCGCGAGCGCGGTGGCAGAGGCCGCCGGGGCGGCCGTGGGACACCGCAGAGTGGCGGCCCGAGCGCTCGCCGGGGCGGCCCGCCGCGCCGCTCGGCCCAGTCCTCGGACCTGCCGATCATCAGCGACCTGTTGAAGCCGGGACAGGAGATCCTTGTCCAGATCGCCAAGGAGCCCATCGCCAAGAAGGGCGCCCGGATCACGAGCCATATCGCCTTGCCGGGCCGTTTCCTGGTGTTTATGCCGACGGTTACGCATGTAGGCGTAAGCCGCAAGATCGCCTCCGATGAGGAGCGCCAGAGGCTCAAGAGAATCCTAACCAGCGAACGTGGCGATGCTGCGGGCGGCTTTATTGTACGCACCGCGGCAGAGGGCGCCTCGGAAGAGGAGTTGCGTTCCGATCTTCGCTTCCTGATTCACCTGTGGGACGAGATCAAGCAGCGTTCAGAGAGCTCAAAGTCACCGGCGCTGATCTACCACGACCTCTCGCTGATCGAGCGGATTCTGAGAGACCAGGTGAGCGCGAACTTCTCCAGCATCTGGGTGGACTCGGAAGCAGATTACGAACGCATTGTGCGTTTCCTCAATCGCTTCTCGCCGACGCTGGTGCGTCGCGTCAAGCTCTATACCAAGGAGACCCCGCTCTTCGAACATTTCGGCATCCAGGATGAGATTTCGAAGGCGCTCCGCTCCAAGGTGTGGCTCAAGAGCGGCGGCTCGATCGTGATCAACCAGACGGAAGCGCTGGTCGCGATCGACATCAACACCGGCAAGTTCGTGGGTAAAACGGCGCGCCTCGAGGATACGATCGTCAAGACCAACCTCGATGCGATTCCCGAGATCGTGCGTCAAATCCGCCTCAGGGACCTTGGCGGCATCATCATTATCGACTTCATCGATATGGATGAACGCAAGAATCGCTTCAAGGTGATGGCCGCGCTGGAAGAGGCACTGAAGAACGACCGCGCCCCGACCAAGGTTTTGCAGTTCAACGACTTTGGTCTTGTCGCGATCACCCGCAAACGCGTTAAGCAGTCGCTGGAGCGGACTCTAAGCGTGCCCTGCCCCACCTGCCAGGCCACCGGCATGGTGAAGAGCCCGGCGACGGTCTGCAACGAGATTTACACCGAACTGCGGAAGATGCGGAAGCACTTTGAGAACGCCGACGTCCTGCTGCGCGTGAATCCGGAGACGGTGAAGGTCCTGAAGTCGAACAATGCCAGTTGGATCACCGAATTTGAGGAGCTAATTGGGAAGAACATCCTCATCAAGAGCGATGCAACGCTGCACCCGGAGCAGTTCGACATCCAGGGATGAACTGAACGTGTAACCAGCGCATAACGGCCGAAGCCTTGCTTCGGCCGTTGCTGTTTCCAGCGCCATCCGGACGCTCCCGGAAGGCGGCAAATCGCGCACGGCAGGACGAGCCTGCCCCTGCCCTGGGGCGACCATGACTCCAGGCTTAAGCCTGCTTTCCGACAAAGCCCTTCAGTTTCCATGATTTGGACCTTTACAAACGCAACCTCCCGCTGTGGAATGTGTCTAAGGTTTTATTGGGTGTTCTGGAGGCGTTCCATTCGCGGCGATCGAACCAAGCTCAAATCCGCAGATGGGATGCAGATCGGGAATGCTCGAAGAGGTTCGGACAGAAAGAAAGTCCGACAATCCAAATTCTGAGGTCGAGACATGTCATCTTTACGTTGGTCGTCGCCTATGATGCGCTTCGCCTTTCTGGGAACCGCGGTGTTCGTTGCTGTCGGTACCGCGAGCGCCCAGTTTGCGTCCTCTCCTAACTCGTCCCGTTCGGATACTGTATCTGCCACAGAATCGAGTTCCAATGACTACCAGCCTGTGACGGATGCCAGTGCGAGCGATGCGGCCGAGCCGGCCGCCCCAACGCCGTCTGGAGCAGCCGGAGGCCAGTATGACAACACCGGGGGTGGGAGTTCCAACGGACTGAAAAGCCGACTCGCATTCGAGGCGGGGGGCGGATTTAACGGTCCTACAAGCGGCACCAAGCCTTACCTTACCTGGGGCGGCCAATTCACATTGGGCGCGGGCATGCATGTCACGCAACGGCTCACGGTGCTGGCGGAGTACCAGTTCATGGACGACAAGCTGCCGGGCAAACTGATTGCCGAGACAGGCGCGACGGGCGGCAACGCACACATCTGGTCGCTCACGCTCGCTCCCGTGTTCAGTCTCTTTCCCAAGAGCCACAATGATATCAACATCACGGGGGGCGGAGGCTTTTACCGCAAGGTGACCAACTTCACGAACCCGCAGCCGACCCAATTCTGTTCCTATTACTACTGCGGGACGGCATATCAGAACGTCACCGTGGGCCACTTCTCGAGCAACCAGGGAGGCTGGAGCATTGGCGGCGGGTATGCTCACCGGCTGGGCGGGATGTATGGCGACAGCAGAATGCAGCTTTTCGCCGAAGTCCGCTACCTGGACGTGATGACCCCCATGGTCAACTCTTCTCCGAATGGATTGGGCGCAACATTTGTGGGTAAGGACACCAAGGTCTTTCCCATCACTTTAGGCGTGCGCTTCTAAGACGCCGCAGATGAATTCGCAGGTATCCCATCAATTCTTCGGAGGCTTCAGGAGATTTGGTGGGGTATCCGCGAAATGCGCAGCCTCTCTGCAGCAGAGGGGAAGATTGCCTGCAAATAACACCCATCACAGAACACCGATGATCCTCAGCCGCACCAATCCTCCAGCCAAAACGCCCATGGGTGAGATGACGAGAAGCGCCAATTGGTATCAGAGGGGCTGACGGCTTCGCGCCTGCATAGCACTGATCGCTCCCATCACCAGCACCACAATGGCCAACCCCAGCACATTTGTGAGCGGGTTTGCGGCAGCTTCCCAGGCTGTGACGTAACCTCCAGCCGAGGCCGCCAGGAACGACGATCCAAGATTGACAAAGACATATCCAGCCGTGGGCCTTTTGTCGCCCACCGCGCTCCAGTCGGGCGACAACCGGCGCAAGAGTGCGGTGATCGCGATCATAAGCACCGCCGTGGTGGCAAACCCTGCGAGCAGCGCCAGAAACGCGCGCAGTATCACCATGGCTTCTGTTCCTTTTGTGTCGGAGTGCCTACTTCACCCTTTTCAATCCGGGTGAGGAATGCGCGCGCCAGCCTCGACTCGCCGGGGTCATTCTCGCCGTGAATGGTGCAAAGGTCCAAAAACTCCTCGCAGAGTGCGTCGCGCTCATCAGCCTGCGCGAGTATGCCCTGGAGGGCGAACGCCAGCTCTCGTAATCGGCTTGCCTCCGGCCACGGCCTGTTCTCCGCAGTTTCCCCCAGTTGCTCGTAGTCAGAGAAGAGCCCTCTGCGACCTCTCGCGCTCTCCTCCAGGCAAGCTAAAAGCTGGTCTCGAAACGCGCCGGTCAGGGGCGCAAATTGCCCCGGTTCCATTTCATGCTGGAAGTCCATTGAAGCTCCTCCGTGCGGTAAGCGAATGTCGAGTTTTCGTGCGCCCCGAAACGATAAAGGGGGAAACTGCGCTCACTTCGGACGCATCGCCGCTTCAACCTCCTCGGCGGTGTGCGGGAGGGCCGCGGTCAGGTCAACCAGCTTGCCATCCGCGCCGACGAGAAACACACATTCGACGCGCACCCCGATCTTCTCCTCGGGTATGTACACGCCCGGCTCGATGGTGAACACCATGCCCGGCTTCAGCAGCGCGGGATAGTCGGCCGGATCGTGTACGTCGATGCCCACCATGTGCCCCAGTCCGTGCAGCCAATACTGACCGAGCGGCTTGCCATCAAGGCTTTTGCCGTGCGTGTCGATATAGCGATAGGCCGCGTTGTCGAGGGAATCGGGGTCGCGCCGGTCGCGATCGTTGATCTTCGACTTGCCCGCAACAAATGCGTCGATTGCGGCCTTCTGCGCACCGAGCACGATGTTGTAGATTTCGCGCTGGCGATCTGTGAAGTGGCCGCTTACGGGGACCGTTCGAGTAATGTCGGAGGCATACATGGAATACTCACATGCCGCATCGACCACGACAACGTCGCCGTCCTGCATGGTCCGGGAATTCTCGGAGTAGTGCAGCGTGGTCGAGTTGATGCCTGAACCGACGATGGGCGCATAGGAGGCGCGTTCGCATCCATTTTCAAGCCACACAGCGGTCATCTTTCCGGCAATGGCACGCTCCGTAACGCCCGGCTTCACGGCCCGCATCATCACACGCTGGGCGGCAATTGATGCATCGCTTGCCTTCTTCAACAGCTCGATTTCACCCGCGTTCTTTACCACGCGCAGCCCATTCGACAAGGTTGTCACGTCGTGCGCTGCCGGAGCGGTACTGGAACCCAGCGTGACCGCGATAAATTCGACCAAAGACTTTGCCTGCGGCGCATCGGGCTGGGTCCACACTCGTGAGCCCAATCGCCGATCCTCCGCGATGAGCCCGCTCAATAACCTGGGCAGGTCGGTCATGGGCTCAACCGCGTCGACGCCGGTGGCCTGCACGACACCCCGCGAGGCCGCATCCAGCTTGATTCCCGTGTATTTTTCCATGCGCAGGTTGCGCGTGGGCAGAAACAGGATCTCTGCATATTTGCGAGAGGGCGCGGCCTCAGAAGGTGAGCCTGGAGTGGCTGGTTCGCGCGATGAATCGGCCACGATCATCAGTGCGGCGCCGGGCTCGTCCCATCCAGTCAGATAATAGAAATCCTCATCCTGCCGGTATGGATCCAGGTCAAGCACCGGCTCCTCGGCCGCAAACAGCACAGCCACGCCCCCATGGAGTTTGGCCGCCAGAGCTTCTCTGCGCGCGTGATATACCGATGCGGGCTGAGTATCGAGTGCATTCAACGAGGGGGTAGCGGCAAGAAGGACCAGGAGCACCGGAAGTACAAGGCTGCACTTTTTCATTCCGCTATTGTGACTGTTCGCGCAGGCTGCATGCAAAAGGGCGTTCAGGCGATCGCAGGGCGACTCTTTGAGTTTTCTGGCGAATTTTTCTGCCGGCGTCGCGGTCAGGATGCTCTCGCCAGGCGCTTGGGCCTGGCGATGCGCATGAAGACATACACCAGCACTTGCACGGTGACGGCGCCGCAGCAGTCCAGAAGAACGTCGGCGGAAACTCCCGCTCGATTGGGCAGGAACGACTGGTGAAACTCGTCGCTGCCCGCAATGAGCGCGGTGCCGAGAATGGCGAGAAGTGCGTCGGGCAGGAAGCGGGAATTGGGCAATGTCATCCACCAGGCGCGCAACCATGCAAGGCCAATCAGGCCATAGCCCACAAAGTGGCCGCCTTTGCGGATGTAGTGATGGATCACTTCCCAGCGTTCGCTGGGAACGAAGCCGAAGATGGCTTCGTAAAGGCTTCGCAGCGGCCCGCTGGTGTGATCGGAACCGAGGAGGTCCGTCGATTCCAGGGCGATGACTGCAACCCCGAGCAGAACCGGCAGCCAGGCTCCAATCCAAAATCGGAGCCTTCGATACCTATTCGACATGATAGTTGGGCGCCTCGCGCGTGATGATCACATCATGCACATGGCTTTCGCGCAGTCCGGCGCCGGAGATGCGCACAAATTGCGATTTTTCCTGCAACTCCTTGATCGTTCCGCAGCCTAAATAGCCCATGCCTGAACGCAGACCGCCCACCAACTGGTAGACCATCGATTCGAGGGGTCCGCGGTAAGGAACGCGCCCTTCAATGCCCTCGGGAACGAATTTGGCGAGCCGGTTCTGACTGGCGCGCTCGCGCTGCACAACGCCCTCGGTGCCCAGGTCGGCGTTGGCCATGTCCTCGGTGCTCTGGAAGTATCGCTCACCCGATCCCTGGCTCATGGCGGTGAGCGACCCCATGCCGCGATAGCTCTTGAAACTGCGCCCCTGGTAAAGGATGGTTTCGCCGGGACTTTCATCCACGCCCGCGAAGAGAGATCCGATCATCACCGAACTTGCACCCGCGGCGATGGCCTTGGTGATCTCTCCGGAGTACTTGATGCCGCCATCCGCGATGACCGGAATGCCCCGCTCGCGTGCGGCGCGGTAGGCTTCGGCGATGGCGGTGATCTGGGGCATGCCAGCACCCGTGACCATGCGCGTGGTGCAGATGGAACCTGGACCGATGCCAACCTTGATGGCGTCCGCGCCGGCATCGATCAAGGCCATGGCGCCTTCATAGGTGGCGACGTTGCCGGCTAGCAGTCCCACGCTGGGGAAGCGCTTCTTTACCTCGCTCACCGCTTCGAGCACTCGCGAGGAATGGCCATGGGCAGAGTCGATGGCCAGCACATCCGCGCGAGCTTTCACCAGCTCTTCAGCGCGCTCCAGAAAGTCTCCTGTGGCCCCGATGGCACCGCCGACGCGCAGCCGGCCCTTTTCATCTTTGCTGGCGCTGGGGTATTTGAGCTTTTTCTGGATGTCCTTGACCGTGATGAGGCCCTTGAGGTTGTACTGATCGTCGACCACCAGCAGCTTTTCAACGCGATGCTCGTGCAGGATCAGTTCCGCCTCTTCCAGCGTGGTGCCGACGGGGACGGTAATCAGATCCTTCTTGGTCATGACGTCGCCGATGGGGACATCGGTGCGGGTTTCAAACCGCAGGTCGCGATTGGTGAGGATGCCCACGAGCCGCTTGCCCTGCGTGACCGGCACGCCGGAGATCTTGTAGCGCCGCATGACCTCGAGCGCGTCGCCGATCATCTGGTCCGGACCGATGGTCACCGGGTCAACGATCATGCCGCTCTCGGAGCGCTTGACCTTATCGATTTCGCCCGCCTGGTCACCGATGCTCAGGTTGCGATGTACGATGCCGATGCCGCCCTGCTGCGCCATGGCGATGGCCATGCGGGATTCGGTTACGGTGTCCATGGCCGAGGAGAGCAGCGGGGTATTCAGCGTGATGTCGCGGGTCAACTGGGTTTGCGTGCTCACCTGCGTGGGCACTACGTCGCTGTAGGCGGGCACCAGCAGCACATCATCGAAGGTAAGGGCTTCCGGGAGGGTTCTGGATAGCATAATGCTCTGATGCGCCCGGCGGACCAGGGATTCGACTCACCGGTTGGGCGGACGCTTCAGTCTATTGTAGCGGAGGGGGCGTGGAGGGTTTGCCGGACGGGAACCGCCCCGT
>VFSW01012428.1_pt1 | contig 11895 bp, 8 predicted proteins | sample 5358111 | NCBI WGS metagenome assembly VFSW01 (sample SAMN11554181, study PRJNA540505) | mine drainage metagenome | isolation source: sediment from site ElyBrook_90M | place: USA: Ely Copper Mine, Vershire, VT | collected 2017 | reverse complement strand
GACCAGATGGCGATATAGGGGATCAGATTCATGGCGCTAAGTTCCTCCTCGTCCAGGTTGATTGCAATCTTGGGCCCTTTGGTCGGCTAGTTAAGGTAAGTCGTCCACAAGGAAGGCGCGGGCGAGCTTGTTTTTGTGGCACTTTACCCTTCAACCCGCTTCAGCCGCTACGATCATACATATGCAAATATCGCGTGACGGGCTGTTGGATGGACCAGCTTATCTTGATAGCCTGCGGGATGAACGCGCTGTTTACATCTATGGGGAACGCGTTTCGGATGTTACCAGCCATCCCGCGTTCCGCAACGCCTGCCGGTCGGTAGCCCGTCTGTATGACGCGCTGCACGATCCGAAACAGCGCGAGTCACTCACGGCGACCGACGGATTCGGGCAGCGCACTCACAAATTCTTCCAGCCAAGTTACAGCGCGCAGGAGCTGGTGGAGGCGCGGGAAGCCATCGCCATCTGGGCCAGGCTCAGCTACGGGTTCATGGGGCGGACGCCGGACTACAAAGCCGCCTTCATGGCGAGCATGGCGGCGAACCCGGAGTTCTATGCTCCGTTCGACGGAAGCGCCACCGCGTGGTATCGGAAATACTCTTCCCGGTGTCTGTTCCTGAACCATGTGCTGATCAACCCGCCGGTGGATCGCAATCGGCCGGTGCACGAGGTGGAAGACGTCTTCGTGCATGTCGTGAAAGAACGGGATGACGGTATCGTGGTTTCGGGGGCGAAGATGCTGGCCACGGGTTCAGCGCTGACCCATGCAACCTTCGTGGCCCAAAACAGCGCGGTGACGCTGGACAAGGACAAGGCGAAGGATTTCGCCATCGTATTCATCGCGCCGATGGACTCGCCCGGGACCAAGCTCATTTGCAGGCCTTCGTATGAATCGAATGCGTGCAGTCCGTTTGACCATCCGCTTTCCAGCCGGTTCGATGAAAACGACGCGGTGATCGTTTTCGACAACGTGTTTGTACCCTGGGAAAATCTGCTGGTGTATCGAGACCCGGAACGGGCGAATAGCTTCTATGCCGAGTCGAGTTTCGTGAATCGGTTCACATTGCAGGCCGGTACCAGGTTGACCGTCAAGCTGGAGATGATGGCGGGGCTGTTCGCAAAAGCGATCGCCACGAACGGCACGGATTCGTTCCGCGGCGTGCAGGCGGCCCTGGGAGAAATTCTGGCGTGGAGGCACCTGATGCTGGCCATGACCACCGCGATGTGTCTGGATCCCGAGCCCGCTCCAGGCGGCGCCGTGGTTCCCAAGTCCGAATACGCCAGCACCATCAAAATGTTTGCATCGGAATGTTGGCCCACGGTGCGCCGGATTTTCGAGAAGCAGCTTGCGGGCAGCTTGTTAGTGGCTCCCTCCAGCTTTCAGGATCTGAAGAACGCGGAGTTGCGCCCGCTGATCGACAAGTATTACCGGGGGACTTCGGGCAGCGCGGAAGAACGGATCAAGCTCTTTAAGCTGATTTGGGACGCGATCGGAACCGAATTCGGAGCGCGCCACGAACTCTATGAGATCAACTATTCCGGAAATCACGAGCAGGTCCGAATGGACGTGGTGAACTTTTCGCGCCGCAACAATCTGGTCGAGGAGTTTATAGGAATGGCTGAATCGTGCATGGCGGAGTACGATCTCGATGGCTGGAAAGATTCCACGTGGTGCTTCGAGGAATAACTTTCCTCGCGTTCAGAGAAGCACCACCGCGAGAGTGGTAAGAAATAGCGCGGCCGGCATCACGATCAGGCCCACTTTGAGAAACTCCCAACCGGTGACGTGCTCGCCTTCGCGCCGTAATGCGATGAGCCAAAGAATCGTCGCCAGCGAACCGGTCACCGATAGATTAGGCCCCAGGTCCACGCCGACGAGAACGGAATCACGGATGTGAGCGGGCGCGTGCATGGCCTGGAGCGCACCGCCGGCCAGAAGCCCGGACGGAAGGTTGTTCATCACATTCGACAAGATGGCAATTCCAAAGGAGGCTACCAGGCCACCCGCCAGCCGAGGCAGCGCCGCGCACCATTGCAGAGCGCTCGCCACGTCGTGAAGCGCACCGGCGCGGTTCAGCGCTTCAACCAATACGAACAAACCCGCCACCAGGGGGAGTACGCTCCAGGAGACGCCCTTGACGATCTGAGTGACTGCACTGCCCCTGGCGCGCGTGGCGATCAATACTGCGATCACGGCCGAAACGCAGGTGGGCAATCCAAGATCGAGGCCCAGCCAGGAAGCACAGATCAAAATTGCTCCGGTGCCGGCAATGCCCCACGCCGCGAAGTGGCCTTCCCGCGACAATTTGGGCGGCTCGCTTCCATCTTCGATGCGGCCAGCGAGGTCCTTACGTAGAATCCAGCGCAAGACGACGAAGGTGGCGGCAATGGAACAGACCGAAGGCAGGAAGAAGGTTTTGAGCCACGGCATCAACGGCGGGAGTTGCTTGCCATAGACCACCAGGTTGGCGGGATTTGCAATCGGCAACACGAAGCTCGCCGCGTTTGCGATAAACGCGCAGATGAAAAGGTACGGCAAGGCTTTCGTTCGAGCTTTTTGGACGGCCGCATAGACGGCTGGAGTGAGGACCACGGCCGTGGCGTCGTTCGACAGAAAAACCGTTACGCCGATCCCAACCAGATAGATGAGACTGAATAATCGCGCGCGTGAACCCTTCGCAGCGGTCACGGCCAAGGAAGCCAGCCAGTCGAATACGCCCTCCCGGCGAGCCAACTCCGAGAGCAGCATCATTCCTGTAAGGAACAGATATACGTCGGCGCCTTTCGCGGCGGCCTGGCCCGCTTGTGAAATGGGAAGCACCCCGGAAATAACCAGGGCCAGGGCGCCTAAGCAGGCCCACACGGCTTCGGGCCAATTTTTGGGCCGAAACAAAACCGCGGCGATTGTTCCGGCGGCGACTAACCAGACGAAAGCGCTGCTCAAACGCCCTCAGTGCTCGTGATCGGCCTCAGTGCTTCGCCTTTCAGGAGGAGGCCACCCAGCATGTCTGCCGTCATAGTCTTTTTATAGATCACCGAAGCGATGCGTGTGTTTCCGGGTTACCATTATTCCTATCGTGATGAGCATCCGACAGTTCTGCCGCACGTCTGTTTTGCTCGGCTCCATCTTTGTCTATCATGCCTACTCGTACGGGGAGACCCCCATTGTGAAACAGCCGCCGCTGGTCCTGCATGTCGCAGGGCTTCGACAACCCGCCGAAATCCTCGTGGATCGCTGGGGTGTGCCCCACATTTATGCCGCGAATAACGGCGACGCATTCTTCGCTCAAGGTTTCAACGCCGCGCGCGACCGGCTTTTCCAGATCGATCTGTGGCGCAGGCGTGGATTGGGCCGGCTGGCCGAGGTTTTGGGACCGGCGTACGTCGAGCACGACAAGGCGGCGCGGCTGTTTCTTTATCGCGGCGACATGGCGCGCGAGTGGGCGGCGTACGGACCCGATGCGCAGCCGATCGCCGCGGCTTTCGCGTCCGGTGTCAACGCTTATGTCGATTGGCTCGGGCAGCACCCCGATCAAATGCCGCTCGAATTCAAGCTGCTGGGCTATGGGCCGTCGAAATGGGAAGCGAGCGATGTGGTGCGCATTCGCAGCCATGGCCTGACGCGCAATTTAACCAGCGAAGTGGCGCGCGCCAATACGGTGTGTAAGACCGATCCGCAAAATGGGCCGAAGTACGATCAAGTCCGTTTCGGCTTGCAGCCGGCCTGGGAGACGAAGGTTCCAGAAGGCCTGGATCCTTGCTTGCCCAAAGACGTGCTTCGCCTGTTCACGCTCGCGACCGAAGAAATCCACATCGCAAAAGGAAATGTAAATAGGGCCGCGGGGGTGCGGGAGCCGACGCCCGATAACGCCGAGGGCAGCAACAACTGGGTGATTGCGCCGTCCAAGTCGGCCACCGGCCGGCCCATCCTTGCAAACGATCCGCACCGCGCCTACAGCACGCCCAGCCTGCGGTACATCGTACACATCAACGCTCCGGGGATGAGCGTCATCGGCGCGGGCGAACCTGCGTTGCCGGGAATCTCGATCGGCCACAACGGGACCATCGCATTCGGCCTCACCATTTTCAATGTCGACCAGGAAGATTTGTATGTTTACGATGTCAACCCGGTGAATGCGCGTGAGTATCGCTACAAAGATTCCTGGGAGCCCATGCGCGTTTTGCGCGAGACCATCGATGTGAAGGGAGCGGCGCCCGTCACAACGGAACTGGTCTTTACGCGGCACGGGCCGGTGATCTACGACGACGCAGCCAAACATCGCGCCTACGCCGTTCGCACCTGCTGGCTCGAACCCGGGATGGCGCCTTACTTTGGCAGCATTTCCTATATGCGCGCGAACAATTTCGCCGAATTCAAGCGCGCCATGCTGCACTGGGGAGCGCCCACTGAGAATCAGGTGTATGCGGATGTGCAGGGCAATATCGGCTGGGTTCCGGGTGGACTCGCTCCCATTCGCCCCAATTGGGACGGCCTGCTGCCTGTGCCCGGCGACGGCCGTTACGAATGGGCGGGATTCTGGCCGGGCGACAAGCTGCCTTCGTCGTACAACCCGGCAAGCGGTTATGTGACCACATCCAACGAAATGAATCTTCCGGCCGATTATCCGTACCGGGAGCGGAAGCTCGGCTTCGAGTGGACCAACGGCTCCCGCCACGCGCGAATCGACGCGGTTTTGAAGTCGTTATCAAAAGTGTCGATCGAGGATTCGATGAAGTTGCAGAATGACGTCACCTCGATTCCCGCGCGCAGGCTGGTGGCTTTGTTAGCCTCGCTCCACTCCGAGGAGCCTAAGACGAAAGCAGCGCTGGATCTGCTGCGCGGTTGGGACGCTCGCGAACATCCGGAATCGGCTCAGGCGGCGCTGCTGGAGGTTTGGATCGCGCGGCATCTGGGGCGGGCGTTTCTCGAAGCGGTGCTGCCGCCGAATGCCGCTCAAGCGATCGAGGCGCCGGATATCGCGGTGATGCTGGACACGCTCGAAAAGCCGTTGCCGCGCTTGACGTCCGGGCAGCGCGACCGTTTACTGCTTTCGACCTTGACTGCCGCCTACGCCGAAATGGAAAAGCTGCAAGGCGCCGATCCGAAGGCGTGGCAATGGGGCAAGCTGCACCGTTCGTTGCCGGAGCATCCACTATTCCAAGCCGTGGACGGACCACTGCTGGCGCGCCTTCAGCCCGGACCGTTCCCGGCGCCTGGAGGCCCTTACACGCCCAATGCGTCGGGATATCGCGCGAACGATTTTCAGTTGACGCTCGGGCCGTCGTTTCGCATGGTGCTCGACGTCGGTAACTGGGACGACTCTCGCGCCGTGAATTATCCCGGACAGTCGGGCAATCCGGATGATATTCACTATCGCGATTTAACGGAAATGTGGTTGACGGGGAAATATTTCCCTCTGCTGTATACGCGGGACGCAGTGGAGAAGGCTACGGTCACGCGCATCCTGTTGAAGCCGGCGAAGCAGTAGACTCTGCATATGAAGTCCTTGGCATGTTTGCTGCTGGCAGCGTCGGCCTGTCTGGCCGCGCCCGCTCTTCCTCAACCGATGAATTGGACAGCGGAGCAAGACCATCAGAACATGTTGGATCAGCTCGGCATCAAGGCGCTGCGCCCGGGCCCCAGCGGCAACGAGAGCGCACCGAATGCTGCGAATTACGACGAGTCCAAGGCCAATCCTTTTCCCAACCTGCCCGAAGCCTTGACGCTGAAAAACGGCCAGAAGGTCACCACTGCGGAAGTGTGGTGGAAGCAGCGCCGCCCGGAGATCATCGAGGATTTTGAGCGCGAAGTGTTGGGCCGTGTTCCTGAAAACGTTCCCAAAGTGACTTGGGTGGTCACCAACACGATGGACACGATGGTGGGCCCTTATCCAGCCATCAGCAAGCAGCTCGTCGGGCGCGTGGACAATTCGTCGTACCCGCCGATCCATGTCGATATCGAGATGACGGTGGTGACGCCGGCTCGTGCCGCAGGCCCTGTTCCAGTGATGATGATGATGACCTATCCACGCGGCGCCCTGCCGCCGAGGCCACCCACTCCAGGCGTCGATCCACCGGCCATTGAGCAACTGATCGCCGATGGGTGGGGCTATGCGTCCATCGTTCCGGTGAGCATTCAAGCGGACAACGGAGCGGGCCTAACCAGAGGCATCATCGGTCTGGCCAACAAGGGACAGCCGCGCAAGCCGGACGATTGGGGAGCATTGCGGGCGTGGGCGTGGGGCGCCTCGCGCGGTCTGGACTATCTGGAGACGGATAAAGCCGTGGACGCCAGGCGTGTCGGGATCGAAGGTGTTTCGCGCTACGGCAAAGCTGCCCTGGTGACGATGGCGTTCGATCGCCGCTTCGCTCTTGTTCTGGCCGGTTCCTCCGGAGAAGGTGGCGCTAAACTGCACCGGCGCAATTGGTGAGAGGCAGTAGAGAACCTCACGGCATCGGGTGAATATCATTGGATGGCCGGAAACTTTCTGAAGTATGGCGCCGCCGCCGCCACTTTTGGAAGCAAGAACGCGGGCGATTTGCCGGTGGACGCCCATGAGCTGATCGCATTGTGCGCGCCACGCCCCACCTTCATCAGTTATGGCGTGCCGGAAAGGGGCGATGCAAAATGGCTCGATCAGCAGGGAAGTTTTATGGCTGCGGTTGCGGCGGGGCCGGTATTCAGGCTGTTGGGCGCGAAGGATCTGGGGATCTCTGAAGATTACCGCACTGCGAAAATGCCGCCGGTTAAGGCGGGCTTGCTGGATGGCGAACTGGCCTGGCGCCAGCACGACGGGGGACACACCGACGGTCCGAATTGGAAATATTTCATTGCGTGGGCCGACAAATTTATCAACCACGCCGCCGCGGCAGTGGCCCATTAGACTACGGCTGCGGAAAGACACTCGATTTGTTTCGCTCCCTACGGTCGCGGCTCCGTAAGTGGCTGTGGAGGAAGCCTGGCTAATTTGCACCCCAACCCGTCAATACACGCGGGATGGTGCGCAGAAGAATTTTGATATCCAGCTCCAGCGACCAGTTGTCGATGTACTGCATGTCCATCTTCATCCAGGTGTCGAAGTCCAGCCGGTCGCGCCCAGCCAGCGCCCACAGGCAAGTGAGACCGGGACGCATTCGTAGGCGCCGGCGCTGCCAGGTTTGATACATTTCCACTTCTTCGGGAACCGCCGGCCTTGGACCCACCAGCGACATTTCGCCCTTCAGCACGTTCCATAACTGCGGCCATTCGTCGATCGAAAACTTGCGGAGAAACCGGCCGAGCGGCGTGAGCCGTGGATCGTTGGGGATCTTAAAAGCCGTGGATTTCCGGTTCAAATGCATCAGAGAAGCCTTCAGCTCCTCGGCGTTGTCGCACATGGAGCGGAATTTATAAAAGGTGAAGCGGCGGCCGTTCAACCCGCACCGCTGCTGGCGGAAAATCGCCGGACCCGGCGACGTCGCCCGGATCAGGAACGCGATGAGAAGCATGAAGGGCAGCAGCAGCACCAGCGCGCCGGCGGCAATCACCAGATCCGTCACGCGCTTGAGCAGCAGCCGGATTTCGTCGTGCGGGGCGGCCGAAAACGTCAGCAGAGGTTTGGTTCCCAGCCGATCCAAATACAACTGGCTGTTCACGTGAGGAAAAAAATCGACCACCACGCGCGTCCGCACGCCCTCTTCATCGCAGCGCAGGAACACGTCTTCCATCGCGCTCAATTTGCCGCTATCCACGGCGAAGATAATCTCATCAATCACGTGCCGCCGCAGCAACTCCGCGAGATGCGACAAGGGATACCGTTCATAATTCGCTTTCAGTTGAACCTGGCCGGCCTCGTCGTCCAAAAAGCCGAGCAAGCGGACGCCATAATCCTTGGATTCTTCCAGAGCCTCTCCCAAGTGGCGCGCGCTATCACCGGAACCAACCACCATCACAAAGTGCGCCGTTCCGAATTGTTTCCGCACGGCGCCGATTACTCGAGCCGCGTTAATTCGGAACAGGCACAAAAGGATCCACGCGTAAGTGGCGAATATCGCGACGAAGAAGCGGCTGAGGTCGAGCCGCAGCAGATACTCGGCCAGCACCAGGCAAGCCGCTCCCAGCACGCACTGGCGAAACGTGTCCCGCAAAACCACGCTGGGGTGCGCCGAATCGAGCTTTTCATAAATATTGAACCAGTAGCCGATTGCGAGCCAGCTCAGCACGGAAACGCCCAGCAGGAGGGTGGCGATCGGAAAATCGATGTAGAAGAGGAAGTAGAAGATTCGCTCGAAATTCAGAAAAACCCGCGTCTCATATGCCGCGATGAACGCGATGCAAATGAGGACGGAGTCGATCAGGCCAAAGATGGCCTTGACCCTTCTGTAATGCCGGCTGAACACGCCAGAGTTAGAATAGCATGGGTCTAAGAACACCCCGGCTCCCTTACGGCCGCGGTTTAGCGCCGCGATTACATGCCCGCGGTGAGCTCATTCGCAATTTCCTGTCCGATGGCTAGCGATGCCGTGGCGCCGGGGCTCGGAGCGTTCAACACATGCAGCGCGCGATCGCTTTTAACAAAGCGAAAATCCTGCAGCGTCTCGCCGCTTGCCGCGATGGCCTGCGCTCGAACGCCCGCGCCTCCCGGCGCTAAGTCCTCGGGACGGACCTCGGGCACTAGAGCGTTGAGAGACTTGCAGAATAATTCCTTGCTGAACGAACGGCGCAGCTCGTCGAAGCACATGCGCGGGTACTTCTGAAAAAAGCGCCAGAACCCTGGATAGGTCAAGGTGCCGATGAAATCGCGCGCTGAAATATCGCTCTTTGTGTATCCTTCTCGCGCGAACGCCAGCACCGCGTTCGGACCGGCTTCGATGCCTCCGTGGATGAGTCTTGTGAAGTGGACGCCCAGGAAGGGGAAGCGGGGATCGGGCACCGGGTAAATCAGATTGCGGACCAAATGCTGCCGCTCGGGTTTCAGCTTGTAATATTCGCCGCGAAACGGAATGATCTGGAGCTCCGGCCGATCGCCGGCGAGCGAACAAACGCGATCGCACTGCAGGCCGGCGCAATTCACGATGTAGTCCGATTCAAAATCACCCGCCGCGGTTGCCGCGATCCATCGCGCACCACTTCTGCGCAGCCGCGTGACCGCCGCTTGGGTGACCACTTTCCCGTTGACCGCCGCCAGGCATCGGACTAGAGTTTTGCAGACCGCCGGATAGTCGGCGATGCCTTCCTCTGGCACACGGATCGCGGCTACTCCTCCAACATGCGGCTCGATTTCACGCATCTCGGAAACCCCGAGCTTTCGCAAGCCGCTCAGCCCGTTCTGTTGCCCTCGTTCGTAAAGGCCGTTCAGCCGCGGAATCTCGTCGGCGGTGGCCGCCACCACCAGTTTTCCGCAAACCTCGTGTGGTATGCCGTGCTCCTGGCAGAACTCGATCATCTGCCGGATTCCGGTGACGGCGAGCTTGGCCTTCATGGAGCCGGGCTTGTAGTACAAACCGCAGTGCAGCACGCCGCTATTGTGCCCGCTTTGGTGCTGTCCGACGCCAGCTTCCTTCTCGAGCACCGTGATGGAAGCGCTTGGAAGTTTCTGCGTCAACCGCAAAGCGGTCGCCAACCCGATAATTCCGCCGCCGATTATTGTGATGCGCATGCATATCTAGATATAGCAATCGGCGGGATACAGCATTCGACCTGATACACTTGTCTCTTTCCCAGTGATTGCTCAACCATCCAGCTTCAGCTCGCGCCTGCGCTATCTGGAGCTCTTGATCCTGCTGGGCGCGCTGCAGGCCTTCGCGCCGCTCTCCATCGACATGTACCTTCCTGCCATGCCGGTGATCGAGAAGGTATTCCACACCTCCACCGCGTCCGTTCAGATGACGATGGTCACGTTTCTGCTGGGATATGCGCTCGGCCAGCCGCTCTACGGACCCATCACGGACCGATTCGGACGCAAGCCGCCGCTGTACGCGAGCCTGCTGGTGTTTATCGCGGCGTCGGCCGCGTGCGCGCTCTCGCCGTCGATTCCGGTGATGTCCGTGGCCCGGCTGGTGCAGGCGATTGGCGCTTGCGGCGGCGCGGTGATGTCGCGCGCCATGGTCACCGATCTTTTTCCAGCTAACCAGTTACGGCGCATTTTTTCGATGCTGGTGCTGGTGCTCGGCGTTTCGCCCGTGATCGCGCCGCTCATCGGAAGTTATCTGCTGGTCTGGTTCGGATGGAACTCAGCTTTTGTAGTTCAAGGGCTGCTCGGCACAGCCTGCCTGGTCGGCATGCACTTCCGCCTGCCGGAGTCGCTACCGCACGACGCCCGGCGGCCCTTGCGCCTGGATCTGATCAAGTCCGCCTATGCGCGCCTGTTCAAGGACCGAACCTTTATCGGGGCATCCGTGGTTTGCGGCTTCAGCTCTGCGGGAACGTTCGCCTACATCACCAGCGCGCCGTTCGTGTTCATCGTTCTTTATAAAGTACCTACCGAACGCTTCGGCTGGCTCTTTGGATCGGTTGCGGCGGGCATGGTGGCGACAGCCCAGATCAACGGGCGCATGTCGCACCGCATTCCGCTGTGGCGCGTGCTGCGGACCGCCAACACGGTTCAACTCGGCGCCGGGCTCCTGCTGCTCGCCAGCGTGCTCAGTGGGTTCGGAGGGATGTGGAGCGTTTTCGCCTGCGTCTTTATTTATGTTTCAGCGCAGGGTTTTGTGTTTCCCAACGGATCGGCCATCGCGATGATGCGCCATGGCGAGATCGCCGGCACCGCTTCGGCGTTGCTGGGCACCAATCAATTCCTGATCGCAGCCGTGACAACCACCTTTCTTGGATTCATCGACAATCCGGCGCTGCCCATGGCGCTGGTGATCGCCGGATCGGCCGTCTGCTCCACGCTGCTCAACTTCCTGACCCTGGGAGCCAGGCTGGAGACGGCGCCGCAAGCGGGTGTCAGCTCTTCGGTTTAATTGCTCCCAGCCATCGAGCGCGAGTTTGATAAAGCATCGCGCAAATTAGCCCAAGTAGAAGGAGCATCCACGATGAGGGAGCGGGCGTCGGATTCGGGCCGATTGGTGGACCGCCTAGACCACCCGGCGGGATCGCTGGCGGGTAGGTAGCTGAGTTGGTATCCAGCGTAACCGCGCCATTGCGCGCCAGTAGCCTGCCGGCCACCACAGCGCCGGTGTCGGCCGTAATGGAAGTGAGCGCCAGAATGTTTCCGATGAGGGTGCTACCCGTCCCTAGAGTGGCTGAGCTGCCGACCTGCCAAAAGATATTTGCAGCCTGGGCGCCGTTTTCGGCCACTACGCTGGCGTTACTGGCCGTAGTGAGCGTAGAGCCAATCTGAAAGACGAAAATGGCATTGGAGTTGCCTAGGCCATTTAGTGTCAATGTGCCGGTCATTTGCGCCGAACTGCTAAAAAAATAGACGCCCGGACCCAATGTCAAGCCGCCCAAGTCCTGCCCGGTTAGAACCTGAGTCGGCGTTTCAGCGGCAGCGTCGTTATACGCCGTGGTCAGATCGGTTTGAGCTTGCGCCGCGGTAGCATCGCCGGCGTGTAACGCCCCCCCGGACACGGTGCCTGGGGGAAATCCAGTAATCGACGTACCGGGTGACACTCCAACACTGCCCGTGATCGTGGTGGCCCCAGTGTTTGTTACCGTGGAACCGGCGAGAATCCCGAAGTTCGCCGCCGTCCCCAGCGGTACATTCGCCTGGGCGAAAGAACATGCCGCCGACAAAAGAAATACGCTGAAGGTCTTCAAAAGCCTTCCTTTGGCGCAGGTTTGAGTAAGCGGCGTCGCGCGTGCCTGTAGCAGCAGAAACGGGTTGAGCCTCTTCAATAGCTCTCCTTTGAGACTGCGAGCGTTGTTTGATGTGAATTTTGAGGCTTGGGGGGGTGCACGAAGGCAGGAGA
>VFSW01012427.1_pt1 | contig 11897 bp, 10 predicted proteins | sample 5358111 | NCBI WGS metagenome assembly VFSW01 (sample SAMN11554181, study PRJNA540505) | mine drainage metagenome | isolation source: sediment from site ElyBrook_90M | place: USA: Ely Copper Mine, Vershire, VT | collected 2017 | reverse complement strand
ACAGAGATAATTTATTGTGGTTTTTTGTTGCAGAAAGTTTTTGATGGGGAAATAGAATATCTGCAAGTGCTAGATGAGAACGGGAAGGTAGATGCAGCACTCTTTCCAAACGATTTAGACGACAACAAAATAATAGAGATGTACAAGTACATGTGCCTTGCACGGGCTTTTGATGCTAAGATGTTGAGTTTGCAAAGACAGGGAAGGGTGATCACATATGCGCCTTTGATAGGTGAGGAGGCAACGCAAATAGGAGCAGCTTTAGCGATGAGAAAGGATGATTATTTAGTACCAAACTTCAGACAGCATGGAGTTTTTATTGCAAGAGGATTCCCTATTGAGAATTTTTTCATAGCAGGAAGAGGTTATGAAGACGGGCTCAAAGCACCCCCTGGAACTAACAGCCTTGCAGTTGCAGTTCCGGTAGGAAGCCAGATGCCCCATTCTGTAGGGCTTGCATATGCCCTTAAATACAAGAAGAAAGATGCAGCAGTTGTTGCGTTTGTAGGGGATGGAGGGACATCAGAAGGGGATTTTTATGAAGCTACCAATTTTTCTGGAGAGTTGAAGGTCCCGCTGGTCATGATAATAGAGAATAACCAATGGGCGATTTCGGTTCCGAGAAGCAAACAATCGATTGCAAAGACGCTGGCCCAAAAAGCATTTGCAGCTGGAATACGAGGGTTGCAAGTGGATGGTAATGATGTTATCGCAGTTTATAAGGCAGTATCTGAAGGCATAAAGAGCCTGGCAACAGACGGGCCTATTTTGATAGAATGCATAACATATAGGATGAGCATACATACGACTGCTGATGACCCGACGAAATATAGGGATCAGAAGGATGTAGATGCATGGAAACCGAAGGACCCAATACTAAGAGTCAAGACGTACCTGAGTGCTAAGGGATTGTGGAACGACGAGCTTGAGAAGCAGATGACAGAGGAACAAGCAAAAAAGATAAACGATAGTGTTGCAGAAGCCGAAGCATTCAAAGGAGATCCGAAGAGCATGTTCGACAATTTATACAGTTTCGTACCTGACATCCTAAAAGATGAAGAGAATGAAGCTGTAGATGCAAACTTTTGGCAATAGATGATTATATGCAGATGAATATGGTTTCGGCATTGAACAACGCTCTCGACTTAGCTATGCAGGAAAATGAAGACGTAGTTTTGCTTGGGGAAGATGTGGGGGAAGATGGCGGAGTATTTAGAGTCACAGATGGGCTCATTAAAAAATATGGAGAGAACAGAGTTATAGATACCCCTCTTGCAGAATCTGGGATAATTGGAACTGCAATAGGAATGGCACTTGGAGGATTGCATCCGGTTCCGGAGATACAGTTTGCCGGTTTTATGTATCTAGGTTACAGTCAATTGATAAATCATGCAGCAAGATATAGAGAGAGGACTAGATCAGGATTGAGCGTACCGATGGTGGTGCGCACTCCGGTAGGAGGAGGCATACGCGCACTCGAACACCATTCTGAAAGCCCCGAAGTTCTTTACTCTTATGGTGGTGGACTTATAGTAGTTGAGCCTTCGAACCCGTATGATGCCAAGGGATTAATGATGAAAGCACTGCATCTGAAAGACCCAGTTATCTTTCTAGAACCTACGAAATTATACAGATTATTCAAGCAAGATGTTCCAGAAGAGTCTTATGAAGTTGATATAGGCAAGGCGAATATTATTAGAGCCGGAGAAGATCTCACCATAATAACATATGGGACGATGGTACCTATAGTAAATGATGTTGTATCTCAAAAACACGTGGATGCTGAGATAATAGACTTGAGGACAATAAATCCGCTTGACGAAAAAACAATACTTGATAGTGTTAAAAAGACTGGAAAGGCAATGATAGTGCACGAAGCTTCATTGAGCTTTGGAGTTGGAGCAGAAATAGCTGCACGCATATCTGAAAAGGCGCTTTACGAACTTGATGCACCCATCATTAGAGTTGCTTCTTTGGATTTGCCTTATCCATTTCCGGCATATGAAAATTATTACATGCCAAATGCGAAGAAGGTTGGAGCAGCCATAGATAGATTATTAACAATGTGAATTTGATGAAGGAACTTAAATTCGTAGATGTTGGGGAGGGAATAATAGAAGGGCATGTGCAAAAATGGCTCGTGCATGATGGAGATGCCGTAAAGGAAGACCAGCCAATACTCCAGATAGAGACAGATAAGGCAGTTGTCAATCTTCCTGCACCAGTTGCAGGGATAGTTAAGATAAACACAAATGAGAATACTGACGTGAAAGTTGGAGATATACTTGCATATATATTGGATGCAGGCGAAGTTGCGACATTTGATAAGAGCAAGATTGCATCAGCATCACCTATTCAAAATCAAGGCAGCACAGCAAATGAAACGCAATTAAATAAACCAGAACAACAGAAAAGTGCCCAAAGTGAAGCTAACCAGCATCACGACATACTTGCTACTCCAGCAGTAAGGAAACTTGCACGTGATTTGAATGTGGATATTGCAGGTATAGTTGGGACTGGACCGAATGGGAGGATACTTGAAAACGACATTAGAAGCAAGACCAAAGCTCAGACGCAGTCTACTTCGCACGTGGAAAAATTCTCTGAATTGCTTGAAGAGAAACATGCACACGAAATAGAGAGGATATCTCTTTCGCAGACAAGGAAGGCTATAGCAAGGAATATGGAAATGGCATGGACCATACCTAGCGCAGTACATATCGAACTTGTGGATGCAACATCGCTGTATAGGATAGTACATAGAGAGAAGGATAAAGTAAAAACAGAACTTGGAATCAAACTCACATTTTATCCTTTCATAATAAAGGCAGTCATAGATGCACTCAAAGAGAACCCGAACTTCAATGCAAGCTACGACCATGAAACAAAGGAGATTTTAGTAAAGAAGTATTACAACATAGGGATTGCTGCAGAAGCAGCAGACGGGCTCAAAGTCATAGTGATAAAGGACGCAGACAAGAAGAGCATAATGGAAATTGCAAGCGAGATTGAAAGGCTTGGAAATAAGATAAAAGACAATACCATAACACTTGATGAAATGCGCGACAGCACGTTTACCATAACAAATGTAGGAAGTCTTGGAGGAGGATTCCTCTCTATTCCAATAATAAATTATCCAGATGTTGCGATACTTGCAGTGCACCTCATACGGGACTGGCCTGTTGTTGAAGGGGATATGATTAAAATTGGGAAAATTCTCCCTATCTCAGTAGTCTTCGACCATAGGGTGGTTGATGGGGCCGATGCAGTGAAGTTCACAAACACTTTCAAGAGATACATAGAGGATACAGATTTCCTCGAGTTAATGTGATCAGATGGTCATGGGAGAGCTGCATTCGCGCGTGGATCTTGCAGTAATCGGAGGTGGAGTTGGAGGGTATGTGGCAGCAATTCGCGCCGCGCAACTCGGTTTAAATGTTGCACTTGTGGAAAAAGATAAGCTTGGAGGCCACTGCCTCAATTATGCATGCATACCATCCAAAACAATGATCCATATATCAAACATACTATATCAGGCCAAGAATTCTGAGAAATTTGGGATAAAAGTTGGGGATATTAGCATAGATCCTAAGAAGATGCTTGATTGGAGGGTCGGAGTTTCTAAAAAGCTAGAAGAAGGAGTAGGATTTTTGTGCAAATCATATAACATAGATGTATTCAAAGGTGCAGCTAATTTCACATCTGCAAACACATTGACACTTACTGACGGCGTCATACTTGAATTTAAGAAAGCAATAATAGCTACGGGATCTGAACCTATTCCTTTGAAGGACTTTGAATTTGGAGGCAATGTAATAGATTACAAAAGTGCGCTCTTAATGGATAGGATACCAAAAACAATTGCGATAATTGGAGCAGGATATGTATCGGTTGAAATAGGCATGATGTTTGCAAAGCTTGGGTCTAAAGTCACTATCATTGCAAGGACCGACGTGCTTTCAAAATTTGATCCCGATGCAGTTAGGATATTGAAAGGCACTATGACAAAGTTAGGGATGGATGTTCTTGCAGGAGTAAGTCCGCAATCACATGATGCGACATCTGTAAAGCTCAGCGATGGAAAAGTAATAGATGCCGAAATAATAATAGTGGCTATAGGCCTGAAGCCCTTCACACAGAATCTTGGATTGGAAAATACCAAGGTAAAATTAGATTCGAAAGGATTCATTGAGGTTGACGAACAGATGAGAACAGGTGACGAGAATATACTTGCAATAGGAGATGTTGTTGGAGAGCCTATGCTTGCTCACAAAGCGATAAGGCAAGGCGGGATTGCAGGAGAGGTCGCAGCTGGCCAAAATTCTGCATTTGAAAATAAGGTAATACCTGCAGTGATATTCACGGATCCTGAGATAGCCATTGCAGGTGACATAGAAGAAAAAGATGGGATAAAAGTGGTAAAATTCCCTCTAACAGCTCTTGGAAGGGCTATAGCTCTGGATGCCAGTGCAGGCTTTGTAAAAATAGCTTACGATCAAAACAACATTATCAAAGGTGTTGAGATAGTGTCACAGGAAGCTAGCTCTATGATAAGCGAAGCGGTCCTTGCCATAGAGATGGGGGCAACTTTGGAGGATATTGCAGATATCATACATCCTCACCCAACATACAGCGAAGCTCTGCAAGAAGCAGCAGAAGCCGGATTAGGAAGGCCTATTCACTTTTTCTATGGGAAGAAAGGCGTATAGTGGTTCGATGGACTACTCCAATGAATTTAGTGAAGGGTTTCAGGAGACTTCGTTGGGGAAGATATATTACAAACACCATAACGGAAATGGGAGGACGCTTGTTTTAATACACGGACTTGGAGGCACTACACGTGCATGGCTTAGGCTAGTAAATTTCTTTCCGGAGGATCTTAACGTCTACATGATAGATTTGCTCGGACATGGGAAATCAGATGCCCCAGACATAGATTATACGCTAGAAAAGCAGGTGCAGATACTCTCAGAGTTCATAACAGTGCAGGATATAAAAAATTGCGTATTGTTTGGACATTCGTATGGAGGATGGACCGCGATTTCATACGTACTTTCTGGAGGGAGGTATGCAGGTCTCGTACTTGAATCGTGTGCAGGCCTAAAGGACTATTTTGATTATTTGAGGAAGAATGACGGGCTTAAAAAAAGAGAAGAAAGGGTGATGAAGACGCTTTCGTACCTCAACACAAATCGAATGTTTGTGTTTAAGAGCATTATGAGCCATGAATTGGATGATAGGGAATTCACGCAGGAGGAAATACGCACCATACCAAAACCTACTTTGATATTATGGGGCAGCAGTGACGATATAATCGAACCTGAATTTGCAAAAATTTTCAATAGATGTATAAAAGGCAGCGAACTTGCAATGGTAGAGGGTGCAGGACATGATGCCCATTACACAAATCCACGTGAAGTAGCAGGTATTGTTCTTGGATTTCTTGGCTATTCGTAATGGATGTCTATTATTTCTCTACCCATATTCCATTCGCTCTTGCTATATTTGCTTTCATATAGGCGTTTTGCGAGTTCTGATTCTTCATTTGTCAGATCCCCAAGTTCAAACTCTAGGTTTAGAGTTTGGGAATATCCGTTAAGCAGAGCTTCTTTGACTTCATTAATGCCATTTCCGGATATGGCTTTCACATTTGTTACCCGTTCAAGTACGGTAGCCACTCCCTTGTCCTTTAGTTTTATTCCAGGAACTTTGAGCGACGATGCAAGAGTCGTAAGATTTACATCTACAAGAACGCATGCATGGAAAAGCAAAGACCCTGACCTCATAGTAGCTGCAGCGCCAAGTATTTTTTTATTCGTAACGGATATGTCATTGAGCTTCCCAGGCTGCGGATTTATGCCTATATTCTTAAATGCCTGCAATGCCCCTTGCATCATTGTTGAATATAATTTGGGTACGTCATTGCCTATTCCGAATTTGTCATTTGTTATGATTGAGAAATTAAGATTGCCCATGTCATGATAAACTGCGCCACCACCAGTAACTCTCTTGACTATGCTTATATTTTTTGAATTTGAGAAATCCTCGTCGACTTCTTGCGCCGCTAGCTGAAAACACCCCAGAACTATGGCATTTCTATGTCTATAAAATCTGAATGTGTTAGGAGATTTGCCTTTAATCACATTTATGAATATTGCCTCTTCGGTTGCCATGCTTAGCTGGGGATCATCAGGATATTCAAGGTTCAGCATTCTAATTTTCATGGTTTTGCACCCATTATTGCATTGATGAAATCGTCTTTTGTTACGGATGGAGTAAGCACGCCAGTTGTATAAAAACGCCCGATGGCATCTTCGATAGCGTCTTTTTCAAAACGTTTGCCATTGAGATCACGCTCAAGTAAGATTATTTTAGTTTCTGGAATTAGGAAAAAGTCTCCAGTCACCATCATATTTGAGATAATCTTGCCTTCATCTATGTCGAAGTTAATTCTCAGTAAGCCTTTCTCTGCCTTGTAGATGTTTGAGAGGTGCATTGTTATCAATCAGTTGTAAAAAAGTTAATATTTGCATATCTAATCCGATACTTTAACTACAAGTTTCCCGATATTAGATGATTGGAGCCCTGTTTGAGCGTCTGAGTAGTTTATCTCTAGTGTTCCTGAAAATACAGATCCGACTGAACCTAAGTAAGGCTGCCCATTTGAACTGTAACATGTAACAGAGTCGGTGAAGTTCTTATCAGCCTGGACAAGTATTGCATTTGCGGGAGAAGTCATTATCAATGAGGTTGTATTTGCACTGCACCCTACAGAGCTTATTGAAATTGTGTCGAGTGAATTTTGTTGTATATTGAAAGTCAGTGTTCCGTTAGAATATAGCTGGTATTTTAGGCAGTTGAGAGTAGATGAAAATACGCATTCTTGAGACAAAGATGACCCAGGGTTTAAGATACCTAGATAGTATATCGAGACGAGCACAATCATTATTATCGCAAATGCCCACGAGTAAGTAACTAGATATTCTGTTGCACTTTGAAGTTTAGAAGTTTTGGACATTGAAATTACTTGCTATTCTGTTATACGTGGTTTGAATGATATTAAAATCTTTCCTGAACATCTTCATATTTTAAAATTTTGTTATGCCTATTGCCTGTTTGGGGATTTATGATATTAGATCGGCATATGCGTTAAATCTCAATATATCTCAATGTATCCGTAGATCCTGGCCTGTTTGGAGTTCCAAAGACAACCACGTAATTCTTCATTCCTCTCTTTTTCGCTTCTATATGTATTAATTTGGACATTGAGTCAATGCTTGAGTATTTTTTAATCAGCAGCGATTCAACCCCGTAGTATATTGAAAGCTTTCTAGTTAATTCAATTGTGTGAGCCATTGCAATTATCCGAGATTTAGGCCTTAATATTGATAATCTTCGTGCTGTCGCGCCAGTTTGAGTTGGTGCAAATATGCATTCTACCTTAAAATTGTTTGCCATTTCGACAGCTGCGAAAGATATGCTTTCTCCTCCAGAGCCCAATGCGCTTACAGCATTGCTTCTTGATTGTGCCACGTATGATTCGGCATTCTTTATTGTGTTATAAAGTATTTTAACGGACTCAAGAGGATATTTTCCAATGGCAGTTTCATCGCTAAGCATAAGACAATCAGAACCGCTCACTACAGCACCTGCAATATCATTGACCTCTGCCCGAGTAGGCATATTGTTATTCACCATGCTTGCAAGCATTTGAGTAGCAACGATGACAGGTTTGCATGCATCCCTTGACGCATTTATTATTAGGTGCTGCACGGTAGGTATCTTTTCGATTTCTACATCGAAGGCGAGATCTCCTCTTGCAACCATTATTGCATCTGCGCTTTTTGATATTGATTTTATTTCGGCAACTGCTTCTTTGCGCTCAATTTTTGCTATTATGAATGCTTTTGGAACATGTTCCTTTAGAAGTTCTATGTCTTTAGCTGATCTTACGAATGACATCGCTATGAAATCGAAATTATTTTCTACAGCAAATTGGGCAAGTCTAATGTCTTCTGCAGTAGGTACGTTGGCAGATATCTTTGCATTATGCAGATTTATCCCCTTCCTTGACTGGATGTCTCCGGAATTCATGGCGGTGCATATGAGTTTTTTGCCGATGATTTTAGTTACCTTTAATTTTAGGTACCCATCGCCTAGAGAGATTGTTATTCCCGGTTTTGCGTCCTTATGCAAATTCTCGTAATCTACAGGTATTGATCCGTTGCCCGTGTCTTTTTTATTAGAAAAAACTATGCGGTCCCCTTTTTCTACGTGAATTGGACTTTTTAACTGACTTATTCTTATCTTGGGACCAGGAAGATCTGCGAGCAGGGATATCTCTTTGCCCAGCTTATTTGATATGTCCCTTACGTTCTTTGCGTATTTTAGCCATGATTCTTTGCTGCCATGGGAAAAATTTATCCGGACTATATCAGTATATTTAAGTACCTCGTTTAGAATTTTTTTATCTTCTATGCTAGGGCCGTATGTTATTACTATTTTAGTTTTATTCATGTAACCATGCTTTATGCTGGAATTCAGCAAAAACTAAAATAAAATACTCCGTAAAGACATTTAGAATCTTGTCTTTACGGGATTAGATTTACCATCCTTTACAAACGCATATTCCCCTGTTCCATCTGAATTCCTTTTTATTACGTGGAATCCGTCAGGAAGTTTTATCGGAACTTCGACACCATCAACTAGGCGCTTAATGCGCATATCGCGTTCTACCAGGTTATCATCAGTCAAGGTTCTGTGTGCATCCCCAGTTATGTGCAACTGATGGAGATCCTTGTACACCTGTGCACTGACTGGGTTCTCGTCATTTAATTTCACATGTAGGTTTTTCGATACTTCTTGTTTGTCTGAATGCACATCTAACATCATGGAAACTGCTTGTGCTCCGCTCCCATAACCGATAAATAGGACTCTTGGCAGATGGCCCACATCCTGAGATATTTTATCTATATTGCCAAGTATGCTTGCGAGCCCAGTAAATATGGAGCTCGTATATGAGTTTCCTATTTTTGATGGATTTTCAAAAACTTCAGAGAAGTGCAGTTTTGATGTAAACTGGTTGAACTCTTCGGTTTTTGACAATGCCTTGAGCCATTCCACGTACTTGTTGAGCAATGCATCCTTCTCGAGTTCCTTGACTATATCTTGCTCGGAGAGGGACTGTTCTCCCGATTCGTTTCTCGCTTTTAGGAAATTAGATATGTAATAAGTAAACCCTCCATGCCCCCTCAGCGGATCAGGACCTATCTGTTCCTCTAGCCTTACAAGCTCTTCAGGATTTTGAGTCCTAAGCTTGTGGGCGTATAGGAATTGTGCAAATTTGACGGCCTGCTTTGGAAATGGCACGTGAGTTAGGACTAAATCGTATTCTATGCAAAGCCCAGGATTGTTGTTTACCATGCTTTCTAGAGCTTTTGCAATTACGTACATGTACGTTACTTCGGAGAGTTGACCGTGAACCTCAGGGGTCTCGCTTCCGAACTTAGTGAAATCTGATAGGGATATGTGGTACGAGCCCGAACCTATGCTGCTCACTATCTCTGCAAGTTTAGGATTTTTTGTGATCCAAGACAATGTAGCAGATGCACCTTGGGTTAATTCGGCACCTGGAGCCTTGGAAGAGTCATAAAATGCAGTATCTACAGTAATTACCAGTGCGGATGTATTTTGTGCTTGTAAAATCTTTGATGTCATGTAGTCCCTTGCGCTGTCTAGTGCATTTACTCCTCCAACACATGCATATGTTATAGCTATTATCTGGGCATGTCTTAGTGCATCTACTATAAAACGTATTTTATTTGGACTTTTAGAGGGGTTTTGAGCATCTTCTTGGAGTTTGGATATAGCCATCTGTATTGCTGGTTCTAATTCAGGCCTGCTCCTATCTGCGTTGCTTTCGGTTCCGAAGAATATTTTCTGCATTTTTTCATATTTGAACTTCTCAAACGCAGAATTGTCTTCGAGCAGGTTTTCTGCAAACTTGTATATAACATCTGCTAGCATCGTCACGTTAGACTCTGAGTGACCAGGCATTCTCATTTTGTCTATCATTAATCCTTGCCTTATTTTACCCTCAGGTTGTCCTGATACTACGGCCATCTGGCTTGCATCTATGTGAAATCCAGGAGTTGCAACTACCATCTTGTTTATGCCTATTGCCCAATACCTGGTATCATTATATTCTTCGTAGAATGTAGAGTCGGTCTGTTCATAGTATTGTCTATCGTGCGTTGACATGTTAATCAAGGAGCTTGTGTGAGCTGATCCTTAATAGACATTTTGGGTTACGTTTGACATTTGACGTTGCATGCATTTTTGCATTATTGATTAGTTTTGATTACTGCGCTCTTTTGCAACTTTGTCGATGACTATCTTCAGCCATGGAGTATATAAGTCGGGATTTGACTTTATATCTGATTGCAGATTTTCTAAAGTGACCCATTTCCAGTCATCTGCCTCTTTTGGATTTGGATTTGGAGCTTTGTCATACATTCCGAAGAAAACATGATCGAACTCATTTTCTTTAAGTCCGTTTCCCACTTCGGCGTGATAAACGAAACTAAACTTCTCCTGAAGATCACAATCGAATCCCATCTCTTCCTTTAGCCTTCTATGCGATGCATCTGCAACGCTTTCGCCAGGATTAGGATGGCTGCAGCAGGTATTCGTCCATTTGGAAGGAGTATGATATTTAGTACTAGCCCTCTTCTGCAACATTGTTTCGCCCTTGGAATTGAAAATGAATATGGATATGGCGCGGTGAAGCTTCCCGCCGTTACTGTGCGCCAATAGCTTATCCTCCACCCCTATCTGATTATCATTCTCGTCCACGAGGATTACCTTTGGGTTTGGTTCGGAGTCCATTTAATCACTATATATTAGGGCGACCAAGTTTATATTATTGTAGTTTTGCCAAATATTCCAAGTTAGGGATATTGCTATTTATTTCATCAGAGTATGGTCTTGCGTTGTATCCGGCCTTCTTGAGATTTTCAGCAAATATTCTGGAATTGCCACCATATGTGTAAATTATCTTGGGGCTACATGCATCTATGTACTCTTTAGCCTGCTTGAAGTCCGCATGATCGCTTAAACCAAACTGCACATCAGTATTGAATCTGACAGTTTGTGCAAAACCAGTAGCTACAGCGGTGAACACCCTCCTTCCATATGTTGAAGATAATTTCATTTTATATTCATCAAATCTGGCGTGCTCACATATGTAAACAAAATTGCTCCTCAGCAGTTCAGTGAGCTGCGCGGATTCTTTCGAATCTGTAACATATTCGAGTTTTACCCCATGATCCTTATGCACTTCGTTGAGTTGCGATATTTTTTCAGTTGTTATTGGTATTATGCCCGATTCGTTTAGTATCTTGATTATTTCCTGCGCCTTGCCCAGGGAGTATGTTTGGAATAAGACTATGCCCCTGTCAAGCTTGTCGTTTGAGTATTTTTGTATAGTATAGGTTACTTCTGATTTTTCGTCGAAAACCACATCGGGATTGGGATATGTGGAATCTATTATGAGGCAATCAGTTTCCTTTAGTTCTATAGGCTCAGCCACATAAGATGGCTGCATTTGATAGTCACCAGAATAAGTTATCGTCCTTCCAAGGGCTTCGTGATCTAGATATAATTGTTTTGAACCCAAGATGTGACCTGCATTGAGCAATTTCATACCAGGGATATTTTCGGTGTAATTTATCATTATGGATTTTCTTGCATTTATCAGGTTTGCAGTTGCAGCGCTTGAAATGAATTTAGATTTTGTATTCACAGAGGAGGTATGGTCTGAATGTGCATGGGATATGAAATTTATGTTTGCCAATTTGTCCTCCCTGTCAAGTGATATCCTATAATCACCACAACAT
>VFSW01012425.1_pt1 | contig 11898 bp, 10 predicted proteins | sample 5358111 | NCBI WGS metagenome assembly VFSW01 (sample SAMN11554181, study PRJNA540505) | mine drainage metagenome | isolation source: sediment from site ElyBrook_90M | place: USA: Ely Copper Mine, Vershire, VT | collected 2017 | reverse complement strand
TTTTTTTTAGCGCCGCGAATCCAAACCGGGTTTTCATGCCTCTTAATTGGTGTGGAATATCCTCGATAACGTGCGAAAGGAGCATGAAATGCTTTACGTTAAGAATTTACCGATGTGGGAACGGTCATTGCGTATCGGTTTGGGAACGGCAACAGCGGCTTACGCGGTTCTGAATATTGGCGGTGTGTTGGGCTGGGCAATCGTGGCAGGCGGCGCCCACGCCGCATTGACTGGCATATTCGGTTTTTGCCCCGCCTGTGCACTGGCCGGACGCCGTTTGGAAAAGCGTACCCAGCAAGAGTAAATGCAGATGGCTCAATGAGTATCACGGAGAACCATTATCCTTTGCTGGAAGCGGCCCGGCTGGGCGATACATCCGCGCTCGATCGTTTGTTGCAAGTATGCCAACCGGATGTTCGTCGCTATGTATACCGGCATTGTTTGGCCAGCGACGTGGACGATGCTGTCCAGGAAACGTTGCTGATCATTACACGCCGGCTGCGGTCACTGCGGGCGGCGGCGTTCTCTGGTTGGCTGCTCCAGGTTGTACGGCGTGAATGCCGCCGCCTGGAGCGTCGCCTGTTCAACCTCGATCCCTACGATGAAGAAAAGATGGAGTGTTGGCTGACGACATGCTCAGATGAAACGGTACCACTTGATCTGATCAGCGCCCTGGAATCACTGCCGGAACATTACCGTGAGATTATTCTGTTGAGGAATTTTCACGAAATGACCATTCGCGAGGTCGCGGCACAGATACGACTTACCACTTCTGCTACGAAAAGCCGATTGCGCCGGGCGCGGCAACTGGTACGGGAATATTTATTGGCGTGAGCCTAGGCGAATCAATGGATATTTCCACGTCAGGTATTCAGGAGGATGCAATGATGGATTGGCTGTCACGACTAATGGGCAACAGGGGATCAACCACGACAATTAAAATAGCTGGCAAGGAAATCGAGGTAATCTGTTCGGCAAGTGCTGATAAAGCGCTGGTTCAACGCGATTGCTCCCTGGCGGTAGAAATAGAACTGGCCTTTGCATGTTTTGCCCGAAAGCAGGTATTTTTTCATAACACACCAGGTGGAGATAACGTAATCGACGTGAATGAAAAACTGGCATTGCTAATTACAACAATCATTCCAGATACCTGCGAGAGGGTCGAAACCAAGACTACAACAAGAATCACATTGCGGAATTTCATACCTAAGTGGGTTCAAATCGACTATGCCAAGGGAAAATGGGTCGGCGAATATGGCTTGTAGGTTGAGCGGCTAACGCGTTTCACCCCGGACTGCCAAAGCGCCGCTTCGCACTGCTGTCGCACGCCGGTTCAGACTCATACTATGTTGGAGAGCCTGCGCGAGTCGCCCGGAATTGCCCCACGTGCTATTCTCCCTTCGATACAGGAGAACTTTTAAATGGCTAAGAATCTGTACACAGCGATTTTAGAACGTGAAGGCGATTTATACGTCGCCTTGTGCCCAGAGCTGGATATCGCCAGCCAGGGAAAAACCGTGGAAGAGGCCACAGCCAACCTGAAAGAGGCGGTGGAACTGTTCCTGGAAACCGCCGATCCCGCCGAAATCAAAACCCGCCTGCACGACCAGATACTGGTGACCACTTTCGAAGCGGCGCGTGGGTAAACTGCGCGTCCTGTCGGGGCGCGAGGTCTGCCGTATCCTGGGTAAACACGGGTTTGTTGAGGTCCGCCGGCGCGGCAGCCATATCGTCATGCAACGCCAGACCGACGCTGGCACCACCACCGTTCCCGTGCCGGATCACGCTGAGCTCAAAATCGGTACATTGCTTTCCATCATCCGGCAAAGCGAACTGCTCCGCAGCGAGTTTGAGTCCTGAAGAGCAAGACAGGGCGAAGCTTGCCTGAGTCCAGCCCCGGCGCTGCGCCGGCGCGGACGAGCCCTTCATCATCTCATCCATCTGCTTGCGCATCCGGTCCATACGCTTCTGCATATCGGCGTCCATCATCATGCCCTTACCGGCCATACCCGACATCTCGTCCGTCATGGTCGCCATTTGTTTCATACGCTCAGCTATCCACTTCTGCTGGGCCGCACTTAGGTTACCCATGGCCATGTCGCCGGATTAGGACGGCCAGGGCAATTTTATATGTTGTCATTATTGACAACCTCTCCGCATCAAGATCAATGGCCAAGCTGGAACTGAACGTCGAAGCAGTGAAGAACATCTTTAAAATCAGAAGTGCAAGATGATCGTAGGATATTTTCCGAATCGGTCTCCTCGTGAGCTCCTTACATATATGCATCTCGGATCCGGCTTTCAGCCGCCGCGTCATTTGTGCGGTTCTTCCCTAGTAATCACGCGATATCGCTTGAGGACTGCCGCTGCTTTGGTATGCTGTTACGGTACCATTTTCGTTACGGCAAGGATTTGTCATACAGCGTAGGATACAAAGTCCTTTTCCCTTAGAAATTTCATTCGCTATTTGGGGTTGTCGTACTCGCCGCACGTGACGTGCATATTTTCGTCGTATCACCTTGATAAGGTATGCAAAACTAACACGTCGGCTGCAGCCGAGGTGAGCCTGAAATTTTCCTGCACCATCAAGGGCCGGATATCGAAAACGTTAGTCTGCACACGGAAAGGACAGCAACCCTGAATCAAGTGTGTCGAAAGTAGGTGGGGTTGGCGCTTGTCAGCGGGTCACTGCCGCTCAGTAACGCCTTTCATTACCCGTGGCGTTGTACGTAATACATTGATTTAATATGACATTCTGTCATCCGGACTGCCGTTGTAGGGTGTGGGCTGGGGTGCCGCGGGCCGGCAGGTATCCGGGGTGGCAAAGTCCCGGGCCGGGAAGCCGCATGCCCTGAACCCGTCGATCTTTGCCGATCGGCGCAGACCGGGATTACTGGAAATGACTGTATGCCACGGTTTGCCGCGGCGCTTGCCACACCCGATCCGCACGCTCGATTGTCCGTGATGTATTGCACCTTCGGGAACATCCGGTAATCGCCTGCGTGTCATGCCGGCCGCGGCAGCGAAGGTCGCTGATCGAATCTGGTTGTTCTTGGAGCATCCCAGCCTCATGGATTCACGTTGCGATACGTATGCACGAAGTCGCGGGTGTAGCGGCGGGGGTTTCCGTGTTAAAATTCCTGTTTTCCCGGAGTGCCGAACCGGGTCTCGCAGGTTGAGCTGATGCACAAGAAAAGCGACAAAACAGCGCTCTGCCTATGGGTCCTAGCTGAGTTAACGCCCCCTTAGCGGCATCGAAAATGGAACAATTCGCCAAAGAGACGATCCCTGTAAATATTGAACAGGAGATGCGCCAGTCCTATCTCGATTACGCAATGAGCGTAATCGTCGGGCGCGCTCTTCCCGATGTCCGCGACGGACTCAAGCCGGTGCATCGCCGCATTCTCTATGCGCAGCACCAGGCCAACAACGTCTGGAACCGGTCGTACGTCAAGTGCGCACGCATCGTCGGTGAAGTGCTCGGCAAGTTCCACCCGCACGGAGATACGGCTACCTACGACGCATTGGTGCGTATGGCGCAGGATTTTTCGATGCGCTATCTGCTGACCGACGGCCAGGGCAACTTCGGGTCGATCGACGGCGATCCGCCTGCCGCCTACCGCTACACCGAATGCCGCATGACCAAGCTTGCCTCGGAAATGCTGGCCGACATCGAGATGGAGACCGTGGACTTCGTGCCGAACTACGACGGCAAGGAGTTCGAGCCGGTCGTGCTGCCCACGCGGTTGCCCAACTTGCTGGTGAACGGCTCTTCCGGCATCGCTGTGGGTATGGCCACGAACATACCTCCGCACAATCTCACCGAGATCGTCAATGCCTGCATCGCGCTGATCGACGACGAGAGCATCAGCGTGGACGGGTTGATGAAGCATGTGCCGGGACCGGATTTCCCAACGGCCGCGATCATCAACGGCAGCGCTGGCATACGCGAAGCCTACCGCACCGGACGCGGCAAGATCTACGTGCGTGCGCGCGTATCGTTCGAGACGGACGAGAAGCGCGGCGGCCGCCAGTCGATCATCGTCACCGAGCTTCCTTACCAGGTGAACAAGGCCCGGCTTCTGGAAAAGATCGCCGAGCTGGTGAAGGAGGGCAAGCTTGAAGGGATCTCGGAGCTGCGCGACGAATCAGACAAGTCCGGAATGCGGATGGTCATCGAGCTCAAGCGTGGCGAGGTGGCCGATGTCGTGCTGAACAACCTCTACCAGCACACGGCGCTGCAAAGCGTGTTCGGCATCAACATGGTCGCGCTCGACGGCGGACAACCGCGCGTGCTCAACCTCAAGGAGATCATCGAGGCTTTTGTTCGCCACCGCCGCGAGGTGGTCACCCGTCGCACCCTTTTTGATCTGCGCAAGTCGCGCGACCGCGCTCATATTCTGGAAGGCCTGGCGGTCGCTCTGGAGAACATCGATGCCGTGATCGCGGTCATCAGGGCGGCCGGTGATCCGGCCGCCGCCAAGCTCGGGCTCATGCAGCGGACGTGGCCGGCAAAGATGGTTGGCAGCATGCTGGAGCGCACGGACACAGCCTTGTCGCGTCCAGCCGGGCTCGATGCGGACTACGGGTTGCGCCCGGACGGCTACCGCCTGACAGACACCCAGGCGCAGGCGATCCTGGATCTGCGCCTGCACCGCCTGACCGGCCTCGAACAGGAAAAGATTCGCAGCGAATACCAGGAGATTCTCGAAAAGATCCGGGATCTGTTGGATATTCTGCAGAGTCACGAGCGGCTGATGCGCGTCATCCGAGATGAACTCAACGCCGTGCGTGCCGAATATGGAGACAAGCGACGTACCGAGATTCAGCAAAGCCAGGTGGATCTGAGTCTCGAGGATTTGATTGCCGAAGAGGATGTCGTGGTTACGTTGTCGCACGCGGGTTACGTGAAGGCGCAGCCGCTTGACGATTACCGCGCCCAGCGCCGCGGCGGACGTGGCAAGTCCGCAACCGCGATGAAAGAAGAGGATTTCGTCGACAAGCTCTTCATCGCCAATACTCACGACACAATTTTGTGCTTTTCCAACCGCGGCAAGGTCTATTGGCTGAAGGTATACGAGATTCCGCAGGCCGGACGCGGTGCGCGGGGCAAGCCTATCGTCAACCTGCTGCCGCTGGAGGATGGCGAACGCATCAATGCCATTCTTCCGGTGCGGACCTTCGAGGAAGGCAAGACGGTGTTCATGGCCACATCCGACGGGACCGTGAAAAAGACGGCGCTTGCTGAATTCTCCCGACCGCGCGCGAGCGGCATCATCGCGGTCGAGCTGGTCAACGACAACTGCCTGATCGGGGTTGGCCTGACGGACGGCAGCTGCGACATCCTGCTGTTCAGCACCGCTGGCAAGGTCATACGCTTCGGTGAAGCGGATGTGCGGACCATGGGGCGTGCGGCTCGTGGCGTGCGCGGCATCGGGCTATCGGAAGGGCAGGCGGTTGTGTCGTTGATCATCGCGGGTGCTACTGAAGCCGAGGCCGCGGTCCTGACAGCGACGGTCCGCGGTTACGGCAAGCGCACGCCGCTGGCCGAGTATCCCCGGCATGGTCGCGGCGGTCAGGGTGTGATCTCCATCCAGGTGAGCGAACGCAATGGCCCGGTGGTGGGCGCGACCCTGGTGCACGGCGATGACGAGGTGATGCTCATTACCGATGGCGGTACGCTGATTCGCACGCGCGTCAGTGAGATTTCCGTTGTCGGACGCAACACCCTGGGTGTACGCCTGATCGAGCTTGGCGATGGTGAGAAGCTGGCCGGTGTCGAGAAAGTGGCCGAGTCCGAAGGCGACGAAGGCGCAAAAGACTTGTAGCTAAAACTTTTTAAGGTGAAACCGTAATGACGAGAGTATTCAATTTCGGTGCTGGGCCAGCGGTGCTGCCGCTGGCGGTACTTGAGCGCGCGCGTGATGAACTCACGGACTGGCACGGATCAGGCATGTCAGTGATGGAGATGAGCCATCGCGGCAAGGAGTTCATGGGCATTGCGGAGAAGGCGGAGCACGATCTGCGCGAGCTGCTTGCGATCCCGGCCGAGTACAAGGTGTTGTTCCTGCAGGGTGGGGCAAGTGCGCAGTTCGCCATGGTCCCCATGAATCTGCTGCGTGGAAAGCGCACGGCCGACTACATCAATACCGGGGAATGGTCGAAGAAGGCGATCAAGGAAGCGGGCAAGTTCTGCCGGGTGAACGTGGCGGCGAGCTCCGAGGCGTCGAAGTTCACTACCGTGCCGGCGCGCAGCGAGTGGCAACTCGATCCGGATGCCGCTTATGTCCACTATACCCCCAACGAGACCATCGGCGGGGTCGAATTCCACGATATCCCCGATGTCGGCGGGGTGACCCTGGTGGCCGACATGTCTTCGACCATCCTGTCCCGGCCCATCGACGTGCGCCGCTTCGGCCTCATTTATGCCGGCGCGCAGAAGAACATCGGTCCCGCGGGGCTCACCATTGTGATCGTGCGTGAGGATCTCATCGGGCAGCCGCTGGCAGGTACGCCGACCATGTTCGACTATAAGGTTCAGGTCGACAACGAGTCCATGTACAACACGCCGCCGGTCTACGCTTGGTACGTCGCCGGGCTGGTGTTCGAGTGGCTGAAGGAACTGGGTGGCCTGCGCGCCATCGCCGAGATCAACTTGCGCAAGGCCGAGAAGCTCTACACCTATATCGATAGTAGCGACGGGTTCTACCGCAACCCGGTCGTCCGTAGTTACCGCTCGTGGATGAATGTGCCGTTTACGCTGCTCGACCCGGCCCTCGATGATGCGTTCTTGAAGGGTGCCAAGGCTGCTGGGCTGCTGCAGCTCAAAGGGCACCGTTCCGTCGGTGGCATGCGTGCGAGCATTTATAATGCCATGCCCGAAGCGGGCATCGACGCGCTTGTCCACTACATGCAGGAGTTCCGTAATAAACAAGGTTAACAGAAATGTTCAAGATATTGATTTTGAATAATATTTCTGTGTCCGGGCTGGAGCGGCTTCCGCCCGGGCGCTACCAGATCGGCGACGATGTCGGTGAGCCCGACGCGATCCTGCTGCGTTCTTACAAGATGCACGACATGGCTATTCCACCGAGCCTGAAGGCGGTAGGACGGGCTGGCACCGGGGTCAACAACATACCGGTCGACAAGCTCAGCCGCCTGGGCATCCCGGTATTCAACGCCCCGGGGGCCAATGCCAACGCGGTGAAGGAACTCGTGGTGGCGGGGCTGATTCTTGCCTACCGCCACGTGTGCGAGGCCTGGGATTTTGCGCGCAATCTGCAGGGAACGGATGCGGAGATCGGCAAGGCGGTCGAGGCTGGCAAAAAGAAATTCGCCGGGTTCGAGTTACCTGGGCGCACCTTCGGGGTAATCGGCCTCGGGGCGATCGGGCGCTACGTAGCCAACGCCGGCGTATCCCTGGGCATGAAGGTCGTCGGCTATGATCCGGGGCTGACGGTGGAGGGTGCCTGGCAACTTTCAGCTGAAGTGAAAAAGGCCGCGAGTGTTGAGGAGCTGCTGCGCGTCGCCGACTTCGTCAGTTTTCACGTGCCTCTGGTCGAAGCGACCCGCCACATGATCAATGCCACGCGCCTCAAGCTTATGAAGGACGGGGTGGTGATCCTCAATTTTGCGCGCGACGGCATCGTCGATGATGTCGCGGTAAGCGCGGCGATCAAAGCTGGTAAGGTCTACTCCTACATCTGTGACTTTCCGTCAAACCTGCTCAAGAACCACGAACGTGTGATCACGCTTCCGCACCTCGGTGCCTCAACGGCCGAGGCCGAGGACAACTGCGCGGTGATGGTCGCCGAGCAGGTACGCGATTTCCTGGAGAACGGAAACATCCTCAATGCCGTGAACTTTCCGGATGTCGTAGTTCCGCGCGAGTCTGAGCACCGGCTGGTCGTGGCCAACGCCAATGTGCCGAACATGCTCGGGCAGATCTCCACCCTTATGGCCGAGGCCGGCCTCAATATCCACGACATGGTGAACCGCTCGCGCGGTGAACGGGCCTACACGCTTGTGGATGTCGACAGCCCGGTGCCGGAGTCGGTGCGCAGCCAAATCGCCGCGATCCAGGGCGTGATGATGGCGCGCATTGTCTGAACGTGAGTGGACCCATGAGCGACGACCCGCAGCGCCTTCAGGACCTGCGCAACCGGATAGACGGCCTGGACGAACGCATTCAGGATCTGATCACGCAGCGCGCGCACTGCGCCCAGGAAATCGCTGCGATCAAGCACGCGGCTGGCTCGCAGAACTTCTACCGGCCGGAGCGCGAGGTTGACGTGCTGCGCCGGGTGCTTGAGCGCAATCGTGGGCCCCTGCCGGACGAGGAAATGGCGCGCCTGTTTCGCGAGATCATGTCAGCCTGCCTTGCGCTTGAATCGCCCATGAAAGTCGTTTTTCTCGGTCCCGAGGGAACCTTTACCCAGGCGGCGGCGCTCAAGCATTTCGGGCATTCGGTACATACCCTGCCGCTCAATGCCATCGACGAGATATTTCGCGAGGTCGAATCCGGAGCGGCAGATTTCGGGGTGGTGCCGATTGAGAACTCGACCGAGGGCGTGATCAACCATACGCTCGACATGTTCATGAGCTCAAGCCTCAAGATTTGCGGGGAAGTGGAACTGCGCATTCACCACTACCTGCTTGGTCTGGGACAGGGCCTGGAGGGAAGAAAAAAGATTGTTTCCCATCACCAGTCTCTGGCGCAGTGCCGCGAATGGCTGGACGCGAATCTGCCGGGTGTGGAGCGCATGAGCGTGGCGAGCAACGCCGAGGCGGCGCGCCTCGCCGCCCAGGACCGGACTCTGATAGCTATCGCGGGCGGATCGACTGCGGAGATATACGGCCTCGAAGTGCTGGCATCGAACATCGAGGACGAACCGGACAATACCACTCGCTTCCTGGTCATCGGTAAGCTCGAGACGCAGCCAAGCGGCGATGACAAGACCAGCCTCCTGCTGTCGGGCCAAAATCGGTCAGGCGCGCTGGCGAGTCTGTTGGCACCGCTCGCGCGCCACGGCATCAACATGACGCGCATCGAATCACGGCCCTCGCGCAAAGGGCTGTGGGAGTACGTCTTTTTCATAGACATCGTCGGCCACGTATGCGAGGAGAATGTGCGACAGGCGATCGGGGAGCTCGAGCGCGAAGCCGCCTTTGTCAAATTCCTTGGTTCGTATCCGAAGGCTGTGTTATGAGCGCGACGGGCGGATTGATCGACCTGGCAGTGCCCGGTGTTCGCGGCCTCCAGCCCTATCCGCCGGGCAAACCGATCGAGGAGCTGGAGCGCGAATACGGGGTGCAAGGCGCCATCAAGCTCGCGTCGAATGAGAATCCCCTGGGCCCGAGCCCGCGCGTGCTGGCGGCGCTGGAACGTGCTGCGCCGGCCATCGCCCGTTATCCGGACGGCGGGGGATTTGCGCTCAAGAACGCGATCGCCCGACACTACGGGGTGGATCCGGAATGTGTCACGCTTGGCAACGGCTCCAACGATATCCTGGAGTTGGCCGCGCGCAGTTTCGCCGGCGTCGGAGACGAGGTGGTGTTTTCCGAACACGCCTTCGCGATCTACCCAATCGTCACCCAGGCTGTGGGTGCGCGCGCCGTGGTGGTTGCGGCACGGCACTGGGGTCACGACCTCGATGCCATGCAACGCGCGGTCACGGCGCGCACCAAGCTTGTTTTCATCGCCAATCCCAACAACCCGACCGGGACATGGCTGGAACGGGTGACGCTCAAACGCTTTCTTGAGGAAGTTCCGGACCGGGTGATCGTGGTGCTGGACGAAGCGTATTTCGAATATGTCGATGAGTCGAGTTATCCGAACGGCATCAAATGGATCGGCGAGCACCCGAATCTCCTGGTGACGCGCACGTTCTCCAAAGCCTATGGACTCGCCGGTCTGCGCGTCGGGTTTGGGGCGTCGAGTGCGGCACTGGCGGACCTGCTGAACCGGGTGCGCCAGCCGTTCAACGTCAACAGTCTTGCGCAGGTCGCCGCCCTGGCCGCGCTCGAGGACAGCGATCATCTGGAGCGCGCGTGCCGGATGAACCGTGAAGGCATGCGCCAGCTTACTGAAGGCTTCCGCCGACTCGGCCTCAGCTTTATCCCGTCGGTCGGCAACTTCGTCAGTGTGGAGCTGCCGCTACCGGGCCGCGAGGTGTATGAACGTCTCTTGCGGCAGGGCGTGATTGTGCGGCCGTTGGACAACTACGGCATGCCGCGCCACCTGCGCGTCACGGTCGGACTGCCTCAGGAGAACCAGCGCTTCCTCGAGGCGCTCGCGAAGGCGATCGCCGCCAGCGGCTAGCGATGCAAAATCATCCCGATGCGCACGGTTGAAATCCGCTGCGCCGGCCCGGCAGGGCGGATCACCGTTTCTGGAACTACGGGCAAATATCGCAAGGGCTGGATTGCAATGCCTTGAGACAAGGCCACTGTGCTTGGCAAACCGCATCCCGGGCGGCTAGGTGCGCGCGTAGCAACCAGACTCAACCTGACTCTTTCTGAAGACGGACCTGTTCGGTGACAATCTCCTCGAAATACCGTCTCAGTTGCTTTGCTGTCTTGGCGTTTCCTCTGGCCATCGCCGTAATCTCTGGCCCTTTGGCGATTCGCTGCAGTAATGCGACGTGTTGATCACCCAGATATGGCGCGGCCAGCTCTGCATCGAAACGTGTATTTCCGGTACCAGCGATCAACGCGATACGTACCAGGTCCTTGGCATCCTTTTGTCCTTTCGCACTATCGCGTCGATCACGGTAGGCTTCCAGTTTGAGTGCAAAAAGATGTTCAAGACAGGCGACACGGTACTCGCCATATGACACCGCATACGCAACGACGCTGTCGAACGGTACGATCAGCGCCGAATGCCGTTCGGTGTAGATATCGAATTCGAATCCACGTTTGATTAACTGGTGTTTGTTGAGCCGGCGGTTCGGTGTGACGTCCTCTATGTCCCGCAAATCAGCCATGTCGGCGAGCGAGATGTAGAAGTCGGCGTCGTGCGTAAACTCGGCGAATGGCTTTGCCGCTTCATTGTTTACGGCATGGAGATAAACGGCTATCCCGCCAATAAACACGACCCCGTTGGGAAACATTTCCGCGATATCGTGACAGGCGCGAAGCAGTTCCTCGAACTCTGTATTATCGTCCTTGGTTGTCACGATGAATGATTTTGCGTTATAGTAACGAATATGTCAATCCCGTTTTTCATTCCGCCACCGACTTATGTGGCGCGACTTCGGCCGCAGTGTCCTCGGACCCTGGAGACGGTGTGTGCTGCCGCAGGCATTTGCTGCAAGGCTTCGGGCGCCTGGACCCAGCGCCCTATCAGTATTGTGCACGGCGAACGATTGGAGGTAGTTGCCGAGCCCGGGGATTGGGGTGCAGTACAGATCAGCATGAAGCCTGATACATCCATACGTGAAGCGCGGCTCGCCTTGGCGGTCCTTGCCTTTTCCCTGCATGATCTGGTCGCTAAGCAAAGTATTGCGGGACGACCCTGGGCGGATGTTTCAGCGCCACGCGGCCGCCCAGTTTCCGGCACGGCGTTGTCGAATGTGGCGCGCCAACGTCGCCACCGCCGGCGATCGATTGGTTAGTTGTTGCTGCATCGCATGTTTGTCTGAGGATGGGTCGCGATCTGTGACTCGCATCAGCCAGAGCCTTTCGCCGGACTAGGTTTCCGGCAATCAGGTCCGGCACCGCCTGCCGGTATCGTCTACGGATCTCCGGGGAATAGGTCGTCGTTTTGTCCATCATTTCATCCTTTCGAGAAAAGGAGTCTCGACAGATGCCGGGGGAAGGATTCAATCCGATGCGATCGGACCTGCATGGGCTCGAGCAATCGTCTCACCATCGCGCTGTTTGCTATATTATTTTATT
>VFSW01012424.1_pt1 | contig 11899 bp, 11 predicted proteins | sample 5358111 | NCBI WGS metagenome assembly VFSW01 (sample SAMN11554181, study PRJNA540505) | mine drainage metagenome | isolation source: sediment from site ElyBrook_90M | place: USA: Ely Copper Mine, Vershire, VT | collected 2017 | reverse complement strand
GCGCCATGCGGAGACCAGTCCTGGTGGGGCATTCGATTGCCATAACGAGTTGTCGGTTTCCCGCTGAGTTGATGTTCGAGCAGCGAGGTTCCCGAAAGCATCAAACCGGTCTCGCTTTGCGACATATCGATATAGGCGCCCACACCGGTTTGGCGCTGACGATGCAACGCCGTCATCAGTAACATCGCACCAAAGTAGCCCGGTGAATGATCGAGATAGGAGTAACCCCATCCGGCGGGCGGACGTGGCTCGGGGAGACCGGAAAGAAACGTCAAACCCGAATAGGCCTGCGCGGTCGGCCCATAGCTGACGTAGTTGTTGTAAGTGCCGGCCTTGCCGAAGCCGGTCGTTTGCAGATAAATGAGCTTCGGATTGACCTTACGCAGGTCGCCATAGCCGAGGCCCCACTTATCCATCTGGCCGGGGCTGAAGTTTTCGCATAGCGCGTTGGCGTCGCGCACCATCCGTTTGAGCAGGTCGCGGCCCTTCGGATGATTGAGGTTGAGTGTGACGCCGTATTTGCCGGGGTTGGTATTGTTATAATACGCGCCGCGGTCGAAGTTGCCACGGAGGCCATGACTGCGGGCTGCGCCTTGGCTGCGGCCGCCTGCCGCCGTCGCATGGTCGGGGGCGAACGGCTGCATGTAGCGAAGAAAATCGACGGCCGCAGGGTTACGCCATTCGATCCGGATAACTTGCGCGCCGAAGGTCGCCAGAATGCGCGTCGCCTGCGGCCCCACCTGCAACCAGGTCAGGTCGATGATTCGTACGCCGTCGAGCGCGCGGCGTTTTGCGCTGGCGTCATTAGCCATTCGCGAAGCCCCCGTAGAGTTGTAACCTCGCCGCGGCGTCGAACGGTCCTCGTGCCGAGGGGCCGGGACGGCGCGGCTTGTCAGATACCTCAATGCAGGCTCATAACATGGAGTCGGCGGGAATTGAAACCACCACGCAATCGGCTTTAGTATCGCGGTTCGCGGCGCAACCGATCTCCGATGCAGGAGCGAATCATGAACAGGGAGTCTTTCAAGCTAGCAGTTCCAGACGCCGTTTTGAGCGATCTGCACGATCGTTTGTCGCGCGTTCGCTACCCGATCGACTTCGCCAATGAAGATTGGTCGTATGGGACCAACCGCGCGTACCTCGAAGAGCTGGTAGCCTATTGGCGCGACCAGTATGACTGGCGCAAGCACGAAGCCGAGATCAATCGCTTCGCGCATTACCGCACTACGATTGACGGCGTTCCGATCCACTTCATCCACGAGCCGGGCAAGGGTCCCAAACCGATTCCGCTGATTCTCTCGCATGGCTGGCCCTGGCCCTTTTGGGATTTGCAGAAGGTGATACGGCCGCTGGCCGACCCGGCTGCGTTCGGGGGCGACCCGGCCGACGCTTTCGATGTAGTCGTACCTTCGCTTCCGGGATTCTGCTTTTCGACTCCGCTGACCAAGCCGGGCATCAACTGGTGGCGCACAGCCGATCTCTGGGTCACCTTGATGCGCGACGTGTTGGGCTATTCGAAGTTCGCCGCGGAAGGTGGCGATTGGGGCGCGTTCATCACGCAGCAACTCGGGCACAAGTATCCGCAACATCTGATCGGGGTCTATCTTACTTTGGCGATCCCGATGGACTTTTTCAGCGGCGGTGCACTGAAGGAAAGCGACTACGGTGCGGACGAACAGGCGGCGCTCGCGCGCACCCGCGAAGCACGGCCGGGTATCATCAGCCATGTCGCCGTCCAGACTCGCGATCCGCAGACACTGGCTTATGGGATGCACGATTCGCCCGTGGCGCTACTGGCCTGGATACTTGAGCGGCGTCGCGCATGGAGCGATTGTGGTGGCAACGTCGAACGGCGCTATACCAAAGACGAGCTGCTCACGCACATCATGCTGTATTGGGTGACTGAGTGCTTCGTAACCTCGGTGCGCTACTACTATGAAGCACGGCAGCATCCGTGGGCACCGGTGCACGACCGCACGCCGGTGGTCGAGGCGCCAACCGGCATCGGCGTCTTTCCGCGCGAGTTGCTGATCCCGCCGCGCAAGTGGGCCGAACGGTACTTCAACCTCCAGCACTGGACGCCGATGACCGCGGGTGGCCATTTCGCGCCGAGTGAAGAACCCGAGCAGTTGGTGAAGGACCTCCGCGCGTTCTACCGATCACGACGCTGACAGCTCGCCAACCTCTCTTGGGGCAGGAGGTCAGAAAATGACGCCACAGGAACGGCGTGGATGGTTGATCGTTGCGAGTCTGTTTTTGGTTCTTTTGTTGGTTTTTGGCGGAGGCTACAACACCGTTCCGGTCTTTCTTCCCGCGCTGCTGAAAGCCTTTCCCTCATGGAGTCATCAGCGAGTATCCATTCTCGCCAGCGCGCTGGCCGCTTCCGCGGGACTCAGCATCCTGCCGGTGGGGTGGCTGGTCGATCGGATCGAGGCGCGCATCGTGATGGTTGGGGGAGCGATTGCTGCCGGTACGGCGTTTCTGATTGCGAGTCAGTCCAATGCCCTCGCCCCATTGATCGGCGCGTATGTGCTGCTCGGCTTCGGGATTGCGGCCGGGACCGTCTTACCGGCGTCGCTGGTAATTGCCAACTGGTTCACCGAACGGCGCGGGACTGCGATGGGTATCGCGAATGCCGGCTCAACTACCGGTGGGATGGTGATGACGCTGATCGCAGGCTTTCTTATCCGGCATTGGAGTTGGCGCGTCGCCTATCTGATGATCGGTCTTCCGATGATCGCGATCGCAGCTCCGCTGGTCGCGCTAACCGTGCGCAGCCGACCGCCCGGGACGGTTAGGCTTACGCTGGCGCAGTCCGCCGAGATGCTGCCGGGATACGAAGTTGGTCGGGCCGTTGGCACCCGTTCGTTCTGGATGATCGCGCTGGCGAATTTCTGCTTCGCCTTCGCCGCGACCGGCACCTTGATCCACATGGTGGCGCACCTGGAGCATGTCGGTTACAGCGCCCCTGATGCCGCCCTCGCGATAAGCTTCATCTTTGGCTTTGCCGCGATCGGAAAGGTCGTGATGGGGCTGATCGCCGACCGCCTCTCGGCGCGCTGGGCGCTGGCGATCGATTTCGTAATTCAGGCCATCGGTATCGTCCTGGTCTTTGCCATTCAGTTCGCCGTGGCGGCGCCAATTTTCGTTGCCATTTACGGACTTACCGTGGCCGCGCCGCTGATGCTGTTACCGCTGCTGACGGCAGAATCGCTGGGCCTGAAGCGCTTCGGATTTATTTGCGGTCTGACCGGCCTGGCGCAAACCTTCGGCGCAACGATCGGTCCGCTGGTTTCGGGCCGCATCTTCGACGTAACAAATAGTTATACGGCAGCTTTCGAGTTGTGCATCGTGATCAACTTGCTCGGTGCGCTTGCGACCTTTGCATGTAAATCGTACGTGGCGGAATCCGCACCGCGCGCCGTGATCAGCGAGCCGGCGTCCGCCGGAACTTAATCCTCGCGCACTTCGAGAGATTGGCGCCTGATGAATTGAAAATTCGTATAGGCACGCTGTCGATAATCCGCGGCGTCCTGGCGTGTTCGTCCAGCGACCGGCGGGGTCTGCCGCCGTCCCGACAGTTTGTATTGAACCAAAGTGCTCATTGCTTCGTGGGCAGCATCTCGCCAAGGTGTTGAAGCCGGAAGCAGGCATCGAAACCTGCATCATGCGACCGCAACAGTGATGTATAACGCTTGATCAGATAGAGGGGTGTCGTGACATCTATCAGAGCCACGCTTAATACCTGTTTTGTGGTGGTCGTCTGTGCGTTTCGCTAGCGACCCCGCCCGCCAACGCCCAACAAATCAATGGCGTGCAGGGTTCGTCCAGCGCCACCGTGACGCTGGACGGGAAACAGTGCCCATCGCCACCGATGCCGTCTGGCGGAGTGATCAAGGAAAGCGCCAAAGACGCCACGCCCTACTGGCCGCCGCGGGTCGTGCCACCCAAGGGCGCGCCGAACATCGTTCTCATTATGACCGACGACCAGGGTTACGGCGTTTCGAGCAGTTTCGGCGGTGTAATTCCGACGCCTGCGCTGGATCGAACCGGCAGCCCGCGATGGCGTTTCCGACAAGACTCGTGCTTCTATCTGACGGCCGTCGCCTCTGGCCTCCCTAATCGGGTATTTGGCCCGCGAAGTTGGCCAACTAAAATGGGGAGCTATCGGCTCGGATTCAGAGTGTCTGGATGCGCTGCTCGAAGTGTGAGGCGGAAAATCCGCCAGACAAGCGATTCTGCGGGGACTGTGGCGCCCCGCTGGCAAATCGACGAGGCCAATGCGGCGAAGAGAATCCGCCTGAGAAGAAATTGCGGCAGTGTGCTCGGCAATGCAGTAAGGGCAGGCGGCGATAAGCTCGCCGCGGCGCATGTGGGTGGCGGCGTTCGCATCGCGCCGGAGCAACAAACTTCCGAAGCGATCAAGGGCGAGGATCCTCGCCCTCGACGATTCCCAGCAGACTGAACAGGTACGGCAATGTGTCTTCGAGCGAACGATCGAGGGTCGAGACGTTGCCCGTGACCTTCGCCCGCCGCGCGCGCGAATCATCGCGCCGGCGAAAATATCCGCGACCAATAGCGGGCGGGCGGAGGGGCAGGGGGCCAGCTTGAATCCATTCGTTATATCGATGCAGCTAATTGAAGTCCCCCTCGAATACTTAGGTCGTTCCGCGGTTATTTTTCACTACTGCGGAATCTGACGCCGAAGACCCAGGCCACCCCATCGACTGATCGAGATCTAGCGTGCGACTTCTGAGAGCGGACGGGAACGCTGCCAGCACCCGGCCGCCCGCGCGTTCCGCTTCGCCCAACGAATTCAAAAAACCCTCCAACTCGGTATCCATGTTCGTATGCACCTCGCGATTTAATCCACCAAAACTCTTACCGCCAATCTTCGCAATCGCCATCGCCGCGACCACATCACCGGCATGACTGGACAATAGACCTGCCCCATCTCGGCTGCTCTGGCTGCCTGGACACTCTCTTCAGGACCAACCACACTGGCGAACAGGCATCGGTTTCTGCGGTTTCCGACGACCATAAGAGTTAGCGTTTTGTACTGCCGTTCAGTTGCGGCTTGGGCGCGGGGCGAGTACCTCACTCAGTCGCTCACGGCGCTTGACGAGATCGGCCAGAGTGTAGCGATCGAGGGTGGTGAAGAAGCTGTCGCAGGCCTCCGCAATGACCTCCGCCAAGCCGCAGACATTCGCGATAACGCAGCGATTCCGTTCGACGTCGAAGCACTCGACGGGCTTAAGAGGCCCCTCGGTGTAGCGGACAACTTCACCGATATTGATCCGGCGGGGATCGCGCGCCAGCTCGATACCGCCGCCCTTGCCGCGATACGTTTTGATGAATCCGCCACGAGAAAGGTTGTGCACGACCTTGACGAGATGGTTGCGCGAGATGCCGTAACGCTCGGCGATTTCCGAAATGTTGGCGATGCGGTCGCACCGAATGGCGAGATACATCAGAACCCGCAGGGAATAATCGCTGTAATAGGTGAGCTGCATGGCGGCTAGATTTCAAAGGCCTGGAAAAGCGACAAAAGTTCCCTCTCTTCGGCGTGACTGAAGACTTTTGTCCATAAAGGTATAGAGGATTGCTTCCTCCTTGCAGGAGTGGCTCCGGAAGAGGGCCATCGGCTCAACTAGCTGATCGAAGCTCTGCAGGATTGTGGCGCAGTCCCTCATTAAGCGATGTTCATCGAGTTGCTCCACCATGCGCTCAATCTCGCGGTGTTCTGACCGCATTGTGACTGTATTGACCATCGTTATAGAAGCTGTATATTCAATACATCTTAAAGAGGCGTTTCGTCCAGCGCGCAAGTTGGACCGGGCGCGGAGGCTCGGAAAAGGAAACGTGGCCATGAACAGTCTCTCTGGAGCGATTAGAAACCATCATCAATATTTGGCCAAGACCCTGCAGGCGCATGCGCGAGGGTTGGGGGGCGAGCCACAGACTGAGCGCGATGCGATCACGACCCGCGCCCGCTCTATTGCCAGTTTGAGGCGGAACACACGGGTCAGTTCGCTTGGGACTATCTCGAACAAGGCCCGGAGATCTGGCGGGTTCGGATCGGGCGGCGGGGCTGACGCCAGAGCCGGTGCGGCTCCGCGCAGTGTCGGAGATTCAAGCTCGGAGGGCGAGCATGGTGAGCGAAAAGGACATCCTGCAGACGTTACACGGGGTCAACGATCCAGAGGTTGGCGTCAACATCGTCGATCTCGGACTCGTCTACAGCGCTGAAATCCAGGGCGACAACGTGCGCATCGTGATGACCATGACGACGCCCGCCTGTCCCATGCATTCGTATCTGACCGAGGAAGTGCGTGAGGCGATTTTGGGCCAGTACGATGGAGTCGAGAACGTAAGCGTCGAGTTGGTCTGGGACCCACCATGGTCGTCTCAGATGATTTCCGAAAAGGGAAAACGCCAGCTCGGTTGGCCGTAGGCAGGAATGCTCGTTGGAGGACGCTATGGAACTGGTAGCCGAATGGCTTTCGGATTTGCGCAGGAACTTCACCGACGAGCCGCTGGTAAGCGACGCGCGTGTCGGGGTCTTCTACACGGCGGTCGAGATCTCGACCGGCGAGGTCGGAGTCGCCTTCACACCGCGCGACTTGAGCGACACGGTATGTTGCCCGAAAACCGCCGCCGGAGCGCCGCCGTCCGGTCGCCTGATCGGCGTCAGGGCGTGGGAGACGGCGGAGTATGCGCTTTCGCCGAGCGCGCTCAGACGCGCCCTGGGCATCGCGACGCTCAATGCGCTCTCCGCCGCGGCCATCAATCGGTTCGGGCGGCCCGAGGGCATAATGCGGGAGAAGCTCGATGCGTTGGATGTGGCCGGTATTGCCGACGACGACGAAGTCGTGATGGTGGGGGCGTTCATTCCGTTCATAAAAAAGCTCAAGGGCCGAGTGGCGAGCATCAAGGTAATCGACAAGCATCGCGACGCGCTCAAGCCCGAAGAGCAGTTGCTTTGGGCGCCGCCGGAAAGCGCTGCGGAAGTTTTGAAGGATGCGAGCGTGGTGATTGTCTCCGGCTCAACGCTGGTCGAGGGCGGTATTGAGGAACTGCTGAGCTGGTCAGAAGCTGCGCGCGTGCGCGTCATGGCCGGCCCAACCACTCCCCTGTGGCCGCGTCCATTTTTCAAGCACGGAATCGCCATTCTCGGCGGCATATGCGTTTTGAACCGAAGAGATCTGCTCACGATCGTGGGCCAAGGCGGCTCGGGGTACTTCTTCGAGACGGCAGCGCGGAAAGCCTGCGTGATTGATCCGGCCATCGATTTCTCAGCCCGCCGTGCGGACGCGGCCGGCGCCCACCCGCAATGAGCCTCGTTGCGCACGCCGATGAGGCACTTTCAATTATGGCCAAGCTTTTGCCGGACAAAACGACGTAGTGGATATTAGAAGGACGAGACCAGCGCGCGGAGCGCGCTTGGACCTACTGCGCTGGGCCCACACGGTTCGCAGCCACTCAGCCGCCCCTCGATCCGTCTGATCTCCCTCTTGGAAAGGAACGTGAGTTATGCCCTGGGTAATCACAAGGCTGTGCGTTGACTGTCTGGACACTGGACGCGTAAGTGTCTGTCCGGTCGATTGCATCTATGAACCCATCGAACCCGGCAAGGACGGACTGCCAAAGCAGCTCTATATCAACCCGGACGAATGCATCGATTGTGGCGCGTGCGAGCCTGAGTGCCAGTGGCAGGCGATCTACGGGGAGCCAGCGGTGCCCGAGTTGTTCCAGAGCGATGTCGCGCTTAACCGCCGTACGGTTGAATCGCCCGAGAAGTTTCGGGTGAAACCGTTCGAGGAGAAGCCCGGCCCCACTCCTTAAGAGATTGAAGAGAACAAACGCAAGTCGGGACTCAAAATTGAATTCTGGCAGATGTCTGCGTTAGAAGGCGGATGAAGATTCGCGGACAAGGAGGACTTCTTACGTGAACACTTATGTGATGTCTCCAGGCTTTTGCGGGAAGCGTTAGCGGCGAGAGTTTAAATATGAGAGCAAGCCGGCCTCAGTTGACGGTTGAAAGCGGCGGCGCTGCTCGGACGCCGGCGCCTCCAAGGTTCAAGTATGAGCGGCTACCCCTGCTTGCGCTTTCGATTGTTGCGCTTGTGGCCGGGCTATGGGCCGGCCTGTTGCGTCTCGGATGGAGTCTGCGGGCGATTCAGCCCGGACTCTATGTGGCGCACGGTCCACTGATGGTATGCGGCTTTCTCGGCACGCTGATAAGTCTCGAACGTGCCGTGGCCCTGGGAGAAGGTTGGAGCTACGCCGCGCCCACTTTAAGTGGCGTGGGAGCGCTTGCGCTGATAGTTGGTGTGCCCGGCCCGTTGGGGCCGATTTTCATCACCTTGGGAAGCCTCGGTCTGGTCGCAAATTTCATTGCGATAGTGCGTCACCAGACAGCTCTGTTCACGACCACGATGGCACTCGGCGCGGTCGCGTGGTTCATCGGAAACTGTCTGTGGCTCACCGGCATGCCCATGATTGAAATGTTCTTCTGGTGGGCCGGGTTTTTGGTACTCACGATTGTCGGCGAACGGCTGGAGCTGAGCCGCCTCACTGGCCAGGGCGAACGGAATCGGCCGCTCTTTTTATTGGGCACCTGTGTATTCTTGACCGGTCTCGTGACCGGCTTGCATGTTCCGGCGCTGGGGCTTCGGCTCGCAGGTCTGGGGATGTTGGTGATGGCACTGTGGCTATTACGCTATGACCTGGCCCGCCGGACCGTGAAGCAGCAAGGGCTTACTCGGTTTATCGCGGTGAACCTCATGGCCGGGTATTTCTGGCTGGGCATCAGCGGGCTTATGTGGATTTGGTTCGGCGATGATCTGACAACCTTCCATTACGACGCAATGCTACACAGCATCTTCCTCGGCTTTGTTTTCTCGATGATCTTCGCCCATGCGCCCATGATCTTTCCAGCTGTGCTGCAGAGGCCGTTGCCTTACCGTCGAATCTTTTATGCGCATTCGGCGCTGCTGCACCTGTCGCTTTTCCTGCGTATTGGCGGCGACCTGGCGCACTCTTATCCAGCGTACGAATGGGGCGGCCTTTTGAATGTAGTTGCTGTGCTCTTTTTTCTCGGCAACACCGGATGCGGTGTCGCCTCCGGGATGCTAAAAAAGCGGCAACGTATGCCGCACATGAAGACCTCGCATAAGAGCCAGCAGGCAACTCTGTGATGCGACGCCAGAAGGTGCTTTTCAGATACGACCGGATAGAAATCGGTGAGTGCGACTGGCTCATATGCGGTCTCCTTTGGCGGGTTCAGAACCCTCGCGCTCGGGCCCTTTGGTGTCGCAGCGGGAGTGGGGCGTGGCCTCTTCTCCTTGATGCTCATAGTGCAAACGATCGAGGCGCTGTACACCGCGATTCGCGCCCGGCTAGCCGGCCCAGCATGCACACCTGGTTTCTCAAAGCGATCGTGATGGGCTCACTCGCTCTCCTGACGCTCGAAGCGCATTTTAGAAAGGGGCCACACCCGAGGTTGGTACAGTGAATTACAGATGGTTCGTCGTGGCGCGAGTACTGCACGTGATTGCGATAGTAGTCTGGATCGGTGGCATCGCGGTTGTCACAACCGTAATCTTCCCGGCGATGCGTCGGCTCGACTCGAACGAGCAGAAAGTCTGGCTATTCGAGCAGATCGAGCGCCGCTTTCGCCCGCAAGCGAGGATCGCTTGGCTCATCGTTGGCCTGAGTGGATTGTATATGGCTGTGGCACTCAATGTCTGGCCGCGATTCACGCAGGCTCGCTACGGGTGGATGCACGCGATGGTGATTTTGTGGCTGATCTTCGGCCTGATGCTGTTCCTCATCGAGCCGCTGATTGTCGGGCCGCGTCTCGCACAAGAGCTTACACGTGAACCCGCCAAAGCTCTCGCGCGAGTCGAGACCCTGCACTGGGTGCTGCTTGTGTTGAGTTTGATGGTTATCGCCGCGGCGGTGGCAGGCATCCGCGGTTGGTTCTGATCGCGCAAACGCAACCGAGGCTTTGCAAGATCTTCTCCTCGATGCTGATGTGCCTGAGCAGGCTCTTGCGGAATTCTCCATAGGTCTCAATACTGGTCGCTCCTTTCATGCTCTGCGGACAAATGATCGGAAACACACATGAGCGATAAACTCGAATTCGAGGCCCCTGATTAAGTTGCGAGATCGTATGCTCAGGGGACGGCTGCAAGGTTCTGCATCAGCTGCGGTCGCGTTGCCGAATTGAATCAGGGAGATGCGCTCTGCGAAAATAGAAGTCACTCGTTTCGTGCGTTTCAGGCCGCTGCAACGGAGGCCATGATGAACTGAAAAAGCTCCCACGTGCACCAGCGGCGAATGTGAGCTTGAAATGGGCTCACCATTGGCGACTGCGGCAATGATAGTCATCAAACGTGCCTATGTTCTTCCGAGCCGCACTGACGGTGCCCGAATATTGGTGGATCGCCTGCGCCTCGCGGTGTGAAGAAGCAGGAGGCGCAGGTCGAGAAATGGATGCGCGAACTTGGCTTACGGTCGAAGAGCCTGCTCGCCGCTTACGGCTGACCGCGGTTCTCAGCTACGCGTTCCGACCGCTATTTCTAGCCGCCGGAAGCTGGGCCATCGTAAGCATCGCCGTCTGGCTCGCCATGTTCCTGAGGTATGTGCGGTTGCCGCCCCGCTTCGATTCTCTGGCCTGGCATTTTCACGAAATGCGGTTCGGCTTCGTGATGGCAGCGGTCGGCGGATTCCTCCTGACCGCCATTGCGAACTGGACCAAACGGCCGCCGCTAAGCGGCTACCCGCTTGCACTGCTCTCAGGCCTCTGGGTGCTGGGGCGTATCGCCTGTTTGATTTCAGCCGATCTTCCGGCGTGGCTGGCGATCGGGGGAGACTTGGCTTTCCCGGTTGCTCTGCTCGCCGTCGCGGCCCGTGAAATTATTGCCGGCCGGAACTGGCGCAACCTCCTGATGACGGTGCCGCTCGCGGTCTTCGTAATCGCCGATCTGTTGATGCATCTTGAATCCCTGGGTTTCGCCGTACCAAACGGATTGGGCTGGCGGCTCGGGCTTGCAGCCCCAATCATGCTGATCTCCGTCATCGGCGGACGCATCATCCCGACCTTTACGCGCAACTGGTTATTTAAGCGCCACCGCACGCGCCTGCCAACGCCTCCTGGCGCGACCGATCTCGCCGCGGTCGGCGTGCTTAACGTCGGGCTTATTCTCTGGGCCTTGCTTCCCGATCTCCGTCTGGCGGGCGTGATTCTGGTCATCGCCGCCGTGCTCAATGCGTGGCGGCTTGCCCGCTGGGCCGGGGGCGCGACCCTGGCCGAACCGCTCCTGTTCATTTTGCATATCGGCTATGGCTGGGTGGTGATGGGCGCCGCCCTGCTTGGACTTTCGCTGCTCGATGTCAGGGTACCGGTTGCCTCGGCGATTCACGCCCTCACCGCGGGCGCGATCGGCGTCATGATTCTCGCCGTGATGCCTCGTGTCACGCTCGGACATACCGGGCGCGAGCTGACGGCGAACCGGTCGACGGTCGTCATCTTTATTCTGATCAATGCCGCCGCCATCATGCGGGTCGCGGCATCCTGGAACATGGGCGGGATGACGATTCTCCTCGTTTTATCGGCCATTTGCTGGACCGCGGCGTTCGGGTTGTTCGAAATTGTTTACGGCCCGATGCTGTTAACACCGCGGCCTCAAACACCTGACGGTTAAGTTTAGAAAAGCGGCTCTTAGTGAAGATCCTTGAACCGCGCTCGTAGCGCCGCGCGACGATTTGCAAACAGATTGGCCTGCCCGCAGTTCTTCGGCAGATGCCGGGTCGGAAGTAGTCGCGATGACCGAGTTACCCCGGGTCCGTTTCCACACTTCCGCCCGCCAACCGGACGTGCACGTTGCCGCGC
>VFSW01012423.1_pt1 | contig 11900 bp, 12 predicted proteins | sample 5358111 | NCBI WGS metagenome assembly VFSW01 (sample SAMN11554181, study PRJNA540505) | mine drainage metagenome | isolation source: sediment from site ElyBrook_90M | place: USA: Ely Copper Mine, Vershire, VT | collected 2017 | reverse complement strand
CGTGTTGTCGATACATTTGGCGCTGTTTCTTTCAACCGCAACGGTTACCACGATGATACTGGGCTCGCGCACCAAGTCCAGTGGCGGCATCCATTGGGCGATCAAGATCATGATCGTGTTCTTTCTGGTGCTGTTCGTGGTCGATGGTGTGTTTGTCAGTGTCTCGACCAACGGCGTACCGCCGCGTGTGGCCGCGTGGTTTTTGCCCAACGCAAGCAAGAAGCCGGTGTACACCGGATTTACCGGTGTGACGCGACACGGCGAAGAGGCGGCAAGTGCTGAAAACAGTCAATTGAAGGCGCAAGATGAAATGCGCAAGCTGGGCTGGAAGATCGAGGTCGATGGCGTCACCAAGCTGTCCGCCAATCCCGATGCGTCGAACACTGTGCGCGTGCTTTTGCTCGACCCTCAGCAATTGCCTGTTAATGGTGCAATCGTGACGGTTCAGCTGATGCGTTCGGACAGCCAACTGGCCTTGCCGCCGCAAACCTTGCAACTTGCCGCCGATGGAGAATATCAGGGCAATTTGCGCATCAATGCCGGGGGCAACTGGTTGATGCGCACCGATATCGCTGTCGAGGGCAAACACATTCAGGTGGATCGTGATGTGCATGTGCAATTCAAATAAGCCGACTGTTCTGCAATACCGGTTTGTATGACCCTGCTTCAGCGTTGTTGCAATGACTGGCGACAGACTGATGGCCGCTGATATGGATGATCTGGCGTGTTACCACTGTGGCTTGCCGGTTCCGCCTGGCGTTGAATTGCAGGTGCGTTTTGGCACCGATATGCACACCATGTGCTGCCGGGGTTGCCAGGCAGTTGCCCAGGCCATTGTCGACAATGGCCTGGGCGATTACTACAGCAACCGCACCGCGCTGCCGGCCAGCGGCCAAGAGGTGCTGCCGGACGACATACAGAAACTGGCCTTGTTCGATCACCCCGAAATTCAGCGCTCGTTTGTGATTGAGACGGGCACCCACATGAAAGAGGCGGTGCTGATTCTGGAAGGCATTACCTGTGCGGCCTGCGTTTGGCTCAATGAGCGGCATTTGCGCCAGTTGGGCGGGGTGGTGGCGGTGGATGTCAATTACTCCAGCCGTCGCGCCCGGGTGACTTGGGACGAACGCAAAATCGGCTTATCGCAGATCCTCAAGGAAATTCAACTGCTCGGTTATAACGCGCACCCCTACAACGCGCGAAAAGCCGATCAATTGCGCAAACAAAACCGCAAAAAAGATTTACAGCGCCTGGCCATCGCAGGGATTGCCGCAGCGCAAGTCATGATGATGGCGGTGGCCTTGTACGCAGGCTCCTGGTATGGCATCGATACCAACACCCAGCGTTTGCTGCGCTGGTTCAGCTTGCTGTTGACCTTGCCGGTGGCTGGATTTGCAGCGCAGCCGTTTTATAAAGCAGCCTGGAGCGGCTTGCGCTCAGGTCATTTGAACATGGATGTTCCCGTAGCGCTGGCCATTCTGAGCGCATTTTTTGGCAGCGTATGGGTTACGGTGGCCGGCGGTGAGCACGTTTATTACGACACCATCGCGATGTTTACCTTGTTTTTGCTGGCCACGCGCATGTTGGAAACCGGTGCCCAGGAAAAATCCATCGAGGCGGCTGAAAACTTGCTCAAATTACAGCCGGCGATGGCGCTGCGTGTTGAGAACGGCGAGCCACAGTATGTACCCGTGCTGGATTTACAAGCCGGTGATCATATTCTTGCCAAACCCGGAGAAGTCATCGCGGCAGACGGCGAAGTGATCGAAGGCCATTCCAGCGCCGACGAAGCGCTGTTGACCGGAGAGTCGCTTCCAGTCAGCAAACAGGCCGGGGATGTGGTCATCGCCGGCAGCAGCAACTTGGAGAGTCAGTTGCTGATACGGGTTACCGGCGTCGGAGAGCACACCATCCTGGCGGGTATCGTGCGCTTGGTCGATAAGGCTCAGGCGGAGAAGCCTGCTATTGCTGTACTGGCGGATCGCGTGGCGGCTTGGTTTACGCTGGGATTGCTGGGCTTTGCGGTATTGGTGCTGGGTTTCTGGTGGTGGCATGACAGCCAACGCGCGTTTGAAATCGTGTTGTCGGTGTTGGTTGTGACCTGCCCGTGTGCCTTGTCGCTTGCCGTGCCGGCAGCGCTTGCGGCAGCCGGCTCGCACTTGATCCGTCGCGGTATTCTCGTGATGCGCGGACAAGCGCTGGAAACCATGGCGCAAGTGACGCATGTGGTGTTTGACAAGACGGGTACGTTGACTGTGGGGCACCCGCAGATCGTCGCGGTGATTGCGCTGACCGATCAGGACGAAGCGCAGTGCATCAGGCATGCAGCCAGCCTGGAGCAAGCGTCCGAACACCCGGTGGCGCGTGCATTTTTGGCGCGCGCTGGGAAAACCCGATTGGACACCGTGACCGACATCAGCAACACCCCCGGACAGGGCATCGCGGCGTGCTTGGGCGGCCAGGTTTGGCGCATCGGCAACCGGCAGTTTGTCGGTGAACATGATGCACAGGCCGAGGCGCGCATGCAGCGCGAATACGCTGGCGCCACGGGCATTTGGCTGCGTGACGAACACCGCTTGCGCGCACTGTTCGTGCTGCAGGACGCGGTGCGCGAGGATGCGGCAGAAACGATTGCCGCCTTGCGCGAGCAGGGTCTGGCGGTCAGCATGCTGTCTGGCGATGCGGAAGCCGCGGTGCGGCAGGTGGCGCAACAGGTGGGTATCGACGATTTTCGTTGGACGCAGTCCCCAGCCGATAAACTGGCCGCGCTCAGAGCCTTGCAGGCACAAGGGGCTGTGGTGGCGATGGTGGGCGACGGCATCAACGATGCGCCGGTGCTGGCCGGAGCGCAAGTCTCGTTCGCGATGGGAACCGGTGCTGATGTGACCAGTCAAAGCAGTGATATCGTGCTGTTGTCGAGCCGACTGCGCGATGTGGTGCTGGCACTGCAAACAGGGATTGCAGCGCGCGCGGTCATGCGCCAGAACCTGTGGTGGGCATTGGTTTACAACGTGTCGGCTTTGCCCTTTGCCGCCATGGGTTATGTGTCGCCCTGGCTTGCGGCGCTGGGCATGTCGCTCAGTTCTTTGATCGTGGTCGTGAATGCATTGAGGTTACGCTGATGATGGCTTCTACTCTGGTTTATCTGCTGGCCATGACATCGGTTTTCATTCTGTTGCTGGTGCTGGGCATTTTCTGGGCGATCAAAAGCGGGCAGTTTGACGATCTTGAAGGGCCCGCACAACGCATTTTGATGGATGAGGACGACCCGATGCTGCCAAAAAATGAAGTCGCTCAGACGCAGCCACCGGAATCGGTATCCGCGGACAGCAAATTGCATTGAGATTCGACTGTGTTACAATATTGCAAGTATTGATCCGGATAGGGGTGCCCACGGGCGGCGGGTAAACTCGGCAACTGTCCGGATTGGTGGGGTCGGTATTCGATCCATCAACCATTTAGACAAGGAGCAGCGCCATGATGAATTACCTGTTCAGCAAAACCAATTTTCCCATGACCATAGTGGTGGCTTTGATTGTTTGGTCCTGGATCAGCTTTTTTTCGGTCGTTTTCTTTTCCTGATCGGGTTAAAGTTAAAGACAACGCCCGCAGGTGCGATGCATCTGCGGGCGTTGTCTTTCATGCCAGGCTGAATCAGCGTGCGATTTCTGCTTCGCTTTGCAGAGAGGCCTTGAGTTTTTGGATGGCCTTGTTTTCAATCTGTCGTACCCGTTCGGCGGAAATGGCATATTCTGCCGCCAGTTCGTGCAGCGTGGCAGGGTTTTCTTCATTAAGCCAGCGTGCTTCGATGATGTGTCGGCTGCGCTCGTCCAACTGTTGCAAGGCCTGGTTCAGCCCGGTGCTGGACAGGTGTTCGAATGCCGCGCGTTCCAATATGCGCGTAGGTTCATGTTCGGGGTCTGACAAGTAGGCAATCGGAGAAAAGCCTTCTTCGCCATCTTCAAATGCCGGATCAAGTGCCATGTCCTGCCCGCTGAAGCGCGCTTCCATTTCCAGCACTTCCTTGCGCTTCACGCCCAGTTCACTGGCCATCGCATCGGCTTCGGCAGGGGTCAGACTGTGACTTTCCTGTTTCAGACTGCGCAGATTGAAAAACAGTTTGCGTTGCCCCTTGGTGGTAGCAATTTTGACCATGCGCCAATTGCGCAGGATGTATTCGTGGATTTCGGCTTTGATCCAGTGCATGGCAAAAGACACCAGGCGCACCCCACGCTCCGGATCAAAGCGTTTCACCGCTTTCATCAAACCGATGTTGCCTTCCTGGATGAGGTCTGCCTGAGGCAGACCGTAACCCATGTATTTGCGCGCGATGCTGACCACCACGCGCAAATGCGTCATCACCAGACGGCCTGCAGCATCCACATCGTGATGGTCGCGCAAGCGGTGGGCGAGCGCGCTCTCCTCCTCCGGAGTCAGGATGGGGTAGCTGTTCACGGTGTGAATATAGCTTTCCAGGCTCGTGGCATGGTTGCTTAACACGGGCAGGCTTAATGTGGCGGTCATAGGTCATGGGCTCCTTTACGGAATTTTAGCACTCTTGGTGAGAGAGTGCCAATGCGGAAAAGTTCCATGCTGAAAGCGCCACGCAACAAATGCCCATTTGGCGCGTGGTCGGAGCAGTAGCGCGCCGCTGCCGCGTCCCGGAGAAAGGACGGGCAGTTGCGAGACAGCGGTTATTGGCCTGCAGCCCAAACGCCGCGACACCGGCTTCATCGCGAATTTTCTCGTGGCGTGGGTTCTGGCGCTCACTGTTGTGCGGCGATACAGTCAGTTACGCGCTGCACAAACGCTTTATTCACCGTAGCGCAGCTTGGCATTGCTCAGGCACATGGTTTCGGCATCGCCTGCAAGTGCTTCACATTTTTGCTTGGCGACGGCGTAATCCGCATCACGCGTGTCTGCTGCGGCATCCTGGCGCGCCTTGCTACCGGTTTGCGCCGCTTGCGCTTGTGCATCGGCAGATTCCTGATCGGCTTTGCTGTTTGCCTGGCTGGATTTCAGTTGCGCCTCAGCTGCAGATTTCGCATTCACCAGGGTCGCGTCGGCTTCCTTGTTGCAGACGTCTTTAACATTGCCTGCCTTGTCGTCGCATTGGGCGCTGGCGACAGCGTGGCTGGCATCGGCCTTGCTGACACTGACCGCATAGTCGGCTTTGACAGATGGGTCGTTGACAGCATCAAGCTCAGCCTTTGCGACCTGCTTCTTGCCGTTGGCCATCGCCATGCAGATCGCGTGGGCATTATCAGCAAAGGAGGCGCATTTGACCTTATCGAACTTGTAAGTGTCATCGATACGGGTGCTGGCATTCTGGTAGGCATCGTTTGTCATCTGATGCGCAAGGGCAGCCAAGGGGTAGGCAAAACTTAAGGATAACAGGGCTATTGCAAAACGGCTGTTGGTCATGAGGGGCTCCTGGAATGGCTTGCAATCGGGCTGCAAGTGAACTTGCAGCAGTAGGGGTCTTGGCGGCGCATGATTCCGTACCGCCTGAAGCTGCCTGCGGGTCGACGAAATGATCCGCCTAAGCGTGCGTTTGGTCTTTGAGTTGGGCTTGCCAGGCAGAGATTTGCTTGTTGGATTCTTCTTTGGTGATGCCGTAGATTTCCTGTATCTTGCCGGACAGTTGCTGGCGTTTGCCGGCGATCACGGTCAAATGATCGTCGGTCAGTTTGCCCCACTGGGCTTTGAGACTGCCATTGAATGTGTTCCAGTTGCCTTCGATCTGATCCCAGTTCATGCGCGACTCCTGCGTGTGTGGATGATGGATTGCGACACGCTGGACAGGCTGCAGTGACAGCGCTGCGGACAGGGTCTCAATGTCATACAGTGTATGGGGCGCGTAGTGCCGGGTCTGTACGCTGACACACAGAGCACAGCCAGCCCTGCGGAGGGGTGGGATTGGGACAGATCTTGTGGATCAATCAGGTCATGCGCGCATAGAGTTGGTGACATCCTTGCCGATACCGCGATACCCGGTGTATCGCCCTGCGCGATCGAACATGGGTTCGCCGCTGACCATCAAATATTGCAGTGACCCATCGGGGTGAATGCGGATGTAGCCGAAATCCAGGAAAGGCCGTTTGGCGAGCCGTTTTTCAGCGAGTTCCGTGCGTTCCTGTTCTTTCAAGCGCAGGTTCTGGTTTTCCGTTGCCGTCGCTTCACTGGCTTCATCACGGATGCCGAGCATGTCAAACACCGGGCCGAACACATGCACGAAATGGCCTTCTGTGTCCTGTTCCCAATACCAGTCGGATGTCAGTTCGGTCAGGCGACGGAAGCGCGCTTCACTCAGACGCAGTTCGCGGGTACGTTCCAGCACCGTCTGCTCCAGCTGTTGCCGAGCCCTTTCGACGGTTCTGTAGAGCAGGCGTACTTCCAGCATATTCTGGATGCGTGTCTGCGCTTCGATCAGATCGAAGGGCTTGGCCAGAAAGTCCTTCGCGCCTGCGGTCAACGCGCGCAGCTTGTGATCGGGTTGTGCGGTAATGACGAGCACCGGAAGGTAATCGTTGGGATCGATTTTCTTCAGCTCCGCGATCACACTGAAGCCATCCATGCCGGGCATCTGCAGGTCGAGCAGGATCAAGTCATAGTTGTATTGACGATGCAGATCACACACCGCATGCGGGTTGGTGGTCGAATCGATATTGAGGTAATGGGCATCGCGCAGCACCTCTTTCAACAGCAATATATTGGATTGCTGATCATCGACAATCAATATGCGCGCATTCAAAATCTGTGATTTGCTGATCATTGTAGATGTCCGGTTTCATTGGTATTGACCAGATGGGCTGCTGAAAACAGCAGTGCATCGTCCAGGGCGTATATGAACTCATCCAGTTTGACGGGTTTGGTGAGGTAGCTGAAAAAACCGGCATCCAGTCCCTTCATGACGTCGATGGGTATGGCATTGGCGCTCAGTGCGATGACGGGGATGGACATGGTGTCCGGGGTTTGACGCAGAATATGCAGCACCTCGATGCCGCTGATGTCGGGCAGGCCGATGTCCATCAGGATCACATCGGGCAGGTGCTTGCGCGCCAGCGAGATGGCGTGATATCCGTCGGATGCGCTCATGATGCGCACCTGGGGATAGTCTGCCAGGATTTGCTGGATCAGCAGGAGGCTGGCTGGATTGTCCTCGACATAGAGCAAAGTGCGTTGCACGGCAGCGGCTTGCAAGGGATTGGAGCTGACAGCACGCACGGGCAGTGCGGCAACAGTGCGTGGTATCGTGTTCTGCAGCAGTTCAAACCAGAATTCACTGCCCACGCCCACCGTGCTCTCAACGCCGATGATGCCACCCATCAACTCGACCAATTGTTTGACCACGATCAAGCCGATGCCGGTACCTTCCTCGTCGCTATTTTCCTGTCCGAGGCGGTTGAAAGGCTGGAACAACAGCGCCAGCTTTTCCGGCGGCAAACCGGCACCGGTATCCTTGATGCTGATGCGAATGCGGCCAGGCGTATTTGCGCTGCAGGTCACATCGACCGTCCCCTGTTCCCGATTGTATTTGATTGCATTCGACAACAGGTTGAGCAGCACCTGTTTGATACGGGTTCGGTCGGCATCCGCTGTCCATGTGCTGTCGCAAGGCACAAAATTCACCTGAATACCGCGCGCAAGTGCTTGTGCTTCGATCATTACCTGGCATTCCCGCATTACCTCGAACAGTAAAACCCGTTCTTGCGACAGCAGGAGCTTGCCTGATTCGATCACCGAAAGGTCGAGAATTTCATTGATCAGTTCCAACAGATACCATCCGGATTTGATGATCTGCTGTAACCTCACGTTCTGCGTAGGCGTTGGCGTGGGCAAGCCTGCTTCAAGCAACTGGGCAAAGCCCAGAATGGCATTGAGCGGGGTACGCAACTCATGGCTCATGCGGGAAAGAAATTCCGACTTGGCCAGATTGGCTCGGTCTGCCTCATTCTTGGCGCGCTCAAGATCGGTCTGGGTGGATTGCAGCTGCGCAGACAATTTCTGGGCTTCTATGGTGGCGATGACCAGGCGCGAATTGACTTGCTGCAACAACTGCATTTGGTCTTCGGAAGCGGCATGGTTTGATTCGGCTTCGCGCATGTCCCCTTCGCGAATTCCAACCGCCTTTTCGCGCAATTGTGCTGCAATATCGCGTGCCACGACCAGATTCTGGTAAATCAGCAGATCGGCTTCATGATTCGGCGCGGCGCTTTTCGCCTGCCGCCGGTCATTTCCGCGCACCACCTGCTTGTTGGTATCAGCCTCCTTCATATCCGGTTGGCTGGAGTCAACAGCGGTCGCAGCGGGGTTTTCGTCCTCAATGCCATTCATATAACCGCCTCTTCTGCTTGCGCTCGCTGGCTTTATACATGGGGGGGGGTGACGGTGGGGTGTCCGGACATGATGCCGTCAAATTCGGACAGGGTTGCACCGATCAGGATTCCTGCATCCGTGATGTCATACAAGCGGATGTCCTTGCTGTGCGGGCTGCCACGCACTTTGACCACTGAGAATACCCGCTTGAACTGACCCGCGAGTTCGATATAGCGCTGGACGATGATGGCATCCGTGAGAAAGGCGCTACCGAAAGGGCTGAAGCGCAGATCGGTGTAGCGATCTTCCAGTTCCGAGGTCATCAATACGGTAACGCCGAGCTGCGTCAGTTCTGCAATCATACGGTACAGCGAGCCGCGAAAATCTTCGCTGAACTCTGGCGCCAAGGCCAACTCAAAACCGGACAGGGAATCGATGACGACGCGCTTGGCCTGCATTTGGCCGATCATCTGGATCAGTTTGTGCAGGATTTCGTCAATTGACAAATCCAGCGCGCGCGTATTGATCACCCCGACCTGCCCCTTTTAGACCAGATGGTTGAGTTGATTGTTCAACATTTGGGTGGGGCTTTTTTCAAATGCGGCAATGATTCCGGGCTCCCCCCTGCGCGCGCCTTCAGCAAGAAACTCTGTCGCCAGTATGGTCTTGCCAGAACCGGTAGGCCCCACCACCAGCAAAGAATAGCCCTCCGGCAAGCCGCCGCCAAGCATGTCATCCAGGCCAGGCACCCCCATGGACAGGCGGGGTGCGCGTGCGGACACCGCGCTAGCGGTGACCCGTGCGCATTCCTGCTGGATAATCGCCCGTGGAAAAACCTGCACGCCCTGCTGGCTGATGTGGAAGGTATGCAAGCCGGGAACCTGTGCCTGGCCGCGCATTTTGACGACCTGGATCTTGCGTACCATGGAATTGCGCTGCAAATTTTGCGACAGCCAGAGGATGCCGTCCGCTACCGTAAAGACCGGGCTGGATTCGGATTCCGTGGTCAAATATTCGCCGATCAAAAATGTGGTCGCCTGCCAACTGGTCATTTGCATGCCCAGTTGCTGCACGAACTGTTGCAGTTCGATGTCCTGGTTATGCATTTTCTTTGCGGTCTGTACCACGGATCGAAACGAATCGACGAAAACCAGTCCGGGCGAATAGGATTTCACTTCTTCCGTAATGCGTGCCAGAACGCGGTCAAAATTTCCCAACAGCAGATCGGCGGACAAATTGACAAAGCGTATCGAATCATTGATTTTGTCGGCATCAAAAAACTGGAATTGCTGTTGGTAGCGCAGCATTTTCAACGCGGGTTCGCCCAGTACGGTGAAGAACAAGGCACGGTTGCGCGGGCTGGCCTGTGAAAACATGATTTGCTGTGCCAGGGTCGTTTTTCCGCTTCCTGGCGTCCCTGCAATCAGGTTGAAAGAGAATTCCGGCAGCCCTCCGCCCAACAGGTTGTCCAGGCCTGGTACCCCTGTTGCCAAACGACGAATACTGACCTTGTTACTCAATTTATCAACTCCTTTGCGTCATGATCCCGATGGTCACCATTCCAGGCCGCGTCCAAAATGCTATGCGTCAGCAGTTCGCCGATTAACGAAGCCAGAATATCCGTAAACAGCTTGAGTAGCAGGATGTTGGCGGCTTGGGCTTGCGCAGCCGTTTGATCCTCAAGGCTACTTTTCAATAGTGCAAAATTTTGCTCCGGGTTCGCCGATGCCGGTTCGCTCTTAAGCCAGGCATAGGAGGCCTGGGCAAGAAAAACGCTGCGCAGGTACAGCGAGTTGAATCCGCCTTCACCGACAATGGAAATGAGCTGGCTTGCCATGCGTGCCCATAAGCTGACGGCAGCATCTGCAACGGAACCTGTGTGCTGTGCCGCAAGCCGTTCAATCATTTGGTGTCGCAGTAATTCACTGGTTTCCATAAGTCAATCAGCACAAACGCTGTGGGTAAAAAGCCTGGAAACAGCTCGGTGCCGCAAGGCTGTGGCAGTCGACGGGTTCATTCATTGGCCGTGCTTCCTGTGCTGAGGTGCTGACACGCAGCGGATACCGGGGCGAATAGCTTGCCATGCGGTGCAAGGCTGTCGCCGTCACCGGCATCGCACAGCAAACGCTCAAATTCCTGTTTGACCACGGTATAACATTCACACGCCTGGGTCTCCAGACCGATCCGGTCAAGCACGGTGATATGGCCGCGGCGATAGCTGATCAACCCTGCGCGCTGCAAGTTTCCTGCCGCTTCGGTGATGCCTTCGCGGCGTACGCCAAGCATGCTGGCAATCAGCTCCTGTGTCATGGTCAATTCGTTGGAAGGCATGCGATCCAGGGTCAGTAACAGCCAACGGCACAGTTGCTGCTGCACGGTATGGTGGCGGTTGCAGACCGCCGTTTGCGAGATCAGGGTCATCAATGCCTGGGAGAAACGCAACAGCACATGCATCATCTGCTCGGCACGGTTGAATTCCAGCATGAGCCAGCGTGAATGCAGGCGGTAAGCGTGACCTGCGGTCTGTATGGACGCTCGGCTGGGCGTGGTATCCCCACCCATGAAGAGCGCGGTGCCGACGACCCCTTCATTGCCTATACCGGCGAACTCGCATGCCGCACCGTTTTCCATGACGTAATGCAGCGATACGATGGCCGTGGTTGGAAAGTAGGCGTGCTTCAATTTGTCACCCGATTCATACAGCACGCCGCCCAAGGGCATCGTCACCAGCTCCAGGTGGTCTGCAAGGCGTTCAAATACGTCCGCAGGCAGGCTGGCAAGCAGGTGGTTTTGATGCGGCTCTTGTATAGCATGCATAGGCGGTCTCGATAACGGGTACCTCTGGCTGCAAGGACATCAGGCAAACAGAAGCAGCATACACTCATCTGCGGCTCAATGCGTTGCGAATCAGTGTGCAGGGCTTACGGATTCGCTTCCGTGTGCTGGCGCACAGAAGGATGACGGGAAATCCTGTAGCCTGCTTCGATGTGTGTGCAGCTGCCCCGGCCTGTCATCGGGCTGCGGGATGGCCATGAACGACGATGTTCATCACCTCGCCACGCGTGCCGTGTGGTCCTAATCGGGCGACACCTTCCCCAAAGCCAGACCCGTGTTTTCCAGCTTATGCAGAATGACCAGACTGAAATCACCGCTCCGCCGGGGTCGGTTTCCGGGCAAACGGATGCACCCCTGGCATCCGAGCCTGACCAGATCAGCCAGAATCTTGAAGCCGTACAGAATTTTTATGCGCGCGAGGCGCAAAATGTCAGCCGCTGGCAAGGCATCATCGAACGCATCAGTCTGTGTATCGGACAACCGGTTTTTCCAGGTTTCGTTTTGCTTTTCGTTGCACTCTGGATCCTTGCCAACATGACTTTGCACTGGCTGGGCAGACCAGAATTCGATCCCGCGCCGTTTTTCTGGTTGCAGGGCGGGATTGGCTTGGGCGCCTTGCTGACGGCCACCATCGTGCTGACCAAACAGACCCGGCTTTCCAGACTGGAAGAGCAGCGCGCGCATCTGGATTTGAAAGTGATGCTGCTGACCGAGCAGAAGGCTGCCAAACTGATCGACTTGCTGGA
>VFSW01012422.1_pt1 | contig 11900 bp, 10 predicted proteins | sample 5358111 | NCBI WGS metagenome assembly VFSW01 (sample SAMN11554181, study PRJNA540505) | mine drainage metagenome | isolation source: sediment from site ElyBrook_90M | place: USA: Ely Copper Mine, Vershire, VT | collected 2017 | reverse complement strand
GGATTGGCACTCGGTGGTTATGGGGACTGGCGTGGCGGATTATCGGCCGATTTTCAAGGCGGCGACGGGGCTGAGGAACTATTTTGTCGAGCAGGAAGAGTTTGCGGGCGACGCGCTGAGCGAGCTTCGCCAGGACGCGGAGTATATGCGGAACTTCAGCGTGTAGCTGGGCTGAGCGGGCGAAAGATGGCCTGCCGCGGGGCGATCCGTTAGGCTGGGCTGATGAGTGTCTTTGACGAGAAGCGGGCGGAACTGGAGCAGCACGAGTTCATGATGGGGCGGGAGCGGGGACGGCTGGCGGTGGCGCTGGACCTGCTGACCGATTCGCTGATCATGGTGGGACAGCACGGGGTTTATTGCGCATCGAACCGGAACCCGTCGAAGCCGGCGCTGGATTTGCAGGCGGTGCTGAGCGGGATGGAGGGCGCCAAGGAACTGATCCAGACTGTGATGGAGGAACTGAGGGCGCAGAGGCAGGGAACGGGTGACAGGGATCAGCGATCAGGGGAGAGTGTGTAGGAGACGGCATGAACCCGGTGGCGGGGCGCCGGCATGCGCCTCCGAAGCGCCAAAAGGGCCGCAAAATACGGTATGCTGGTAAGAGTGTGCGCCCGTAGCTCAGCTGGATAGAGCGAATGCCTCCGGAGCATTAGGCCGGGAGTTCGAATCTCTCCGGGCGCACCATACATATAACTCCATCCATTCGACACCATCCTGACTCAGGCCGCGGCACCCTGCGCGCGGCTCTTCGTGAAGATATCGACGAACTCGCGGTAGCGCTGGGCGATCTGCGCGACGGCTGTTTCGCGCGTGGCTTTGCCGGTGTGCCAGGCGGCTAACGGCTCCCAGAAATCGGTGCGGCCGACGGCGAAGCCGATGAAGCCGGGGACGGAGGCCGCGGTAGTGAGCCAATCGCGGACCTTCTGCTCGTTTTCTCCGCGGCCTAGGACGATGCAGCCTACGCGATCTCGGCCGTCGCGGCGGGCGGAGGCGACGATCTTCTCGCAGTCCTCGCGGCGGTCGAGGCCTTCGATCTTCCAGACGTCGGGCTCGACGCCGGCGTTTTGGAGTTCTTCGATGGTTTGCACCATGAGGCGCGGGCGGATATCGAGATCGTAGGCGCTCTTGTCTCCGTGGACCGAGTCGAGCTGGGATTTTTCCGCGGGAACGAGGAGCTCGAACATGAAGAGACTACGATTGGCGTCGCGGAGGTAGCCGGAGAGGCGGCGCAGGCGCTCGGACTGGCGGCGGTTGAGGGCGACGGCGCCCTCGGGGTTAAAGCGAACGAGGACCTTGGCAAACGTGGGATGGAAGGCTTCGATGTGCGCTGCGAAGTCGTCGCCGTACTCGAAGTCGAACTCCTCCTGACCGCTTTTTTCGGTGGGGCACGCGGTGTGGAAGCCGCGGCCGTTGGCGTCGCGCAGGATTTCGGCGCCGAACTGTTCATCGACGAGCAGGGCGGCATTGGCGGCAGGAACGCCGGCGGCGATGGCGGCCTTGAATCCGTCGTAGATGACCTGCTTGGCGGCGGCGATCTGGGCGGTCTGGCCGGCGTTCAGGTCGCCGTGCCAACCGAACATGCCGGTTTCAAACGAGCCGCGATGATCGAAGGGAAGAACGTAGAGCGGGTGATCGAAACCACGGGGGGACATGGCTACTCCTTGGAGTGGCGATAGCGGCGGATGAGGTTATTGGTGGAGGCGTCATGTTGGAGGGCTGGCTCGGAGTTGCTTTCGAGCTCGGGGACGATGCGCTGTGCAAGGGCCTTGCCCAGCTCGACCCCCCACTGGTCAAAGGAGTTGATCTGCCAGATGACGCCCTGGGTAAAGACGCTGTGTTCGTAGAGGGCGACGAGCTTGCCGAGGGTTTCGGGCGTGAGGCGGTCGGCGAAGAGCACGTTGGAGGGGCGGTTGCCTTCGAAGACGCGATGGGGGACGAGCCAGCCGGGCGTGCCTTCGGCTCGGACCTGGTCGGCGGTTTTTCCGAAAGCGAGAGCCTCGGCCTGGGCGAAGACGTTGGCGATAAGCAGGTCATGATGATGGCCGAGCGGGTTGAGAGCGCGGCTGAAGGCAATGAAATCGCAAGGGATGAGGCGCGTGCCCTGATGGATCAACTGGTAGAAGGAATGCTGGCCGTTGGTGCCGGGCTCGCCCCAGTAAATGGGGCCGGTGGAGTAGTCGACGTGAGCGCCGGCGAGCGTAACGGATTTGCCGTTGCTCTCCATGGTGAGCTGCTGGAGGTACGCCGGGAAGCGTTTGAGGTATTGCTCGTAGGGCAGGACGGCGACGGTTTCCGCGCCGAAGAAGTTGGTGTACCAGACGGTGAGAAGCGCGAGGAGCACGGGCAGGTTCTGGGCGTAGGGAGCGGTGCGGAAGTGCTCGTCCATCTGGTGAAAGCCGGAGAGCATGGCCTGAAAGTGCTCCGGGCCGATGGCGATCATGGTGGAGAGTCCGATGGCTGAGTCCATGGAATAGCGGCCGCCGACCCACGCCCAGAAGCCGCACATGGGGGCGGTGTCGATGCCGAACTTGGAGACCTCCGCCGCGTTGGTGGAGACGGCGACGAAGTGCCTGGCGATGGCGGCTTCGTCCTTGAGGCCGAGCAGGAGCCACTCGCGCGCGGTATGCGAGTTGGTCATGGTCTCCAGCGTGGTGAAGGTCTTGGAAGAGACGATGAAGAGGGTTTCGGCGGGATCGAGATCGAGGACAGCTTCGGCGAAGTCCGTGCTGTCGACGTTGGAGACGAAGCCGAAGTGCATGTTGCGATCGGAGTAGTAACGCAATGCCTCGTAGGCCATGACGGGGCCGAGGTCAGAGCCGCCGATGCCGATGTTGATGACGTTGCAAATGGGCTTGCCGGTGTGTCCCTTCCACTCGCCCTCGCGCACCCGGCGCGCAAAGGCGCCCATGCGGTCGAGGACCTCGTGAACTCCGGGTACGACGTCCTGGCCGTCGACGAGGACCGACTGGCCCTTGGGCGCGCGCAGAGCGACATGCAGGACGGCGCGCTTCTCAGTGATGTTGATTTTTTCGCCGGAGAACATAGCCTCAGTGCGCTGCTTGAGGCCGGACTCATCGGCGAGCTGGAGCAGGAGGCGAAGCGTCTCATCGGTGATGCGGTTCTTGGAGTAGTCGAGGAAGAGCCCGATGGCTTCCGCGGTCATACGCTCGCCACGGCCAGGGTCGTTGGCGAACAGGTCGCGAAGGTGAGTTTCGTGGATACTTTGGGCGTGCGCTGCAAGTTCCTTCCATGCCTTGAGAGAGGTGAGGGGAGCGAATCCTTCAGGAGCGGTGGCCATAATTTTTCCTTTCAGGGTGCGGGTGCTATGAAGCGGGTTGCGCCGAAGGGTTCGATGCAGGGCGGCATGATCCTGCCGTCAGGCCCGGTCGACGTGGGGCGAATCCGCCGCAAGGCCGCAGTCAATCCGAGATGAAGACCTGTCAGGCCGAAGGGGCCGTGCCAACATTATATTGAGCCGCCAAGCGCAAAAAGGTTGCAACCTGCGCGGCGGCCCAGGGTGCATCCCGGCCCAATTCACGGGCCAGCAATGTTGCGGCTTCGGGCGCCATGCGCGCGGCGGCAGCGGCGTTAAGGAGCAGCGCGCGGGTGCGACGGGCGAGAACGTCGTCGAGGGTGCGCGCCATCTCCTGGCGCGCGGCCCATACTATTTGCGCACCAATGATGGGCAGATCGGTATCTAGCGGACGCGCAAGCTCCGGGTCCGAGTCGGCGAGCGAGCGGATGGCCGCAGCCTCGGCGCCATAAACGCGCAGGGGATCGGAGTCCCAGTCGCAATGAGAGAGTTGTATTTCCGAGCCGCTGTCTGCGGGCGCTACACATCCGTGAATGCGCAGAGTGTGCGTGACGCAGGGCGCATCGTTGAGGCGGCCAAGTGTGATGGCGTGATTCACGGTGTCTTCAGCCATGTGCCGATAAGTGGTCCATTTTCCGCCCACGATGGTGAGCAATCCGGCGGAGTCAATGTGGATGGTGTGGTCGCGGGCGAGCGAGGAGGTTCGGGCAGATCCGGGACCGGCGGCATTTACGAGGGGGCGGATTCCGACAAAGGCGCTGAGAATATCGCTTCGGCGCGGCGGCCGGCTGAGGTACTGGGCGGCGGTTTCCAGGATGAATTGAATCTCGTCTTCTAACGGAGCAGGCTCGTAGGAAGGTTCGTCGATGGGCGTATCGGTAGTGCCGACGAGCGTATGCCCGTGCCAAGGAATGGCGAAGAGGACGCGGCCATCGGAAGTATGCGGCACCATGATGGCGGCATCGGAGCGGAGGAAAGACCTGCCGAAGACCAGGTGGACGCCCTGACTGGGCGCGAGCATGGGAAGGGCGTCCGGCTCGGCAAGGCGGCGCACTTCGTCGGCGAAGATGCCCGCGGCATTCACCACCACGCGGGCCGCGGCGGTGAACTTCACGCCGGATTCGCGATCGATCGCCTGTACGCCGTTGACGAAACCGTCGGCATCGCGAGTAAGAGCGACTGCGGATGCGTAATTCAAGACCGTGGCGCCGTGATCGCTCGCAGTGGCAATGAGCGAGATCAGCAGCCGAGCGTCGTCGAGCTGGCCATCGTGGTATATAACGCCGCCGCGCAGGCCGTCCTGCCGGATGTTGGGAAGAAGCTGAAGTGTTTCCTGAGGAGAGAGGATCCGCGAGCGGCCGAACCCGTACTTGCCGGCGAGAAGGTCATAGACTTTGAGGCCGACGCCGTAAAAGGGGGTTTCCCACCAGGAGTAATTGGGCACGACGAAGGGAAGATCGTGGACCAGGTGAGGCGCGTTTTGAAGCAGGATGCCGCGCTCCTTGAGCGCCTCCATTACGAGAGAGACATTGCCCTGCTCGAGATAGCGGACGCCGCCGTGAACGAGTTTTGTGCTTCGGCCGGAGGTGCCTTTTCCGAAGTCCTCGCGCTCAAGCAGGAGCACAGAGATGCCGCGGCTGGCAGCATCGCCGGCTACGCCGGCGCCGGGGGCGCCGCCGCCGATAACGACGATGTCCCATGGCTCAGTGCGCCCGCAGACCTGAGCCACCATGGCCGCGCGATTCATTCATGCCTCCTCTCCCTATTCAGATTAACGCTGGCGGTACGCGGCGCTCTGGCAGTGGACATATAAACTGGAGGCAGGCCGCACTTTGTTGCGATGCGCGGCACGGACAGGCTGAATGCACTTCCATTTTCCGTTTACGACGAACGCAATTCTCTGGACGCTGACTTTTGCGGCGCACCTGGTGCTGCTGGTGGTGCTGTTGGGCCGCGAGCGCATCGCGCGCTTTCCATGGTTCACGGCCAGCATCGCGCTCATTGCGCTGCGCTTGCTGGTGCTGAAGCTGCTTATGGGGCGCCTGCCGCAGATCACTTTTGCCGCCATCATCATTACGATGCTTAATGTGACGGCGATCGTTTCACTGATGGTGGTGGTGGAACTTGCGCGCCGGGCATTCGCCGGGGCACGCCGCGCGTCCTGGCTGACCGGAGCGCTGGTTTTGATGGCAGTGGGCGCCGCGGTGCTGAAGTACTGGGGTCCGTGGCCGGACTGGAAGACTCTGTCTACGTACCCGCCACTGCAACTGCTTGAATTCCTGGCGCAGAAGCTCGGCTTGCTGTCGGACGTTGAGACCATCGGAGCGGGCGTGCTGATTGTGGCCTTGGGGTCCCGCTGCCGTGCGGGTTGGCGCAGCCACACGCAACGGATTGCCATCGGGCTCTCGACGGCCTCGATCGCGCAGTTTTCCGTGGAGGCAATCTGGCAGGCAATTACGCGCACCGCGGTGGTACATGGGATGAGCGAGTACAACCGCGTACTTCACCTACGCGACCGGCTGTTCAACGCCAATAACGTGGTGTACATTCTTGTGCTGGTGTGGCTGATTGCAGCGCTCTGGAAAGACGAGCCGGGAACTCCGGCGATTGCCGGCGGGACGGCAGGAGATGCGTCCGAGGCCGGTGCAGAGGCTATTTCGACGAGCCGGGTGGTGGAGACGGGTGATGGAGGCGATGCCGGGGAAAGCTATTCCTGAGGATTGATTGCCGGATAATCAAGACGCCCGCCGAACCCAGGCGGTCGTTCTTCTGAGTGAATAGCGAAGACTACTTTTGAGCCGTGAGGAGAGGCTTCTGTCCCGCAACGGCAGGCGGGTTCACATGCGCGTTCAGGTAGTTGGTCAGATCGTCGATGTCGTTTGCGGTGCCCACCATGGGGGGCATGAAGCGATGATAGGGCGAGTCGGGCTTGTCGTCGTGGAGCATTACGATGAAGTTGCGAATTCCAGCGCGGTCGCGGCCATCCATCAGGGTGCGCATGGCGCGATAGCCACTCATGGTGTGGCAGGAACCGCACTCGCCGCGGAAGATGGCCTCTCCGCGCGAATAGGTTGAGGGCTGCGCTGCGCCGCCGCCGTTCCAGACCCAGTTGGAGCTGGCGAGATAGCCCTGTGCGTCGATCCTGCTCACGTAGGGAACCCGCACTCCATTCGAGTACATCCAACTGCCGATGACGTAAGGCTTGCGCAGCATCTCGCGGGCGTACTCGCCGGCGCCGGTGGCCATCAGGGCCAGCAGAAGGACGCTGATCGCATGGGCCAAGTTGAACTCCAGCGGATTGCGGTAGGCGAGGTAATAAGCCACGCCGACGATGGTGGCCGACGTGATGATGATGATGAGCGCGATTCGGGTTACGGTGGAGAAAGTGCCACCAGCGATGGTGTCGATGCCGAGAGTGAGCAGCGTACGCTGTGACACGGGGACCATGAACAGGTACCACATGAGCAGGAAGGGCGTGGCGACGAAAGAGGGAACGAGCCACTTGACGCTCCACTGAACCATGCTGGTTTTGAGCGCCGGCTGTTTTTCGCCGTCAATTCGGCTCGAGGTGATGAGGGCCCACACTCCGGCGAGGGCGGTGCAGACGCCGGCGCGAAGGAACAGGCCGGGCCAGTAGGTGGGATTGAAAAACGCGTTCCAGAACTTGCTTGCTTCCCGCCCGGTGACGGCGACCGAAAGCCAGGAATTGCCGGGCGCAAGCATGAAGGTGAGGATGCCGTTGATGATGACGAGCGTGGCGACCGAGGCAATGCAGTAGACCCAGCCGACGGTGAGATGGAGCTTGGGATCGACGCGGTTCCAGGTGTAGTAGTAGACGGCGATGGTGGTGAGCTCGACCATGAAGAAGACCCACTCGATGGCCCAGCCAAAGACGAAGTTATGGATGAGGGTGCTGGTGGCTTCGGGATGGGTGAGGCCGATGGCGAACCAGATGCCGACGCCGGAGACGGTTCCGAAGACGCCGGTCAGGACGAGAAAGAACTTGGAGTGGCTGACAAGCTGGCGCAACCAGGCCGCCGCGGTTTCTTTGTCGGCCATGCGCATGGCTTTGCGCTCGGCGAGCGGGAGATACAGACCGCCGCCTACGGCAAACTGCGAGATCATGACGTGGAAGATGGCGATGATGCCGATTACCCAGCCCGAGCCGAGGTAGGGGATATCCCAGAATGGATAGTTCATTGCTAGCTCCTAGCTTCTAGCTTCTAGCTCCCTGCGTTGCTTCTTGCGGACGTGTGCATGGATGAGTTCATCGAGTTAGCACAACGGGCTAGAAGCTAGTAGACCGCAGCTAGAAGCTGTATTACCGGATCGTCCAATAGCCGATGGCGGTGGTGGCAAGCAGCAGCATCACCGACAGGAGGCCGAAGTAGTGTGCGGCGCGCGCACGGCGGCCCGATTCGCAGCGCAGGTCATAAAACGGAATGAAGACCCAGAGGGCGATGCCCGCGGTGAAAAGTACCAGTCCCGCAATCTCGCCGGACTCGCCGGGGAGCCACTTTCCCAGCAGCTTGAGCATCTCGAAAGGGCTCATGAAGTACCACTCGGGATGGATGCCGAGAGGTGCGGGCGAGAGCATGTCATACTGCTTTCCAAGAGACCAGGGGAAGACCGAGGCAAGCAGCGCCAAGATGTTGAGGGAGATGAGCCACATCGCCAAGTCCTTGCGCAGGAAGGCGGGCATGAACGGAATGCTTTTGCGATCACTCGGATGCCTGGCTTCTTCGCTGGGTGGAATGGCGTTGCCGTGCTTTTGCACCAGCCAGAGGTGAAAGGCCAGAAGCGGCACGAACACCGCCGGCAGGACCACGACATGGAGCGCGAAGAAGCGCTGCACGGTGAATTCGCTGACGTCGGGGCCGCCGCGGAGCATATTGGCGATGGCGGGGCCAATCCAGGGAATGGCGGCGGGAATCTGCAGGCCGACCTTGGTTGCGAAGTAGCTGAGTTCATCCATCGGGAGCAGGTAGCCGGAGAAGCCGAATACGGTCGCCAGCGCGAGCAGCGCCATGCCGCTGAACCAGCCAAATTCGCGCGGTTTGCGGTAAGCCTTCATGAAGAAGACTGAGAACATGTGCACCATGATGGCGAAGATCATGAGATTGGCCGACCAGGAGTGGGCGGACCGGATGAGCCAGCCGAAGTGCATCACGAAGGTGATCTGGCGGACGGATTCGAAGGCGTCGGCGCCAGGACGGTAGTAGACCAGCAGGAGCACGCCTGTGAAGCACTGGACCAGGAAGAGGAAGAGCGAGATTCCGCCCCAGTAGTACCAGAAGGATTGCGAGTGCGCCGGAACTGTCTTATGGCGCGCGAAGGCGGCAATCTCAGAGAGTCCCAGCCGCTCGTCCATCCAGCCATAGATCGAGTTTGTGAGAGATTTCGAAGTCATGCGATCATCCTCTTGACAGTGGAGGTGGTTCAAGCGCGGGAAACGTCGACGGCGTCGGCGGCGACCGCTACTTTGAAGAGCTTGAGCGGCCGGGGCGGCGGCCCGCTTATGTTTGCGCCGGTGCGCGGGTCGTAGACGCCACCGTGGCAGGCGCAGTGGATGCGGTTGGCCTCGGGCTCGTATTGCACAGTGCAGCCCAAGTGGGTGCAGACTGCGCTCAAGGCCACCCAGGTATTGTCCTTGTGATGGATAAGCATGGCCGGCGACGGACCGAACTTGAACATGAGCACGGAGCCGAGAGGTAGCTTCTGCGCGTCCTTGAGAGTGACTTCAGTGACGGCGGAGGCGCTGGCGGCCATCTCCATGGGAGACGCGAGGTAGCGATAAACGGGGTAGCCAAGCGCAGCCACGTAACACAGGCCGGCGGCTCCGGCGGCCACCAGAAAACCGCGGTGCGTGGCGGCATCACCTGCGCTCTCTTCAGCCGGCTTCAGATGTGTACTTTCCAGGACGACATGACCGCTCATTGCACGGCTCCTTCCATAGGTTTTTGAGCGCGCGCGACAACGGACACGAGCCAGCCGACGACGCCGAGGGCGGCGACAAAGAGAATCAGGAACAGACAAACTACGCTCCAGTTGGTGGCCACCGCCCGGTTCCACACGTCGAAGCCCTTGCTGAGCAAGGTGAGGTCGCGCACGCCGTCGCGATAGACGGTAAAGGAAATCTCCACGAGGAGCGCGAGGACGGCAAAAGCCCAGCCCAGCCAGCTGACCGCGATCTTGCCAAATCCGACAATGCCAGCGGCCAGGACGGCGACGGCCACAAGCACCAACCACCCGTAGCCGGCGAAACCGGCATAGCGGTAGAGGGCGTGAGACGCCAGGCCGGTTTTGATCACCTGCGGCTGAACGCTTGCAGCCCAGACTCCAGCAGCCAGATAGGCCAGCCCGAAGAACGCGGCTGCCTTGCCGCCCACGCCGGCAAGAAAGCCCTTCTCTTCGGCGGTAAAGGTGCTGCGCCCGGCGAGATAGACCATCCAGACGCCCCCCATGAACAGGCCGCCGGCCAGCATCAGGAGCCAGCGCGGAGTGAGAGTGGGATCGCCAGTGGGCAGGTAGGCTCCGGCGGAGGAGGAGAAGTACATCTGGCGCCAGGTTTCCGGCCGGAGCATGAGGGTCATGTTGGTGGAGAGCAGGCGGGCAATGAATCCTGCCAGCAGCCATGCGCTCAAGCCAGTCAACCAAGCGGGGCGTTCAGCCTCAAGGCGGCTGCTGAATTGGTAGAGAAGCCAATACGTCAGCGAGAGCACGGCGATGATGGAAATCCAGTAAAGCCCGATGAGGACGCTGCTGGTGTATAGAGCGCGGCCATAGAGAACCTGCGCAAAGAGCAATGGAGGAACGCCCAGGTTGATGACGTAGGTCATGACTACTGTCAGGCGACGGGCCATGGCGCGGGCCGCGACCTGCGAGGAAGCCGAGTGGCGGAAGAGGCTGAGGACGACCGCCAGAAGCAAGCCGCCGAGAAGCATCTGGACAGCGAGGAAGTGCAACGAGAGAGTGACGATGTGCAATAGCTTGAACAGCCAGATGGGGGCCGGCAAGGGGATGGGATCGACTGCTGGAAACGGCGGCATGGGCTTACTGAATTCCTTTCACTCGCCGGCGCGGAAGGCGCAGGCGGCGTGGGAGACGAGAGGGCGTCTCCGTGAGCGGAGGCAGCCGAAGTATGGGGGAAGCTTCGTGCCGAGGGACCATTTTGGAGTGTTTCTCTCCAATTACAATTTCGAGAAAAAAGTTATCGCCGAGGATGAACCGGGGTCTGTGACGGCAAACACGTGCGCCTGTGATGCCCGGGGATACACTTTTTTCCTGATTGCCGCGTGGCTGGAAGCTCAGGCGCGGAGAGAGAACGGCGCGAGATGGCGCAAAGAAAATCCAATTCGTCGATGCAACTGACCCGGGCGGCCGATTACGCCGTGCGGGTGATGGCGCATCTGGCTGGGCAGCCGCCGGACAAGCGCTTATCGCTCGCCGCTCTGGCCCGGACCACCGGCGCCCCGGAGAGTTTTCTTTCCAAGGTGATGCAGGCGCTGGCGCGAAATGGGTTAATTGCATCGCATCGGGGACACACGGGAGGGTTTGCGATCGCGCAACAGGGCCGGAAGGCAACCATGCGGGAAGTGATTGAGGCTGTGGATGGACCGATTCAGTTGAATCTATGCCTGGGCTCGAACGCGACATGCGAGCGTCGGGGAGAGTGCCCGGCCCATCCGGTTTGGGTGAGGGCGCAGGCAGCGATGCTGGATGTACTGGCGCGGGCGCGAATCGAGGATCTTTGCTCGGCGGGAAGAGCGAATCCGGAGACATGCGGCGGGGAACCTATGAGTCACGAGGGTACGGGTGCGCAGCGATCGCAAGGCCAAAAGAAGATGCGGGGGACGGGAGCGTATCCCCGGTGAAGGGCACCGGGAGCGCAGAAGCAGCAGAATATCCGGCATGTGGTTGGTGCGAGTAAAGGAATGGAAATGAGTCCACAGGCGGTCGCAGGCACATCGGGCGCATGGTTTTGACTCCGCCTTTTGGTCGATACCTGATCCCAGGCTTGCCCGTATACTGGCTGGCATGTTGACGGCAACTCGGACGACTCTTGCCTGGGCTGTGCTCGCGGTGTTCCCAGGTGTAGTTGCAGGGCAGGCAGCAGGCCCTGGCACACTTCCCCCTGAGCAGCAAACCACGAAAAATGCCGAAGGCGCGCAGGCGGCGGCCAATGCCGGCCAGGAGACGGGATCTCCGCACCCACTGCAACTCGACGCCCAGCATCGGCCGATCACGGCGGGAGGGTTCGCGAAAACGGGCCCGATTGTCTTCGAAGACGACTCGCAGCAAGCCGGTTTGAGCAAGTGGACGCACAAGATGGGCACGGCGGAAAAGAACTACATTGTCGAGACCAAGGGATCGGGCGTGGGGCTGATCGACTACGACAATGACGGCTGGATGGACATCTACATCGTGAACGGGTCGACCTTCAATGCTCTGGACGGCAAGGAAACCCCGCCCCACGCAGCGCTATTCCACAACAATCACGACGGGACATTAACCGCCGTCGCCGAACAGGCGGGCGTGGCCGACGAGCGGGGGGTCTTCGGGGTGGGGGTGGGGGTGGTAGAGTTTG
>VFSW01012421.1_pt1 | contig 11900 bp, 8 predicted proteins | sample 5358111 | NCBI WGS metagenome assembly VFSW01 (sample SAMN11554181, study PRJNA540505) | mine drainage metagenome | isolation source: sediment from site ElyBrook_90M | place: USA: Ely Copper Mine, Vershire, VT | collected 2017 | reverse complement strand
GCATGTTGGCACTGTCGATAACCTTCATGGCAAAGCCCTCCGCGCGCTGCGCCTGGTCGGAGATGATGTTCGATTTCATTTGTTGGTCTATAAAAAAGGGCTATTTGCAATCTAGTGTTGGATGACGGAGATTTCGAAGCCCAATCCACATGAAAGTGAAGATACGGTCAAGGTTGGAATCAACCTTTCGTTCACAATCTCATGAAACTCAAACTGGTTGAAAAAATTGAGCACGTTGTACCAGTGCCAGCTTATCTAATTCAAGAGACATCCATTTGTCGGCAGCCAGTGACAGCTCCCAACCCACAGGTGCTCCTCAGGATGAAACATCTGAGCGCCTGCTTTAGTTTAGGTAGCAGACCTAAATCTGATGGGAATTTGTGAACTGGCTGGTCATGCTGGAATCCGGCGATGTGAAAACCATACGCGAACTGGCGGCTGATCCGCCGTTGGTGTGGTGAGTGAGGAGCATTTGAAATTGAATGGATTCATATTGTTCACCGTCGTTTGTCGCGGTGGGCGCGTGCCAATGCGACAAAAGCGCGCAAGTAGTCGATCTCTGCATCCGCTTCGCGGAACCCCAGGAAGATCTGCTTGGCCACGCCCGCTGGACCGAGCTTCACCGGCGCGACATCGAATTTCGCAGACTGCTCTTCCACCAGCCAGCGCGGCAGTGCGGCGACACCGCGTCCGCTGGCGACCATCTGTAGCATGATGTCCGTGGTCTCGATGGTCTTGTGGCGCTTGGGCGCAATACCGGCAGGGGTCAGAAAAAGGTTGTAGATGTCGAGCCGCTCGATGGCGACCGGATAGGTAATCAGCGTCTCATCCAATAACTGTTTGGGCAGTACATATTCGTCATCGCGCAGTGGGTGCTGCGGGCCGACGACCAGTACCTGCTCGTAATCGAATACTGGCTCGAAGGTCAGGCCGGGTTTGTAGAGCGGGTCGGGTGTCACCAGCATGTCGATTTCATATCCGAACAGTGCGCCGATGCCGCCGAATTGGAATTTCTGTTTTACATCCACATCCACTTTAGGCCAAGCGGCCAAGTAAGGCGAAACGATCTTCAGCAGCCACTGGTAGCAGGGGTGGCATTCCATGCCGATGCGCAAACTGCCGCGCTCGCCTTGCGCGAATTGCATGAGGCATTCCTCGGCATGGACAAGCTGTGGCAACAGCCGGTTGGCGACAGCCAACAGGTACTCGCCCGCCTGGGTCGGACGCAGTCGTCGCCCCTCGCGATGCCAGATGGCAAGACCGAGCTGCTCCTCCAGCTTGCGCACGGAGTGGCTGAGCGCGGACTGCGTGAGGTGCAGTTGTTCTGCGGCGGCGGTCAGCGAGCCGTGCTGTTCGACGGCACGGATGATTTCGAGATGCGTGCGTTCCAGAATACCCATGAGCAAGGCAATGTATGAATAATAGTAATTGATGCGTGAAATAATACCATTATTATTCATTGATTGAATTGCATACCATGATGCACCTGTTCAATTTATCAAGGAATCTAGCATGGCAATCACCCATAACCTCGGCTTTCCGCGCATCGGGGCCAAACGCGAACTGAAGTTCGCTCTCGAATCTTACTGGAAGGGACTTTCCTCCCGCGACGAACTGAAGACTAAAGGCGCGGAATTGCGTCAGCGCCATTGGCAAGATCAGTCCGGCCTCGACCTCGTGCCGGTGGGCGATTTCAGTTTCTACGACCAAGTGCTGGACATGAGCTTCATGCTCGGCAACCTGCCCGAGCGCGTGCAGGATTTCCGGGGCGATGTGCTGGACAACTACTTCCGCGTGGCGCGCGGCCGCTCGGCCCCTGCGGCCATGGAACTGGCGGCAGGCATCGCGGCGGGCGAGATGACCAAATGGTTCGACACCAACTACCACTACATCGTCCCCGAATTTACCAGCGCTACCCAGTTCAAGCTCGATGCCTCCCGCCTGTTGGCGCAACTGGCAGAGGCTCGCGCCCAAGGCGTTAAGTCTAAGCCGATCATCGTCGGCCCGGTGACTTACCTCGCCATCGGCAAATCTAAAGACGATTCCGATCGTCTGGATCTGCTGCCACATCTGCTGACAGTCTATGCGGAACTGTTGGAGACGTTGGCTGCACAAGGCGTGGAATGGGTGCAAATCGACGAGCCCATACTTGCCACTGAACTCGATGCGGATTGGCAGCATGCCTTCAACATCGCCTATCACCAATTGAAAAGCTGTCGTGTCAAGTTGCTGCTGGCCACCTACTTCAGCCAGTTGCTCGAAAACACATACCTGACCGTAAATCTACCGGTGGCTGGGCTGCATGTGGATGCCATCAATGGTCGCGACGACATTCAGTCAGTGTTGAATCTACTGCCAGTGCATAAGGTTCTGTCGCTGGGCATCATCAACGGTCGCAACATCTGGAAAACCGACCTTAACGAGACGCTTGATTGGCTGGAGCCGCTGGCGGAACGGCTGGGAAATAGCCTGTGGATCGCGCCATCGTGCTCTCTGCTGCATGTGCCCGTGGACCTGGACAGCGAGCAGAAACTAGATGGGGAGATCAAGTCATGGCTGGCTTTCGCCAAGCAGAAGCTGGACGAACTCTCCGTGATTGCCACCGCGCTGAACCAAGGGCGCAATGCCGTAAAGGACGAACTCGCCGCTAACCGCGCCGCCATCGAGTCACGCCGAAACTCGCCGCGCGTCAACAACCCGGCGGTCAAGGCTGCCCTGGCCAAGATCGACGCGAAGCTCGGCCAGCGCCAAAGCCCCTACGCTGAACGCGCAGCCAAGCAGGCTGCGCTGTTGAAGCTACCCAAGTTTCCCACCACCACCATCGGTTCTTTCCCGCAGACCACCGAAATCCGCCTGGCACGCCGCCAGTTCAAGGCTGGCGAGATCAATGAGGCCGCCTACAAGTCCGCGATGCAGGCCGAGATCACGCGCAGCGTGCGCGAGCAGGAAGCGCTGGGCTTGGATGTGTTCGTGCATGGCGAAGCCGAGCGCAACGACATGGTAGAGTACTTTGGAGAACAGCTGGACGGCTATGCCTTCAGCGAGTTCGGCTGGGTGCAGTCCTATGGTTCGCGCTGCGTCAAGCCGCCCATCCTGTTCGGTGACATCAGCCGCCCGAAGGCGATGACCGTCGAATGGATCAAGTATGCGCAGTCGCTGACCAACAAACCGATGAAGGGCATGCTGACCGGCCCGGTGACCATCCTCAACTGGTCTTTCGTGCGTGACGACCAGCCGCGTTCGGTGTCGTGCTATCAACTGGCATTGGCAATTCGCGAGGAAGTGCGGGATCTGGAGAAGGCCGGTGTGCGGGTCATCCAGATCGACGAGGCCGCGCTGCGCGAAGGCTTGCCATTGCGCAAGTCACAGTGGAAGCGTTATTTGGACTGGGCGGTGGAGTCCTTCCGCATCACCGCCAACGGCGTGGAAGATAAAACCCAGATTCATACACACATGTGTTACTCGGAGTTCAACGACATCATCGCGGCCATTGCCGACATGGATGCCGATGTCATCACCATCGAGACCTCGCGCTCCGACATGGAGTTGTTGGATGCGTTCGACCACTTCAAGTACCCGAACGAAATCGGCCCCGGTGTGTACGACATCCACTCACCAAATATTCCGACAGAGCAGCATATGGTCGAATTGATGAAAAAGGCAGCCGAACGCGTGCCAGCCGAACGTCTGTGGGTTAACCCGGACTGCGGGTTGAAGACGCGCCAGTGGAACGAGGTGATCCCCGCACTGACCAACATGGTCGCTGCGGCTAAGACCCTGCGTGCTGGGGTGGCCTGATCCACTTCACTTTCTGCAACAACAGTCCCGGCAGCATGTCGGGACTTTCACTTGAGAGACTACCTATGTTTGAACGTGCCCGTTATGTCGTTGACCAGATTGATCCCGAAATCTACGCCGCCATCCAGCAGGAAAACCGGCGGCAGGAAGATCACATTGAGCTGATTGCCTCCGAAAACTACACCTCTCCAGCCGTGATGTCCGTGCAGGGCTCGCAGCTCACCAACAAGTATGCCGAAGGCTACCCCGGCAAACGCTACTATGGCGGCTGCGAATATGTGGACATCGTGGAGCAGATCGCCATTGACCGCCTCAAGCAGCTTTACGGCGCGGCCTATGCCAACGTGCAGGCCAACTCCGGTTCGCAGGCCAACCAGTCGGTGTTCTTCGCTTTGCTCCAACCGGGCGATACCATCATGGGCATGAGCCTGGCCGAAGGTGGTCACCTGACGCATGGCATGCATCTCAACCTGTCGGGCAAATGGTTCAAGGCTGTCAGTTATGGGCTCGATGCCAGTGAAGACATCGACTATGAGCGGATGGAATTCCTTGCGCGCGAGCACAAACCCAAACTGATCATAGCGGGTGCTTCGGCGTTTGCCCTGCGCATCGACTTCGAGCGTTTTGCACGCATTGCCAAGGAGATCGGGGCTTGGTTCATGGTCGATATGGCGCACTATGCCGGGCTGATCGCAGCCGGTGTCTATCCCAACCCCATTCCCCATGCCGATGTCGTCACCTCCACCACGCACAAGAGCCTGCGCGGCCCGCGTGGCGGCATCGTGCTGACCAACAACGAAGAAATTGCCAAGAGGATCAATTCGGCCATCTTCCCTGGACTGCAAGGTGGGCCGCTGATGCATGTGATCGCGGGCAAGGCCGTGGCCTTCAAGGAAGCCATGTCGCCGGAGTTCAAGATTTACCAGCAACAGGTGGTCAAAAACGCCAGCGTGCTGGCAGAAACATTGATCGAGCGCGGCCTGCGTATTGTCTCGGGACGCACCGAGAGCCATGTCATGCTCGTCGATCTGCGCGCCAAGTGGATCACCGGCAAGGAGGCAGAGCGCGTGCTGGGCGAGGCACATATCACTGTCAATAAGAACGCCATTCCCAACGATCCCGAAAAGCCATTCGTCACCTCCGGCATCCGCCTCGGTACGCCAGCAATTGCCACGCGCGGCTTCGGGGAAAAGGAAGCTCATCTCGTCGGCAATCTGATCGCCGATGTGCTCGATGATCCGCAGGATGCCAGCCGCATCGCACAAGTGCGCGAGCGCGTGGCAAGACTGACAGGGATGTTTCCGGTTTATCGTTGATTTGGGGCGTCGGTTAAAAATGATTGCCGTGGCACAATTAACCGTGGAACGTCTGAAAGTGCACACTGAGAGCTACACGGGCATGGAATTGAATACCCTGATCGGGGTGTTTGAGTGGGAACGAGAGGCACTGCGTCCTCTCGTTTTCGACATACATCTAACTGCACCCGTTTCATTCAAACTTTCCCGCAGCGAGATTTCGGCACAGTTGGCTGAATGGATCGAACCTTGCCGCTATCGTTTGCTGGAAGCGCTGGCCGAACATCTTGCACAGTGCATGCTGCGGGAATGGCCTTGCAGCCGCGTTGTGATCGGTATCGAGAAACCGGGTGCGCTGGGCGACCTGGCGCGGGTGGGGGTGCAGATTGCGCGTAGTGCCTAGTCTGACAATGTGGTAACTGCATTATCTGGATGCAATTCTTACGTCGAACCGATCATCCAAGCTTGTAGAATATTTTATGAAGGAATAGGTTTCCCTAAAACAGAACCAATAGTTTTATGGCCGGTGTCTAGTGCAAATGGAATAAATCAAATTTTTGTTCAGTCTTAGTTTATATAGCAGCAGAAGTTGAATAATAACCATTTCAAAGATAGTGTTATAGTGCGCCTTGAAACGAATTGACGTCAATGCTTAAAACTTCTCACTCGATTGAGGAAGAGATTAAGGATCTTCCACAATGCGACAGCGTTACATTTTGTCATATTGTGCTGGAAAAAAAAGTTCTACTCGAAATGCGCAAGGAAGGAAATATGATCCATTATCGCTGGTGATGACGGTTAGTTTGGTCACCTATCAATCAACGGACCACTGGGGGGAGACGAATGGAAACTCGAAAAGTAACGAATAAATCAAAACTATTCATATTATCAGCATGATACCCGACATCTCGAGGCTACAGATCGAAGCCGTTGAACTCGAATGGGGCTTGGGCGAGCGGCATCCTTTTGAAGAGCAACTGAATATACTGATTGAAGCCATTCCCGATGCGGTGTTCTTGAAGGATGGCGAGGGACGTTGGCTGGTCACGAATGAAGCCGCCAAACAGCTTTTCAAATTGCATGATATTGCATGGCAGGGAAAAACTGAGATGGAGTTGGCAAATCTGCACCCAGAATACCATGCGGTGCACGAAGGATGTCTCGCTACTGATGAAAAGGCTTGGCAAGCCGGACATTTGCAGATAAATGAAGAGAACGTAACAACTGAAGACGGTCAATGCATAATTATAGAATCACGCAAAATGCCGGTCTTCGACAAAGAGGGCCAACGCAAGGGATTAGTGGTCATCGGACGCGACATTACAGAGCGCAAGCATTTCGAGGAGCGCATCCAGCGTTTGGCGCATTTCGATGCGCTTACAGGCTTACCGAACCGAGTACTGCTTACTGACCGCATCAGCCAGGCGATCAGCCAGGCTCAGCGTGACCAGGAGTCATTTGCAGTGGTTTCCCTCGACATCGATCACTTCAAGAATATCAATGACACGCTCGGACACAGTATCGGCGATGAACTGCTGGTCAAGGTTGCGAAACGCCTGAGAAGGGAGTTACGCGACAAGGATACGGTGTCGCGCATGGGGGGTGACAAGTTTACTTTGTTATTGCCAAACACGAATAGCGATGGCGCGGTACATGCGTGCGGCGTCATTCTGGGACTGATTGCACAGCCCTGCCGGATTGAAGCACTTGAACTGGTGTTGAGCGCGTCATTGGGCATTGCCATCTATCCCGATGACGGGGTGGATTCCGACACGTTACTCAAGAACTCCGATGTGGCCATGTATCGCGCAAAGGAAGAAGGATGCAACAATTACTGCTTCTTCACTCTCGAAATGCATGCGCGTTCCGCACGCAACTTTCAACTGGAAAACGCGCTGCATCATGCGATCGAGCTCAACCAATTGCAGGTTCATTATCAGCCGCAATTAACCGCAGATGGCAGGCATCTTATTGGCGCAGAAGCTTTGTTGCGTTGGACGCATCCAGAGCTAGGCATGGTAACACCTTCCGAATTCATCCCCATTGCCGAAGACAGCGGATTGATTCTGAAAATAGGGGAATGGGTGCTTCGCACGGCTGCGCAACAGTTAAAACGGTGGATGGATGCAGGATATGCGCCGATGATCGTTGCGGTCAATCTGTCGGGAGTGCAATTCCGCCATCATGGCCTTGCCAATATAGTCACGAAAATTCTCGAAGAAACTCAGTTGCCTCCGGAATATCTGGAATTGGAGCTGACCGAAAGTGTGATGATGCACAATCCTCTGGCTGCCATTGCAGTAATGAGCAGTCTGCATGAACGCGGCATACGTTTGTCGATAGATGATTTCGGCACGGGGTACTCGTCATTAAGCTACCTGAAAAAATTTAAGGTGCATAAACTCAAGATCGACCAATCTTTTGTGCGCGACATCAGCACCGACCCGGACGACAAGGCCATTGTTGTGGCGATCATCAGCCTGGCAAAAAGCCTCGGTCTAAAAACCATCGCAGAAGGCGTGGAAACAGTAGCGCAGCTGGATTTGCTGCGTGAACAGGGCTGCGATGAGGTACAGGGCTTTTATTACAGCAAACCGTTGACGGTGGAACAGTTTGAAGCATTTGCAGAGAAATTCAGCACTCCTGGCACTATATGGCGGAAGTGAAAACCGCCAGAAAGTGCAGACGCAAATCTTTCTGACTGGCCTGTTTGGCGATATAAATAATTACTATCACTCATCCGTAGAAAACTGAATCTTATATTACTGAATAAGGGTAATATTATCAAGGAATAGTGACATATTTAGGCCTAAATTGACAAGTTTTTATGATTGATTCATACAAGCTCACAGTCGCATAGGCTACCAGAGCAGCGGGAGCAGTCCCAGAACGGCCAGAGCTAACAAGAGAAAAAGGCTCTGCACGCCCACCCGGCGCGAGGAAAGCGCATACGCATAAAACCCCTTGATCACGTTGTTGCTGGCTGCCGCGATCAGTATGCTGTCCGTGGCCACATGCAACGGCGTGAGCATGGGTGCGGACTGGGTGAGCCCCATGATGAATGGGTCCACATCGGTCACGCCCATGATCGTTGCCAGCGTATAGACACCCGACTCCCCGAGATAGGTCACGGCCAGATGGGTTGCGACCAGCATGCCCACAAACAACAGTGCAAAGAGCAGCGCCGCGCGAATCTCAAGCGGGTTCTTGGGCTCTATCGTTTTGCCCACGCTCAAGGAAACGGCATCAGATTGCCTGGACCAGATCCAGCCTGCGACCATCGCAATGCTCGCAAGTGCAATGAAAGGAACGGCCAGCCTTTCCATCAATGTCTGGTTGAAAAGTGCCAACAAAACCGCGAGGCGCAAATACATCACACCGGATGCGATCAATATTCCCCCGGCGAAAAGATGAGGCTGCCCTTCTTCCTTCGCGCGCCTTGCAAGCGCTACCGTCGCAACCGTCGAGGAATACGCGCCACCCAGAAGGGCGGCCAGAATGACGCCCCCTTTGTTCCTTGTCAGACGCTGCAGCACATAGCTTCCGTATGAAACACCGCTGACTGCCACCACGACCAGCCAGGTCTTGAAGGGATTGATCTGGAACCTTGTGTAAGGCGTATCGGGCAGCAAAGGCAGTATCACCGCGGAGAGAAAAAGAAACTTGGCGAAGGTCAGGATATCCGTGCTCTCGATGCGCCGGGCCAGGCTTTCCAGCCCCTCCTTGAGTTCGAGCAGCAAGAGGCTGGAGACCGTCAACGCGGTGGCGATCCAGAACATCTCGTGATAGACGAACGCGCCGACAAGATAAGTGGCAAGTCCTGACATTTCCGAGGTGACTCCCGAGCTGGTCGACGTGGTGAGCTTGTGCCAGTAGGAGATCATCAGGAATCCGCCCACCACGGCGAAACCGATCGCCTGCGGCAAAAGCTCCCCGCCGGACAACTGGCTCATCGAATAGCCGATCAACCCGATCAGCGGGAATGTGCGCACGCCGCCGAATGAATAGTGCCCATCCTTGTCCTTGCGCTCTTCGCGTTCCAGTCCGATCAGGAACGACAGAAACAGCACGAACAGCACATGCGCCCATTCAGGCGGCATCGATCCGATCAGATTCATGGCATTTATCAAGAACGCATAGCAAGGCAGGGATCCATTGTATTCCTCTCTTCACTTTGTCGCACCCGCCTGATTCCGGTTCAAACTTACGATGAGCACACCGCCCAACACAAGCATCGCGCCTGCGATCTGCAACAGCGTGACTTTCTCGCCCAGAAAAAGATATGCCAGATAGATCGTGCTGACCGGGCCTATCGAACCGATCAGCGATGCTTGGGCCGGGCCGATGTGGCGTATCGCATGGGAAAGCAAAAACACAGGAAGCACCGTTGAGAAGACCGCCATCGCGAAAGCATATTCGTAAACGCGCACCGGCAGTTCGAGAGAATCCAGGCTATGCGTCGCGAAAAATTGCAACAGGCAGGCGATGCTGGCTACGATCATCGCATAGGACGTGAAGCGCGCGGCACCGATGCGCGCGATCGCATGCCCCGCTCCCACGAGATAGATCGAATACGAGAGCGTGCTCGCAAAAACAAGCATGGCGCCCAGCATGACAGATTCCCCCTGTCTGCCACCTGCATCGTGCAGGAACACCAGTGCGATGCCGAGATAGCTCAATGCCATCGCAAAGAACACTTTCTTTCCTATCCTCCTCCTGTATATCAGCGCGGCAAGGATCACCGTCATGGTCGGGTAGAGAAAAAGGATCAGGCGCTCAAGCCCCGCGGTGATGTATTGAAGCCCAAGGAAATCGAAGAGGCTGGAAAGATAATAGCCTATCAGCCCGAGTCCCAGAACCATCAATTTTTCGCGCAAAGACAGCGGTTTGGTCTGGCGGCGTCTCGCCCACAGCAAGACCGTGATGAAGAAAGGCATCGCGAAGGCCATGCGCAGCGCAAGCAGCGTGATGCTGTCGACGCGATACTGGTAGGCCAGCTTGACCAGGATGGCCTTGGCCGAAAAGCCTACCGCCGCGAGCAGCGCAAACACCACGCCCGCATAACCGCCCTCACGCATCTGGTCTTCCCTGCAACATCCGGTTCACTCCGCTGAACAATGCCTTGACCGCAGCGGTCACGATATTCGCATCCATGCCCACTCCATAACTGCTGCCGCGCTCATGCGCGATCTCGATGAACGCACAGGCCATCGCATCGCCGCCATCGGCGCTGGCGCCCATAGCCGATTCGTCATAGCCCAGCACCTTGACGTTTATCCCATTCTTCATCAGCGCATGCACCGCGGCATCGACAGGACCGTTCCCCTCCCCCGCAAGAGTCTGCCTCGCGCCATCCTTCTCGATCACGAGTTCGATTCCCTGCTTCTCGCCCGCCTCGAACAAATGATGCGCAAGATAGCGCAAGGGTAAAGACACATCAAGGTAAGCGGCAGAAAAGATTTGCCAGATATCCTGCGCGCTCAATTCGCCCCCATCCTGGTCGGCATGCTTTTGCACCACGGATGAGAACTCGGTCTGCAGACGGCGCGGCATGACGATACCGTATCCCGTTTCGAGCAGATAGGCGATGCCCCCTTTACCTGACTGGCTGTTGACCCGGATCACCGAGTCATAGCTGCGCCCGACATCCCTGGGATCGATCGGAAGATATGGCACGGACCAGAGCTCATCGTTCTTCTGCCTGGCAAAGCCCTTCCTGATCGCATCCTGATGCGAGCCAGAAAAGGCCGTGAACACCAGATCGCCCGCATAGGGATGCCGCGGGTGGATAGGCAAGCGGTTGCAGTGTTCGATCGTGCGCGCGATTTTATTGATGTCGGAAAAATCGAGCCCGGATGCCACACCTTGCGTATGCAGATTCATTGCAAGCGTCACGATGTCCACGTTTCCGGTTCTCTCCCCGTTTCCGAACAGGCAGCCCTCGACGCGCTCGGCCCCGGCCATCAAGCCCAATTCCGTAGCCGCAACCGCCGTGCCCCTGTCGTTGTGCGCATGCAAACTCAAGATCACGCAATCGCGACGCGCCAAATTGCGATGCATCCATTCGACCTGATCCGCATACACGTTGGGGGTTGCGACCTCGACCGTCGCGGGAAGGTTGATGATCACCTTGTTTTCCGGCGCAGCTCCCCAGGCTTCGGTCACTGCATCGCATATCTCGAGCGAGAAATCGAGTTCGGTTGCGGAGAAAGTCTCGGGGCTGTACTCGAGCACCCATTCGGTATCGGGCTGATCCTTCGCAAGCTCCCTGATCAAAAGCACCGCATCGAACGCCATTTTGATGACCTCTTTGCGGTTCATTCCGAAAACCATCTCGCGAAACGGTTCGGAGGTCGCGTTGTAAACATGCACGATCGCGCGCCTCGCACCCTTGAGCGACTCCATGGTGCGGCGGATCAGAGGCTCGCGCGCCGCGGTCAGCACCTCGATCGTGACATCCTCCGGGATGCGGTTTTCTTCGATCAGGGCGCGCACGAAATCGAATTCGATTTTGGATGCGGAAGGAAAGGCGATTTCGATCTCCTTGAATCCAATCTCGCAGAGCATGTCGAACATGCGCATCTTGCGCCCGATATTCATCGGCTCGAAAAGCGACTGGTTGCCGTCGCGCAAATCGGAGCTCATCCAGATCGGGTGTCTCGATATGGTTCGGTTCGGCCACTGCCTGTCTGCGAGCGCCACCGGCTGAAAGGGTCTGTACTTGCTCATGTTCTACTCCCGGGTCTCGATGAGCAGCATCATAAGCACAATCCTGCGGCATGTGCTTGCGTTTTATGGTTTATTTAC
>VFSW01012420.1_pt1 | contig 11900 bp, 14 predicted proteins | sample 5358111 | NCBI WGS metagenome assembly VFSW01 (sample SAMN11554181, study PRJNA540505) | mine drainage metagenome | isolation source: sediment from site ElyBrook_90M | place: USA: Ely Copper Mine, Vershire, VT | collected 2017 | reverse complement strand
CGGGAAACCGGGGGAGCGGATGGAGGAAGAGATGGATGAGAAAAAGAAACCGGAAGCGGCGGCGCCGGAGGAAGTGACGCGGCGGCCTTCGGCTACGAGTATTTGTCGCCGAACGTGCTGTACGAGCCTTCGCCGATCACCAACGCGGGGAAGGCGGATCAGTATCCGTCGGGGAGCGTGACGACGCTGGCCGAGGCGGGGGTGTATCTGATCCACGGGCCGCAGGGATTTTACGCATTGTCGGCGACGTGCACGCACCTGGGATGCCGGACGGCGTGGGCGCCGGAGCTGGGCATCATCGCCTGCCCGTGCCATGGGAGCAAGTTCAACACCGACGGGATCAAAATCGCCGGGCCGGCGCCGAAGCCGCTTCCGTGGCTGAAGGTGTGGGTGAACGACGAAGGCGATTTGATGGTGGACACTTCGGCGACGGTGGCCGAGAAGCAGTTTCTGCGGGTCTGAAACATGGCAGCCACGAAACAAGACACATTGGGGCGCCTGCGGGAGACGCGGGTCTGGCAGTCGGTATTCCGGAGCGGCTGGGGCGACAGCAACCTGCACCGGGCGCTGGCGGTGCAGCAGAACCTGTTTCTGCACCTGTTTCCGGCCAAGATGCGGCGGCGGTCGCTTGATATCGGGGTGACGTGGTACCTGGGTACGCTGACGCTGGTGGCGTTTTTCATTCTGGTGGCGACCGGGATCCCGCTGATGCTGTACTACCATCCGTCGGTGCCGCAGGCATACGCGGACATGAAGGACCTGCAATTTGTGGTTTCTGCGGGGGTGTTTCTGAGGAACCTGCACCGGTGGGCGGCGCACGCGATGGTGCTGCTGGTGTTCGCGCACATGGCGCGGGTGTTTTACCGGGGAGCGTACCGGCCGCCGCGGGAATTTAACTGGGTGGTGGGCGTGGTGCTGCTGCTGGTGACGCTGTTTCTGAGCTACACGGGATATCTGCTGCCGTGGGATCAACTGGCGTTCTGGGCGATCACGGTGGGGAGCAACATCTTGTCGTCGGTTCCGGTGATGGGGCAGAAGGTCCGGTTTCTGATGCTGGGCGGGAACACGGTGAACGCCAACGCGCTGCTGCGGTTCTATGTGCTGCACTGCGTGATTCTGCCGCTGGCGGCGGTTGCGTTCATCGGGGTGCATTTCTGGAGGATCCGGAAGGACGGTGGGCTGTACCGGGACGGGCACGCGGCGGCGCGGGCGGCCGAGAGCGGGGAGCAAAGCCATGGCTGAGACGCCGAAGTTCACCACGGTTGCCGATTCCGACAGCCGGCGGACGCCGGTGCGGGTAGCGTTTGTGACGCGGCGGAAATCGCCGCACGTGAAGGCGGTGGACGATCCGGAGGTGATGACGTATCCGGAGACGCTGCTGAGGGTTGTGGTGGCCGGGGAGCTGCTGACGCTGGCGCTGGTGGCGATCTCGCTGTTGTGGAACGCGCCGCTCGAAGGGCTGGCGGACCCGCTGCTGACGCCGAATCCGGCCAAGGCGCCCTGGTACTTTCTGGGGCTGCAGGAGCTGCTGCATTATTTTCCGCCGGTAGTCGGCGGGGTGCTGATTCCGACTATGGTGGTGATGGCGCTGGTGGTGATTCCGTACTTCAACGTGAACGTGGAGGCGGATGGGATCTGGAAGCGGAACAAGGCGCGGCGGCTACGGACGCTGACCATCGCAGTGGGGGTGCTGGCGTTAGGCTTGCTGCTGCTGGACGTGTGGGCGATTCTGGCGCCGACGCTGGCAATGGCGGCGCTGATGTATTGGACGGCGGCGGGGCCGGCAGACGGAGGCGGGAGGGTAAAACGGTGGCTTTCGGGCAAGCCGCTGCCGTTCTGGATCAGGACATGGTTTCTGATTGAGGCGACGGTGCTGACGGTGATCGGGACTTTCTTCCGGGGACCGGGCTGGAGCTGGGTGTGGCCTTGGAGGCCGCAATGAAGAAGAAGATCGGGGAGGGATACCGGACGCTGTTCGGCGACAGCGCGCGGGCGTTCGGGACGCTGGGAGTGCTGCTGCTGGCGGGCCTGGCCGTGGTGCCGGCGAAGGACCATTTCCGGGAGTGGACGGGATACCAGGCGGGGTATCTGAAATATATTGCGAACCGGGGAGACGCAGCGACGCTGAAGCGGCGGTTCGAGGGCGGGGTACACCAGGACTGGCTGCCGGAGTTGGGCGTGGTGGACCGGTGCGGGACCTGCCATGTGGCGTTGAAAGAGACGGTGCTGGCCGGGATCGGGCCGCAGCCGTTCCGCGGGCATCCGGTGATTCCGCACAACCTGGAGCGCTATGGGTGCGTGCTGTGCCACGGCGGGCAGGGAGTGGCGACGACGGTGGAGGACGCGCACCGGAGTTCGAAGGCGTGGGAGCAGCCGATACTGCCGGCGCGGTATGTGGAGGCGGGCTGCGGGCAGTGCCATCAGAACACGATGGCGGGGACACCGCAGTTGAACCAGGGGCGGGCGCTGCTGGCCGAGTACGGATGCGTCCGGTGCCACACGGTGAATCTGCCTGGCGGCGGGCGCATGGGGGCGAGCGATCATCCGCCGGCGCTGACCCACATTGCCGAAAAGACCTCTCGCGAGTGGATGTATGCGTGGCTGAAGAACCCGCAGGCCTACGCGGTATCGGCGACGATGCCGAACTTTCAGTTGAGCGACGACGACGCTCGGGACATCTCGGCGTTTCTGGTGTCCCAGAGCACTGCGCTCGAAGTGGCGCCGGGTCCGGCGGAGACCGGGGCGGCGGCGGCGGAGAGCGGGGAAGGGTCGAGCCTGTACGGGGAATCCTTCTGCGCCTCCTGCCATGCGATGCAGAACGCGGCCGGGCTGCTGGTGGGCGGCAACGTGGGGCCGGAGCTGACGCGGGTGGGAACGAAGGTAAAGCCGGAGTGGCTGAAATCGTGGCTGTGGAACCCGTCTCAGTGGAGCCCGGCGACGGTGATGCCGCACTACCGATTTGACGGCAAGCAGATCGGGCTGCTGGCGCGGTATCTGGGCGCGCAGACGGACAGCGATTTTCTGGCGAAAGTCTCGCTGGCGCCGGCGACGGCGGACCAGGTGGCGCACGGCAAGCGGCTGGTGAACGAGCGCGGATGCGGGAGCTGCCACGAGATCAACGGGGTGAAGAAGCCGGACAACTTTGCGCCGGACCTGACGAATGTGGGAAGCCGGTCGCTTGAGAAGATTGTGTTCGCGCCCGGGGTGCAGGAGGATCTGCCGTCGTACCTGGCGGCGAAGATCGAGCATCCGCACCGGTTCGGGCCGGCGACGAAGATGCCGAAGTTTTCGCTCACCACCACGCAGGTGGACGCGCTGGTGACGGCGCTGCTGGCGGAGACCGATCGCGCGGCGGGGCTGCCGGCGGCGTTGAGGGTGCCGGGGAAAGTGGAGTCGGACTACCAGCCGGCGGGGCCGGCCGGGAAGCTGATCGCGGACCTGCGCTGCTTTAGCTGCCATGCCTTCAACGGGCGGGGCGGCGACATGGCGCCGGACCTGAGCATCGAAGGGAGCGCGGTGCAGCGCGGGTGGCTGGTGAGTTTTCTGAAGAACCCGAACACGCTTCGGCCGGCGCTGATCCGGCGCATGCCGCGATTCAACCTGACCGACGGGGAGGCGCAGACGCTGGCCGATTACATCCTGACGGTGTACCAGACGCCGGCGTTCGATGCAGGGTCGGTGAGCGCGGCCGGATTCACCGCCGATCAACGGGAGCACGGGCGGCAGTTGTTCTATTCGAAATACGCCTGCCAGGCGTGCCACATTGTCGATCCGAAGAACGATAAGGGCTACGTGGGGCCGACGCTGACCCAGGCCGGGACACGGCTGAACGCGGCCTGGATTGTGCATTACCTGAAGGACCCGCAGAAGATGCGGCCCGGGAATCTGGAACCGAACCAGCACATCAGCGACGAGGACGCGCGGGACCTGGCGGCGTTTCTGATGGCGCAGACCAAGGGCGGGGCGCAGGAGGCGCGGAAATGAGAGGGGTGTGGAGGAAGGCCGGGCCGGCGCTGGCGGCGCTGGCGATGCTGGTGATCGCCAGCGGATGCAAGAGGCAGGAGAGCGCGAAGGGGCCGCAGCCGAAAGGATACGGGGCGGCGGTGACGGAGGTGAGCGGAGGCAAGCAGGCGGCCTTTGTGGGCTCGGTGCTCGATCAGCCGCTGGTGGTGCAGGTGAACGACGCGCAGGGGAACCCGGTGCCCGGGGCGCTGGTGACGTTCGCGGCCGAGGGAAAGGCGGCGGTGACGCCGGCCGAGGGGCTGACGGGAGACGACGGGCAGTTGACCGTGGCGTGCCAGTTGGGGGGCGAAGCCGGACGGTACCGGATCACGGCGGCGACGCGGGATAAACAGGGGAAGGCGGCGACACTCGATCTGGACGAGATCGCGCTGGGGTATCAGGAGAACCTGGGAAGGCAGTTGAACGAGAGGTACTGCTCGCGGTGCCATAACCAGGAATCGACGGCGGCGAGGGTATCGAACTACGACAACCTGGCGACGAAGCCTCACTCGTTCAGCGACGGGGCATTTTATAACGCGGTGAGCGACGCCGACATCACGGCGATGATTCAGTACGGCGGGGCGGCGCGGCACCAGTCGGCCGAGATGCCGTCCTATGGCGGGACATTGGACAAGGCGGAGGTGGAGGCGCTGGTGGCGTATGTGCGCGCGATTGCCGATCCGCCGCATCGGCAGAAAGGATTGGTTTATGCGCGTCAGTAAAGTGGCGATAGCGGCGGCGGCGATAGCGGCGGCGATAGGACGGGCGCAGGTGCTGGCGCCGGCCGAGATCCGGGAGCCGGCCTTGAAGGCGCTGCAAGCGAAGGACCTGGCGTCGCTGCGAACGATCGCCAACGCGATCACCGGGCACTATTTCCCCTATCACTTCTATTGCAGCCGGGCGCTCGATATCGAGGAGAGGCAGCAGCAGGAGAGCGACCAGCGGTCGATCCGGTTCGCCACTTACCGGCAGCGGACGGTGCTGCAGATCACCGGGAACTATTTCGCTTCGTATCCGGGGACGGTGATGGTGGCCGATCAGAGAGCGGAGCGAACGCTGAAAGACGTGATCACCCCGATTGTGCAAGCGGCGATTCCGGCCATGTCCGAAGAACCGAAGGTGGAGGCGCTGGCGCTGGAGGTGTCGCACCATGTTCGGCGGGACGTGCTGGGAGTGACGGTGGAGACGCCGGAGAACGTGGCGTATTTCCTGCCGCGGGCGGCGTGGGCCTCTGTGGCCGGGGCGCGAACGGAAGCCGAGCGGGAAGCGGCGCTGATGCAGGGAGCGCTTTTCGTGAATGGGAACCCGGTAGACGGCTGGGAGCGGCAAGCCGAAGCCTGGGCGCCGGAGCCGAAAACGCTGGCCAAGACGAAGAAAGGGCGCGGGCGGAACGCGGACGACAGCGTTCCGGAAGTGGCGCTGGGGAGCATGGCGGCAGTTCCGGCGGTGCCGGCCGGAGTGCAGCCGGGGACCCTGGCGGTAGCGGCAAAGCCCGGGGCGCGGCCGGTGGACATGACAGCATTGACGGGGGCGGCTCCAGCGAACGAAGTGGTGGGCCCGGCGGCTGCTCCGGCTCCGGTCATGCCGGCGGCTCCGCCGCCGTCTGCGGTTCCGTCTGCGCCGGCGTCTCCCGCGGTAGCGGTGCGGCCGGCGGTTTCCGAGCAGACACTGGCGGCGCTAGTGCACGACCTGGACAAGGACGCGCATTTTGTGGCGTACGCGCCGCCGGAGTTCATGACGTTCCACGGCGGGAGCTATCTGCAGCTTTCCTTCAATACGACGCTGAAGGAGCGGGAGGCGGGCTCGCAGTACCGCGAGGCGGCGCTGGCCTTTGACTAGCACGTGGCGCACCTGATCCGGGGAGTGCTGACGCACCTGCCGGACCGGACGGGGATTGACGGGGTGGATTTCTCGACGACCGTCAGGGCGGCGGGGACCGTGGCGGGAGGCGAGGCGCTGTCGGTGGAGTATGTATTTCCGATCGCGGCATTGGTGTGCTACGAGAAATACGACTGCACGGGGCAGCAGATCATCAATCAGGGTTATGTGCTGGTGAACGGGGAGAGAATCGGTCTGGAGCTGCAGAGCGCCGAGACGATGCTGGCCTCGGGGCCGGCGCGTTAGCGGTAGGCGTCAGGACGGGAGAGACTCCGAGTACGAGCCGGAAGCGAGGGCGACGTAATCGGGGCGGTCGGCGGCGCTGGCGTGGCGGAAGCTATTGAGGATTTCGCCATGGAAAAGAAGGAAGACTCCAGGCATCTGGAAGCCATCCCCGGCCAGGCGGCCGATGCCGTGGCGGCCGAGGATGCCGGCCTGGAAACCGCGGAACCAGACTTTGGGGCCGAACAACTGGCCGAGGCGGCCGCGGGACAGGCCGAAGGCGCGGTAGAGATTCTGGCCGGGATCGTCGACGCGACATACGCCGGCAAGACCGTAACGGGCGAAGAATCGCTCGGCTTCGGCGCCGGAGCCCATGTGGACCAGAGCGATACGGACGCCGAGTTCTTCGATGGCGCGGCGCTGCTGGGCGAGGTCGGCCAGCGCTTCACGGCAGAAAGTGCATCCGGCGTGGCGGAGGAAGACGAGCAAGAGGGGGGATTCGGTAGAAAGCTGGATGAGCGAGTCGCCAAATTGAGTGCGGGCGCGGAGGGCCATTTTGCGGATTTCAGGGCTGGCGAGGCGGAGGCCATGGATGTGGGAACGATAGGCGCCGAGCAGGATCAGGCTGAAGGGGACCCACCAGGCGACGTCGTTGGTCAGAATGACCCAACCGAGAGACCAGGCCAGGCGGCCGTGGTAGGCGTACCAGACGAAGCCGAGGGGGCCGAAGACCTTCCCGGCCAGCCCGGCGGCGACCACCGGCCAGTGGCGGATGGGGTCAACCGCGGCGGCGGCGTAGGCCAGTCCGTAGACGCCGACAATCATTCCGATGCACTGCCAAAGCTCGGGATACCGGGGTGCCTCCATGCCGGCGAGGCGGAAGGCGGCCAGGGGGAAGAAGACGGCGCAGACGCCGAAGGCGAGATTATACAAGCCTGCGAGAGCGAGCAGTATCCTCAGCGGCGCGGGGGCGTGGGATGGCGGCATGGGCTGATTCCGGATCGAACTCCGACTGTACAATGGATGCGCGCGGACTTGGACGGGCTGGTTTAATTTTAGGGGACGCCAGCGAGGCGCGGGAGGCGGATTGGATTCATTCCACGAGGCGGTGCGGCACTCGATCCGGGTGGCTTGGCAGGATCCGAAGAAACGGGCAAAATTGCGGCGGATGGATTCGGGGGAAGAGGCGGTGTGGTCCTGCGGGGCGAGCGCGAACCGGCTGTGCGAGCTTTTGGCCGGCGACGACATGAAATCGGTCGTGGGGCAAGGCGTGGATGCCTCGATCGACGCCGATGTGAGGGCCATGCTGCAGAAAATGCGGAGCGCCTACGGACGGCTGGTAGCGCGCGTGCAGTTGCGCCATTATGTGGCGGGACACGCGCTGGTTTGGGTGAGCGCGGAAGTGGACAGGCCGCACACGCTGGAGGGCTACATTTACCAGACGAATATCGGGGTAAAGACGCAGGAATACGATCTGCTGGAGTGGATCAACGACGATAAATCGAAGGACCGGGTGCATTTTCCGGCGTTTTTGGCGCAAACGCAGGCGGCGTTCGGGGTGAATCCACAGCCGTCGATGGCGCCGGAGGACCGGGGCGCGGTGTATGAGCGGGAGTTTTTGACCAAGGGAAAGGTGGTGACACCGGCGGAGGCAAAGTTGAAGGAGGCGGAGGGGAAGAAGGTGATGGTGATGTGGAAGGCGGTGGATGATGCGGGGGCGCTGGAGCGGCTGGGCGAGGTTACGCGGGACGACTGAGGCGGCTGTGGCTTCATCACGCCGCGGATCAGTTTTGCAGGCCGGACCTTGCGTTCAAGGGGTCAACGATTTGCCGGTTGCGAGGATGCCGGCTGGTGGGAGCCGGTATTCCGAATACGTGAGGATCCGCTCAATCACGATGTTTTTCACGAAGAGGATTTTAGCGGCCGCCCGCACCTGGATGTGCTGCGGCATCCAGATCGTGTCATCGACACGCGTCTGCTCCATCGTTATCCGCGACCCGCGCAGCAGCCGCACGAGGAATAATCCCAGCGAGAACGGCTGGATCACCTGCCCGTCAACTTTGATCCACCCCAGATCCTGCTTGTCGACCCACAGCGTGCCCTCCACCTTGGAGAACATGCTGCCATATTTGCCTTGAGCACGGTAGCCGGGGCGCGGCGTTGCTTTCAGAATATAGGCGGGCCTGCCGTTGACGATTTCTTCGCCGAGCAACTGGAAGTCGAAAGCCTTGGGCACTTCCCGGACAATGGAGACGTTGTTCTCTTCCTGGTCGCGTAATGGCCCGGCCCGCTGCTCCGGGGTTTCCCGCTGCAACTTGTCGAGATCCTCCTTCTGTTTCCGCTCCTCCTCGGCCGAGGGAGGATGTCCGTTGCGTTCCACGAGCTGCTCGAAGGGAACGCCATTAACCAGAATCGTTCTGGTGACGTCGACGGCCTCCGACTTCACGCGCCCATCCGGGTCCCGGCGCCGTCGCTCATCACGTTCTACAAAGGTGTAATGGAGCCGCTCCTGCCAGTGCCGTTGTGTCGCCGCGATCGATGCCTCCATGATCCGGCGGGCATCCGGCAGGCCGGTTAGACTCTCACCGATGACGGGAAAGGCGAAGGCAGCCAAGAGGAGAATGACTTTTCCCTGCGCGCCGATCCGGGTGATCCTGATCCAACTCATCCTGATCCGACTCATCCCGATCCGGTTCATCAGAGATCCTTGCGGGCAATCCCGGGCTTTCGAAGCTTGGCGTTCAGAGTTGCTCCGTTTCAGGCCAGCAGCCCGGCTCTTCAAGATCGTCAGTTGGGCGGCCCATGAATCTGTTTCCTCCAAGCAGGAACAACTTGTCTTTACTGCAACTGGCGTCCCAATCCTGGCGGCGATTGCCGGCGATGAGGATGGGCTCGGGAGTTTCGCAGACAATGGCGTGCAACAGCGGGTCAAACTGTTTGAACTCGCGATCGGTCAGATACCGGCGGCTCGCCGGGTGGGAGGCCCGTCGTAGGCTGAACTTCGGGCGCGGCGCTCAATTCCGGCATCGGCCGGGTGACGGTATGTGGTCAGGTGACCGCCGGTTGCCGGGGTGTGCGGCTTTGAAGCCATTATAAACATTGGCCTTAAAGATGCTGGAGCGGTATTGCGATTCGGGCCAGCGCTGTGACTAAGAATTGACTGACGGAGGCCGGATTCGCCTAGGAGGAAACATGAAGAGAAGCGCGAAAGATCAGATTTCAGGCAAGCTTCATGAAGTGAAAGGCAAAGCCAAAGAGGTAGCAGGAAAGGTTGCGAACAAGCCCGATTTGGCGGCTGAAGGCCAAGCCGAAAAGGTCGCCGGCAAGATTCAGAGCAAAGTCGGGCAGATTGAAAAGGTGATCGAGAAATAAGCCAGGCACAATCCGGGCTTCTCCGGATGAGGGAAGTTGCGCAATTGCTGCACGCAATTTTTGCGCTTAGAGGCACAAAGGCGCCGGAGGGAAGGAGAGGACTGCCATGTACAAAACGCTGGGAATCGTCCTGATTGTGCTTGGGCTGATCGGTCTTGCGTGGGGAGGTTTTACGTACACGACCACAGAAAAGGTGGTTGACATCGGACCGATTCACGCTACTCGGGAAAAGACGCATAACGTGCCGCTGCCGCCCATCGCCGGCGCAGCGGCTCTGATTGGCGGAATTGTGCTCCTCGTGATCGCGAAGAAGTCATAACGGCGGCGAGGCCGCCACGGCGAAGATTCGGAAGAAAGGAAGAAGATTCATGCTGCTACTCATTATTATTCTGGTGTTGGTTTTTGGTCTCGGCGGAGGTTACTACGGCCATAGCCGTTGGGGTCCCAGCGGTGGGGCCGGCATCGGTCTGGGGACAATCGTGTTGATTCTTCTCATCGCCTACCTGCTCGGATTCTTCCGCTGAAGACCGCGGCCAATGCGGGCGATTGTCGTGTATTTACCGGGGGCTTTTGCAATATTTTCATTGCTGCCCGAGACCGGCCGCATCGGGCCGGGAGCGGAGGGCGCTCCGCTTTCCGGAATTGGCGGCTTCGGGCTGGCAATGACCCGGGCAACGCCGCTTGGCGACGCGTTTCGTTGAGTAGGGGAGGCGCGGAGTGAGGGAGTGGCGGGCCGGAGCGTAGCTTCGTGAGGGGGCCGGGGAAAGCGCGATATACTGGACGATAAGGGGTTTCGTCCCTTCACGGAGTGGTAATGAATCGCCGTTTTAAGTTCGTTGTAGTGACGTCGTCGACGCTGCTGGTGATCCTGTTGCTGGCGGGCGCGCGGTATGGCAGGAGCGCCTCTCCGGAGGACACCTACCAGCACATTGCGGTCTACACGGAAGTGCTGTCGCGGATAAAAAGCGACTACGTGGAAGAGCCGGACATGAAGAGCGTGACGCTGGGGGCGGTGAACGGGCTGCTCGAATCGATCGACCCGTATGCGAGCTATCTGAACGCGGACCAGTATAAACAGTATGTCCAGAGCCAGGGGCAGAAGCGCGCCGGCGTAGGGCTGGTGCTGAGCAAGCGGTTCGGGTATGTGAACATCGTGAGCGCGGTTCCGGGCTCGCCGGCGGCGAAGGCGGGGCTGTCGACCGGGGACGTGATTGAGACGATCAACGGGGTGGCGACGCGGGACATGCCGCTGGCGTTCGCCGAGATGCTGATGCAGGGAGACACGGGCTCGACGCTGGAGTTGGGCATTCTGCGGCTGCGTAAGCCGGAGCCCCAAAAAGTGACGCTAACGCGGGCGATGATCGCGTATCCGGACGTGACGGGCAAGCTGCTGCCGGAAGGGGTTGGGCTGGTGACGGTGAAGAGCCTGGCTTCGAACCAGGTGGAAGAGACGGCCGATCAGGTAAAGCAGTTAGAGGGGCAAGGCGCCAAACGGCTGATCCTGGACCTGCGCAACTGCGCCAGCGGGGCACCGGAGAAGGGAATCGAGCTGGCGAGCCTGTTTCTGGACAAGGGCCTGGTGACGTACGCGGAGGGTCAGAAATCGCCGCGGCAGAACTACGACGCGACGGGGAAGCCGGTGGAGGCGAAGCTGCCGCTGGTGGTGATGACCAACCGGGGTACGGCGGACGGAGCGGAACTGGCGGCGGCGGCGCTGCAGGACGACAAGCGGGCGCAGGTGGTGGGCGAGAGGACGTACGGGGACGCCTCGATCCGGAAGCCGATCGTGATGGACGACGGAGCGGCTGTGATTCTGTCGGTGGCGAAGTACTATTCTCCGGCCGGGAAGGCGATTCAGGACACTGGCGTGACGCCGGCAGTGCCGGTGGCCGACGCCGAAGCCGCCGTTGAGCAGCCCGACGACGAAGTGGGCCCACCGGCCCCGGAGCCGCCCAAGACGAACGAAGACACGATCCTCAAGAAGGCGCTTGAGCTGGTGACCAAGGGCGCGGCGGCAGCCGACGAGAACACCTCGGCGGCGCCGGCGGCGAAACCGATCACGCCGCCGGAAACGCCGCTGCACGTGCCGGAATCGCAGCCGCAGAAGTAAGGGAGCCATGCCGCTTTACGAATATCAATGCGACGGGTGCAACGAGATTTTCGAGGTAATTCAGAAATTTTCCGATGAACCGCTGACGGTGCATGAGAAATGCGGCGGGGGGCCGGTGAGGCGTCTGCTGTCACCGCCGGCGTTGCAGTTCAAAGGCAGCGGCTGGTACATCACCGATTACGCCAAGGGCGGCACGTCGAGCCCGGCCAAGGACGGCGGCAAGGACGGCGGAAAGAGCGAAACGAAGAGCGATGGCGGGGCCAAAGACGGTGAGCCGAAGAAGGAATCTTCCTCTCCGGCGGCGGCTCCGGCATCG
>VFSW01012419.1_pt1 | contig 11900 bp, 10 predicted proteins | sample 5358111 | NCBI WGS metagenome assembly VFSW01 (sample SAMN11554181, study PRJNA540505) | mine drainage metagenome | isolation source: sediment from site ElyBrook_90M | place: USA: Ely Copper Mine, Vershire, VT | collected 2017 | reverse complement strand
TTATTCAGGGTTGGAACAGATGCTCCCTTCAACCCTCTCCGCTGCGAGGACATACAAACATAACCAGTGTTGTCATACTTTAGCGGGAACTTATTATGTTATAAATCGTCACTGTAAAATGAACGACAAAGGTAGGAATGGAAATGAAACTTAACCGTTATCTTATTTTGACGATGCTCATCATGCTCTTCACACTATCCGGCTGCGGGACGGCGCCGGCTGCGACGGCAGTAAATACTCCCACACAGCCGGTTGTGCCAACGCAGACGCTCGAAGCGGCGACGGCGCCGGCGGCGACCGGAGGGACCGCCGAACCGGCGCGTACCATCGTCGCCGTGCCTGTTGCCACTTCGCCGGCCGGGACTCCTCCGCCGCTCACTTTTCCACCCGGCGGCGGGTTGATCGTGGGATTGCAGGACCAGGGCAGAACGGTGGTCATGCACGTAGGCGACCGCTTTTTACTCCAGTTGGGTGAGGTATTCGATTGGACGGTCACTTCGAGTGACGATACGGTGGTTGGACGGGTGCCGAATATTACCGTGATCCGCGGCGCCCAGGGATTGTATGAGGGGCGCAAAGCAGGTGAAGCGACTCTCAATGCAATCGGAGACCCGTTGTGCCGGTCGAGTAAACCGGCCTGCATGGTGCCTTCGATCAGTTACACGCTGCATGTACAGGTCGTGCCATAAATGGATGAGGATTTTCCGGCGCCAATCGACCTGAGGCTTAGAAAACTGCGCATAGTCAGGATGACTTTGCGTAGGATTAATTTTGACCCTGGTAGGGCTGTAATTCGATTAAAGGATAAATGCGGTCCAGGTCTTTCGGATCATAATCGGCGGTAGGCAGGGTCAGCAGCACAGCATCGGCCAGGGCGAAACCCAGGCGCAGGCCTTCTTCGAGCGGTTGGCGCTTTGAATAAGCGACTGCCAGACCGGCCAGGACGCCATCTCCGGTACCGGCAGAACTGATTACCTCCAGATCCAAGCCGGGGATCCAGTAACTGCGGTCAGAAAGAACGGCAAAGGCGCCTTCTCTTCCCAGGGTGGCAATTACTGCGACGCCGAATTTTTGCTGGACCTGCCTGGCCGCCTGGTAGGCATCCTGGCGTGAATGGATGGTAGCACCAGTAATTTCCTCCAGCTCAACCCGGTTGGGTTTGATCAGGTCTGGCTTACCTTGCAAGCCGGCCAGCAGCCCCGGCCCGCTGGCGTCGAATAAAACCGGGATGGATTGGGCGTGGGCAATTTCGATCAGATTTTTGAAAAATGAAGTGGGTACACCCCTGGGCAGGCTGCCGCCCAGCACCAGGCAGGTGGCTTGTGGCAAGACTTCTTGAAATACCTGGTTGAATTTGGACAGGTGACGGGGTAATACTTCCAGGGTCGAAGTGGTAAAAGTGGACTGGCCTTTACCGTCCTGTGCGATGATGATCGTGTTGCGGCGGGTTTCACCGCCTGTCCAAACGAAGCGGGTGAACGAGCCACGCTCTTCCAGCATTTTGACCATCTGCCTGCCCGTATACCCGGCTGCGAACCCGGTAGCCAGGTTAGGGACGCCCAGCCTGCCCAGGATCCAGGATACATCCGTGGCCTTTCCGCCCATGCCCAGGGCAGACTGGCTGGAGCGGATGGTCTGGTTTAGCTCGAATTCGGGCACGCGCAGGGACAGGTCGATGCCGGTGTTGGGCGTAACCGTTACGATCATCAGGGACTCAGTTACTCTTTGAACCCGGTAATGGTATCCACGACACTTTTCGAAAGGTCGTCGATGGATTGGCCCGTTTGGTTGAGTGCGGATGCCCATTCGAGAATACATTGGGCATTCACCTCGATGCGTTCGGCGGCATCGAAGGCGGTTTCCAGGTCTTTGCTCAAAACAAACAGCCCGTGATAAGGCGCAATGACTGCCGCAGCGTATTTGCGGACCTTCTCTTCTGCGCCCTCGAAAGCCTTGGCAACCTGTTCGGCTAAATGTCCGCCATGCGCCGGGGCAAATTTGGAGACCGGGATGGTGCCGAGTTTCAAAGTGCCTTCCATAACCGGCGGAATAGGCCGGCTGACCATGGCAAACACCATCACGTGCCGCGGATGGCAGTGTACGATGGCCTTTCCATCCGGAAAATCGGTCAGCAGCTTTAAATGAGTTTTCGCTTCACGCGATATTTCTCCATCTCCATCGAGCTTATTGCCAGCCAGGTCAGTGATCAGCACCTGCTCAGGCCGGATGCGCCACTGGTATTTGCTGCCGCAGTGCCGGGCAGTGATGCACACCAGGTCGCCCACCCGTGCGCTGATATTCCCGCCGGCCGTATCAGTAATAAAGCGGTCGAACATTAAACGGCCCAACTCAGCAATGCGCGCACGCATCAAATCAATCGGTTCAGTCATTTATTCCTCCAAAAGTGTTCACGATCACACCGGGTAGCAGTGAGTAGATGGATTTTCCGATGCGCGCTTCGAAATCTGCTTTCGCCTGGAAGGTGGCCTTCCACTTATCGACCGTTGTAGAGTTCATCCCGCGCCGGATCGCCACGTCAACCAGCCTTTTTTCGATCAAGCAGAAACCGGTCGGAAGGGCGAGTGCGTCGCACAGCTGGATCAGGCGGTCATAATCATCGTATTGCAGGGCGGCCAGGTAATGCCGGATAAACTGGGTTTCTTTTTCCGAGCAATCCCACATACCATTGGCCGCACTGATATCCTGGATGGTGAATATGTGCGTGATGCAGATGCGAGCGGCGTCTTCGAAGCCGAGTTCGTGTAAATACGTATAGCCATCGATGCAATGCCGAATATCGGTAACCCCGGCGCGCCTGCCAATATCGTGGAGCAAGCCAAGGACCCCGGCTGTTTGGGGGTCAAGCCCGGGCAGGTGGGCGGAAATGATCTCGGCTGCCTGGCCGACCAGGACAGAATGGGCCACCCATCCACCGGGATTGAGCAGTTCAGCCTCATGCAGGAGATCTTCGGCCAGCTGGCGCGATGGAATGTTCAAAATATTTTTCATCGGATATACTTTATGCATCCCCTATTTTACTTGAGAAAGGGCTGCGGAATGATTTTATCAGAAGCTGAGACCCAGGCGTTGATCGTTTTGGTCGAACTCGAAGAGCCCATCGAAACAGAAAATAATAATTTTTACCAGTTCTATCCAAAGTCGATCGAATCCGCCGCGACTTATTTCCGGGGTTTGCGATTGGATTGGTCGACCGCCTACGGAAAGCTGCGCAATGGAGGCCTGGTAGTCCAACATGAATCGGATTATTCGTTGACCCCAGAAGGGATAATAGTCGCCAGGCAGGTACGCGCAGACCGCCCGCCAATCTATTACTGGTACCGTGAATTTTTCCCGGCCGCCGCACACAGCCAGGCCTATGCCGATTTTTGTGAACGTCTGTATGGCAAGAACCTGTGCCAGGCCGGTTTCAGCGACATGCGCCAGGTTGACGAAATGCTCGGACGGTTGAACCTGACCCCAGAAAGCCGGGTACTCGATCTGGGCTGCGGCAGCGGCATGCTGGCCGAGTATATCTCGGATACTACCGGCGCCTGCCTGTATGGGATGGATTATTGCCCGGAAGCCATCGATCTTGCCAATGCCAGGATCGCATCCAAACGTGACCGCCTGTCTTACCAGGTTGGCAACCTGGATCACCTGGATAATCCTGCGGATTACCCGGACCATTTCTACGACGTCATTCTATCCATCGATTCGCTGTATATGCCGAATCACCTGGACGAAACGCTGCAGAAAATGAGCCGGTTGGTGAAAACCGGCGGGCAAATTGCCGCTTTCTATACCCAGATGGTATGGGACAGCGATGCCAAAAGGGACAAATTATTAGCTGAAAAGACTCCCCTGGGTGAGGCCCTGGGTAAAGCCGGATTGGCTTATAAAGCTTATGATTACAGCCGGCAAACTTATCGCCTGATGCAGCTAAAACGACGCATCGGAGAAGCGATGAAAGACCGTTTTATGGCTGAAGGGAACCAGGCTTTGTATGAATTTATTGCCAATGAATCTGAGAGCAGCCCGGCGCCCTACGACCCGCATACATGCAGCTTCGCCCGCTACCTGTACCACATCCGGCTGGCGTGATCAGGCTGGCTCCATCTTTGCCGGTTGAGTGGTAAGGAAGCGGGCTTGACCCGCTTGAGCGACGACCTGCCCATCCTTGAGAACCGGTTGGCCGCGTTGGAAGGTCATTTCAGGCCAACCCAATACCTGGCGGCCTTCGTACAAAGTATAGCCGGCCTGGCTGTGCTGGTTTTCGGCCAGAATGGTATATTCGCGGCAGGGATCGAAGATGACCAGGTCGGCGTCCGACCCGGGCAGGATGGCGCCTTTCTGCGGGTAAAGGCCAAAAATCCGAGCGGGGTTTTCACACAGCACCTGCGCCAGCCGGACCAGGTTGATCAGCCCGCGGTTGATACCCCAGTCATAGGTTACTGTCAAAAGCGTCTCGATCGATGGTGAGCCAAAGCTCTGGTTCAAGAAGTCGCCTTTGGGGTCCTTTTTCTTGGGGGCGTGGTCCGAAGCCACAACGTGCAGGATGCCGTCCTGCAGCGCCTTCCAAAGCGCCTGCTGGTCTACCTGGGTGCGGATGGGTGGGCCAATTTTGGCCAGAGCGCCGCGTTCTTCGATGATCTTCTCGGTAAGGGTCAGATACTGGGGGCAGGTTTCTGCGAAGATGTGCAGACCTTCGGCCTGGGCGCGGCGGATCGGGCGCAGGCCGCGCCGGGATGTGACGTGTGGAATATATAATGGGCAGCCAGTCACCTCCGCCAGGCAGATCGCCCGGAAGATGGCCTCTTCCTCCAGAATATCCGGGTGGGAGGTGTTGAAAAAGCTGGCCGAGGCATGCGGGCCTTTGAGATACTTATCCTCAAGGTAATCGGTGCCGCCGCCATTTTCGGCGTGCACCATGGCCATGCCGCCCTGGCTGGCTAAAATATCCATGGCCTTGGTCAACTGGTAGTCGTCGGTATACCATCCCAGCTTGAGATAGGCCAGGAAAAACTTGAACGTGCGTACGCCCATTTTCATCACGGCAGGGATTTCCGGGACCTGCTTTTCGGCGTCGAACAGGCCGCCGTGCAGGCCGAAGTCCAGCCTGGAACGTTTCAGGCCATCCGCAAGCATTTCGGTGACTTTGTGCTCCAGGCTTTCGCCCTGGCGGGCGTAGGCAAAGTGCAGCAAGGTGGTCGTGCCCCCGTAAGCTGCCACCAATGAACTGCCCTCCACGTCGTCCAGGTAAACCGGGTGGACGTGCACGTCGATGATGCCCGGAAAAACGAGCTTTCCGGTGGCATCGATCACCTGCCGGCAGCCGACGTGATCCAAACCCTTTGCGACTGCGGCGATTTTGCCTTCTTTAACTGCGACATCGCCGGACTGAATCCCCTGACCGGTAACGATAGTTCCACCAGTAATAATGAGATCGTAATTTTCGGGCATCAGAGTATTATCCTTGTTTTTCGGAAAGATCCTGAATTTAAGCCTTTTCTTATTTTATGGATAAATCGCTACCTTCGACCCTCCCCGCTGCGTCCTCGCAGCGGGCTTATGCAACAGGTCACCTCCGTGAGTTCTTTCCCGGACCGCCTGCGAGACGCAGGCTGGAGGGTCTTATCAGGTATTTTAAGAAGAAGGCCAAAATCCAGTGTTTCTTTATTTCAATTTGATCCTAAAGCCTGCAACACCCTTTCGGGAGTAAGAGGCAAAGTAAAGATACGTGACCCGATGGCGTTAGCCACCGCATTGGCGACGGCCGGGGCGGCCGGGGTAAGGGATGGCTCGCCAATTCCTTTGGCGCCGTAAGGTCCCAGGCCGGTGCCCGATTCGAGAATGATCACCTGGGTGGTGGGCAGGTCCTGGGAGGTTGGGATAAGGTACTCTGACAGGGAAGGGGTTAGAATGCGGCCCTGGTCGACGATCAAATCTTCCATCAGGGCGTAACCCAGGCCCTGGACGCCGCCGCCTTCGATCTGCCCGGCGACCGCGGCGGGGTTGATGGCTCTGCCGATGTCATGGCAGGCGACGCTTTTCAGGACGGTCACTTCGCCCGTCTCGGTGTCGACGGCCACTTCCACGGCATGCGCCCCAAAGGTAAAGTCAGGCCAGATATCCCCTTGACCGGTCTCCGGATCGATCGGATCGGTAAAGGGCGCCTTGAACATGGCCAGGTTGGAAAGCGACAGGCCATCCGCGGCGCACATGGCGGCCAGCCGGGAGAGGGGCAGAAACTGGGATGGATCGCCCTTTACAAATACCCGGCTGTCGGCAATATCCAGGTTTTCCGGCGCTTCCTCCAACTGCTTTGAAGCACGTTCCAACAGAACCTTGCGCACGGCTCCGGCGGCCTGTAAAACGGCATTGCCAGACATGTATAACTGGCGTGTGGCGGTAGAGGTGCCGGCCAGGGGGGTCAGGGCCGAGTCGGTGCTGTAAGTGGTGATGGTATCCATCGGTGCCCCCAGCACTTCCGCAGCGATCTGGCAGATGGCGGAAATTTGCCCGGCGCCCAGGTCGGGCACGCCGCAGCGGATGACCACCGTACCATCCAGCTCCAGGCCCACCCAGGCCTGGGATGTATCGTGCAGCCAGGTGATACGTCCGTAGCACTGCATGTACGAGGCAAAGCCCTGACCGATTTTACAGGAACCGTACTCGGGGGTCTTTTCGCCCAAGGCTTCCAGCACGCGCGAGGAGCTTTCCTCAAGCCAGGCGGCGCTTTTGATCTGTTGGCCGGTGGGAGTGGTATCGCCGGTTTTCATGTAATTCCTGCGCCGGAATTCGTAGGGGTCCATGCCCAGTTTCTGGGCAATCGCGTCCATCTGTTGTTCGTAGGCAAAACATGCCTGCGGTGCGCCAAAGCCGCGGAAAGCGCTGGTGAAGGGATTGTTGGTCGCCACAGCCAGGCTGTCGACGCGCACATTGTCAACCCGGTAAGGCCCGGTAGCGGTGGCGGTGGCATACAGCAGCACGTAGGGGCTTAAATAAACGTAGGCGCCCGAATTGGCGACCATTTTAATCTCGGCGGCGGTAATATGCCCATCCCGGGTAACGCCGGTGCGGTGGGTGATGATAAAGGGATGGCGTTTTGAGTGAGCCTGGATGGATTCCTCCCGGCTGTATTCAATGCGCACAGGTCGGTGGGTATACAGGGTCAGCAGGCCCAGGAAGATCTCGACCGTAATGTCTTCTTTCCCGCCGAAACCGCCCCCCACCATGGTGCCCTGGATGTGGAGCCGGTTCTGCGGGATGTTGAGCGCCAGGGCAATACTGCGGAAGTGTTCCACCACCTGGGTGCAGATGCGGATGTTGACCACGTTGCGTTCATCGATCCAGGCCACACCCGCTTCGGGCTCGAGGTAGGCATGTTCGACGAACGGCACCGTATAAGTGTTCTCGACCACCAGGTCAGCCTGGGCCATGCCCTCCTGCAGGTTGCCTTTACGGATCTTCCAGCGCGCCACGATGTTATCCGGCGTGGAAACCACCGGGGCGCCGGGTCGCATGGCCTCCAGCGGGTCGTAGACTGCCGGGAGAGGTTCGTATTCGACCTCGATCAGCTTGAGGGCTCTTTCGGCGGTGTCCTGCGTCTCGGCCGCCACCAGGGCAATCGGGTCGCCGATGAAACGCACAACGTCGCCGGCCAGAATGTGCGCATCCGAACCGGCCCGGCGTTTTTGCCCGGTCTGGCCGGGCATATCGGTCACCAGCACCGACTGGGGCAATTCTGCGGCAGTCATCACACAGGCCACCCCAGGTAAGGCCCTGGCCTTGCTCACGTCCAGCCGGAGTATGCGGCCGTGGGGGATGCTGCTGCGGAATATCTTACCGTGCAGCATGTTGGGCATGAAAATATCTCCGGAGTAAACGGTCGAACCGGTACATTTTCCCAGGGCATCCACCCGGCGCAGGGGTTTACCCACCTGCCGGAGCTCGGGCAGGCTAACAGGCGGGAGAGGTTTGGCAGTGTATTTCATTGGCCTGCTCCTGCCGCCTGGCTTTCAGACAGTCGTTCGGCAGCGATTTGCACGGCTTTGACGATCTGGCCGTAGCCCGTACAGCGGCATAAATTGCCTGAAATTGCCTCACGAATATCCCCTTCGGTGGGGTGTGGATTTACATCCAGGAGAGCCTTGGCGGCAATCACCATCCCGGGGGTGCAGTACCCGCACTGCGCCGCGCCCACATCGGCAAAGGCTTGCTGGATGATGTGCGGGCTGTTCAGGCTGCCCAGGCCGGCGGCGGTGGTGATCTCATCCCCATCCGCCTGCCAGGCCAGGATCAGGCAGCTGTTGACCGGCTTGCCATTCATCAGGATGGTACAGGCGCCGCAGTCCCCTTTTTCGCAGCCATTTTTTACATCCAGGTAGCCCAGGGATTCACGTAATACACGTAACAGGGTGGCGTTGGGCAGGCAGGCAACCTGGTGGTGGTGACCGTTGACCTTCAGATTAATAATTTTGGGTTGCATGGCTTTACTCCTGCGCCTGTAGTTGGGAAGCGACCTGCCCGAGCAGCCGGCAGACGATCACCTCGACCATCTTGCGCCGGTATTCTGTGGAGGCGCGTAAATCACTGATCGGTGAAACTGCTCCTGCCGCAATGGCGCCCGCCTGCTGGATCGCCTGTGGGGTAAGCAGGCTGCCTTCCAGGGATTTCTCGGCCCTGACGGCGCGCAGGGGCAGCGGGGCCACCGAACCCAGGGCAATGCGCACCCTGGTACAACGCTGGCTTTCACCGGTCTCGACCAGCACGGCCGCGCTGACCACCGAAATCGCATCCGCTTTGCGCAAGCCAATCTTATAATAGGCTGACGCAGTATGTGCGCTTGCACCCGCTTTTACGGTTGGCACGTACACCGCAGATAGAAGCTCATCTTGCCGGATCACCGTCTTGCGCACGCCGGTGAAGAAATCCTGCAGGCGGACGCGCCGGCTGCCTGCCAGGCTGGCCAGTTCCACCTCGGCGTCGAGGGCCAGGAGCGGGGGGGCGCAGTCGGCGGCGGGGGAGGCATCCACCAGGTTACCGCCCAGGGTGGCCCGGTTGCGCACCAGCGGGTTGGCAAAAGTATGGGCGGCTTCTACCAGCAATGGGCAGTATTTCCTAACCAGGAGGTCGGCCTGCAGTTCGGCAATGGTAACTGTGCTGCCGATCTTCAGCTCAGCGCTGCACACCTCAATGGAGTGCAACTCCGGCAGGTCATGGATGTTGACCAGCACAGCCGGTGAACAGCGCCCGCTGCGCATATCCACAACCAGGTTGGTCCCCCCGGCCAGTGGGCTGCCGCGCCGGGTATCCGCCTGCATCCATTCGAGCGCTTGGTGTAGACTTTCAGGGATAACGAGGTCAAACTCAGGTATCATAAATATTTTTCTCCAGAAAGCTGACAGGCGCTTATCCCAGATTGGAATGACTGTTTTCGACCGCCGCAAAAACCGCCCGGACGATACTCATGTAACCGGTGCAGCGGCAGCGGTTGCCTTTGAGATAATCGCGGATTTCCTCTTCTTGAGGGGTGGGGTTCTCGTTCAACAACCCCTTGATGGTCATGATCAAACCGGGGGTGCAGTAGCCGCATTGAAAAGCCGCCTGGTCGATGAAGGCTTCCTGCAATGTATCCAGCTCGCCGGTAGGCTTTTGCAGCCCTTCGATGGTGGTGATGCTTTTACCGTTCACCGAGGCCGCCAGCAGCAGGCAGGATAGCATGGGTTTGCCATCTACCTCTACCGTGCAGGCGCTGCACTCGCCCAGCCCGCAGCCGTACTTGGTGCCGGTCAGTTGGAGCCGGTCCCGCAGGACATTCAGCAAGAGCTCCTTGGAAGTGACCCACATCTGGCGCTTTACCCCATTGACGGTGATCTCGATCTTCTGGCGCACGCCTTTGGGAATGTAACGCGGCGAGGCTCCATCAGGGGATGCGGCAGGCAATTCGTAATGATCGAAGGTGGCTGACGCTTGACTGTGTATGAGAGCCTTTTCCCACAGGTCCCTGAGGGCATCCTGGATCATTACCCCGGCCAACTGGCGGCGATACCAGGCGCTCGAACGGAAATCGTCGATGGGGGAGATGGCACGAGCGACCAGCTTTCCGGCTTCTCCCAGAACTTCTTCAGAAATTTCTTTGCCTTGCAGGTACTCCTCGGCGGCCGTGAGGCGCATAACCGTCGGGGCGACCGATCCGAAAGCAATCCGGCATTCCTGGATGGTGTTGTCCTTGCGGACCAGGTAAACGGCCAGGTTGGCTTTGGCCAGGTCAGCCGATACCCTGGAGACTTTATAAAAGGCACTGGCAGCTGTATCGTCGGGAGGCGGTAGGATGATAGAGACCAGCAGTTCATCTTTCTGCAAGGCCGTTTTACCGGGGCCGAGCAGAAAATCTGGCAAAGACAGGCGCCGTGTGCCGGTCATGCCTTGCAAGAGCACCTGGGCGCCATACACCATCAAGGCCGGAACGGTATCCGAGGCCGGCGAAGCGTTGCAGACATTGCCCCCGATGCTGGCCATGGCCTGGATCTGGGTCGAGCCAAATGAGCCGCAGGCTTCGGCCAATGCGGGATAGCGGTTCTTGATCAACGGGTCCAGAAAAATCGTGCGGATTTTCACCAGGGGGCCGATGCGCACCTCAGCCTGGGCGCCCTGAGATATGCCGCTCAACCCGGCAATGTGGCTGATATCGATGATCACTCCGGGGGCTTCGCGCTCCATTTTTAGCAGGGTGAGTAAATGCGTGCCGCCCGCCAGGACGCGGGCGTTTTGGCCATGTTGGTTGAGTAATGCCATGGCATCCTCGATGGTGACGGGTTGGACGTAATCGAAGTCGTTTACCAGGAGGTGCGTATCGGTCATTTGGTTGGGATGGGTTTTGATGGCGGTCATTGCGACGCCTCTTTCGTGGCTGACAGCTCTTTTTCTTGCAGCGCAGCCAATATTTTCTCGGGCGTGATCGGCAGCTCGTAAAAACGGATGCCGATAGCGTTATAGATGGCATTGGCGATGGCGGCCGCCACCGGGTTCGACGAGGCTTCGCCCAGTCCCTTGGCGCCAAAGGGCCCGGAGGGTTCATAAGTGTCGGCAAAATAGGCCGAGAAGTTTTCCACCAGGGGGGATTCCTCGATTCCGGGCGTCTTGGCGTCGATCCAATACCCGCGCGAGGTAAGCTGCCCCTCATTATCCCACTGGTTCTGTTCGTACAGGGCAAAGCCCGAACCGCGCGACAGGCCGCCTTCGAGCTGGCCTTTGGCCATATCCGGGTTGACGACTGTGCCGCAGTCGCCCCCCATGACGGCCCGCACCACACGCACGATACCGGTCCAGGTATCCACTTCTACTTCGAGGAAGATGCTGACGTAAGCCGGTGGGCAGTTGGTGGGCCGGTAGCTGTCGACGGCGGCGATGGTTTTCCAACTTTCGGTCCAGCAGCGTGTGGCGACTTCCTGGATGGTCATGTGTTTTTGCGGGATAGAGGGAACAGAAAGCACGCCCTGGCCCAGCTTTTCGTCGAGGTTCAAAACGATGGCATCCGGCATGACGTTGAGGAAGCGGGCGGCTGTTTCGATCAGCTCCTGCTTCACCTTTTGGGCAACCCGCACGGCCGCTCCGCACCCGGCGTAGATGCCGCGTGTGGCGTGGGTGGTCACGTCGTAGACGGTGGAGGTGGTCTCACCAGGCGCCACGTTGACCTTATCGAGCGGGACGCACAAGGTTTCAGCGACCAGCTTGGCCATGGCTTCCAGGGTGCCTCCGCCGTGGTCCATTACAGCCGAAACGACGTCGATCGAGCCATCCTGGTTGACTTTGACCAGGGCTCCTGAAAAGTCAATTACGGCGCCAGGTTGGTGGGCGCCGGCGCTGGAGGTATGAAAACCGCGCGCCATGGCCAGTCC
>VFSW01012418.1_pt1 | contig 11900 bp, 12 predicted proteins | sample 5358111 | NCBI WGS metagenome assembly VFSW01 (sample SAMN11554181, study PRJNA540505) | mine drainage metagenome | isolation source: sediment from site ElyBrook_90M | place: USA: Ely Copper Mine, Vershire, VT | collected 2017 | reverse complement strand
GGCGCTTAACCGGAGTGCTGTACCGCCTGCCCAAACTCGCCCAAATGCCGCAGTCCGTTGCCGTTCCCAGACACCTGCGCGGAGCGCCCCGCTGGCGGCTCGCGCTGATTGGAAAATAGACGGGGTGTGCGGCGGGATTCTAGCATAAACAGATCGGCGGCTCGAAATGCAAGAACCTGGACCGCAGTTTAGAATCCCCGGATTGTTAATAACTTGGAAAACTCCATTACAAGAACTGCAGGCTTGGGAATGAATTCGCTACCCGCGCGCGATCGATAGCAACTTTGAAGAAACCTCCACCTTTTATCCAGAATTGAACGAAACACTGTGGTCGCTCTAGCAGATTCGAATGTGCCTCATGAATGGTTGCGACGGTGCCAGCCCAAGGCACTACTGACAATGCTATCTAACGACGAGAGCCTCGGCCGCCAGCCAAGTATCCTCCCCGCACTTGCGGCATCGGCGATCAATATGGGGGGGGCGCCTGGTCGCCGAGAAGCCAGTTTCGTGTTAATCGTCGTGCCCGAAACACGCTCCACACAGGTTATGACTTCGCGAACGGACGCGCCACGCCCGGTCCCTAGATTTGCGGAAAAGCTTTCGCCACCGGAAAGAAGATGTTGCAACGCAGTAACATGGGCTTCGGCGAGATCTTGAACATGAACATAATCTCGAACGGCCGTCCCGTCCTCGGTGGGATAGTCGCCGCCGTATATTTCCACGGAATCCAGCCTGCCGAGTGCGGCTTCGATGAGGCGTGGCACGAGGTGCGTTTCCGGATTGTGCACTTCGCCCAGTTCGCCTTCTGGGTCAGCTCCCGCAGCGTTAAAATACCGCAGCGCGGCCCAGCGTAAACCATAGGCGCGTCCGTACCAATCGAGGACACGTTCAATGAAGAGTTTAGAATCGCCGTACGGATTGACAGGAAGCTTCGAATGATTTTCTGAAATTGGAAAACTCTGGGGATCTCCATACACGGCGCAACTAGAGGAAAACACGATGTGATTGATGCCTTCATCCAGAAGCGCATGAACGAGGTGAAGGGTATTTGTGACATTGTTTTCGAAGTAGCGCCGCGGCTCGCGCACGGACTCTCCCACGTAAGCGTGTGCGGCAAAATGAATTACGGCGGTGACTTTGTATTCTCTGAGCGCATGCCTTAGGGAAGCCTGGTCGGAAAGATCTGCTATGACGAGCGGACCCCACTGAACGGCCCAGCGATGTCCTGTGGAGAGGTTATCGTATACGACCGGCTCAAACCCGGCGCGAGACAGACTCTTGGCCGTGTGGCTACCGATATATCCTGCTCCGCCCGAAATGAGGATACTCACTCAAGAACTCCCGCGAGTAATCCAAGATTCAAGCAGCAATAATATTTCAGATTCATTTTGAAGGCCGATTTATGATGTGATAGGTGGCGATCCGAAATCATTTCAGGGCCATACCTGATCCAATAGAATCGTTAGTGAGCCACGTGCCCTACGAATGCATGTTGCCAAAGCGTTGCGTAGCTCACAATGGCCAACCCGGCTATCGCCAGAATGCGGGACCAAGTGAACTTTGGAAAGAGCCAAAATCCAATTAAGCTTAAAAAGGGAGCCAACTGGAGAACGTACCTGTCATAGAACGGGATGTTGCCACCCACTCCAAACTGTTCCGCGATAAAGAAAAAAACCACTAAGAGAGCGAAGATGACCGGACCACAGGTACGCAGTCTCGATCTTTCGCCCCATAACAGCAAACAAACTGCGGTGGCATTATAAGTGGCTACGCTGGTAATCAGCCAGAAGAACACCGCACCACCGGTGGGAATTCGAGAGGCAGCTTGAACGAGCGTATGAAGAAGACCAAGGTCCAGGATAGAATCTCTGAAATACGTCGCGACAAATCCGACAAGCAAGGCTGATAGGAGCGCTGGCCAACGCCGCTTCAGGGACACTCGCCACATGGCAGGGAATGAGTAGGGAAGCAGGTATACTGTGACGAAGAAAATCACCACGACCGGCCGGAACCAATTGAATCCGACCCCCGCGTGATAGTTGCCGTACGATGCGCCCGTTGCCGTGCCGGGACTTGTGATTCCCCTCCACGTGAGGACCATGACAAGAACTGGTATCACTGCAGTTGTCAGTGAAACAAATACAGTTCCCAGCCATCGAAAATTTCGCCTGGAAGGCCGGTCCCTCAACAGAAAAAGCGTCAGAACACCGGCCGCCGGCAGTAATGCCATAAAATATTGACGGCATGTTATAGCCAGTCCGGTCAACAATCCTCCGATGACCCCGGCGGTGAGCGAAGCGGCGCTGATTCTGGTTTGGCGGGAGGCTGACTCAGTCCACGCAAGAACTCCAGTGAGAGCAAATAGCAACGCAGGCGCTTCGGTAAGTGCCGTAGCGCTTGCGATCGCGGAATGAGGGAAAGTTAGAGTGGCGAGGAGCGCGCCGTACCAGAGTTGGGGCCATTCGCTGTAGCGAGCGCCAACCACTATTACTAAGGTTAGAAGAGTCCAACTCAGTAGTATAGCAATCCGGGCGTCAAGAAGTTCGTCGTGACCGATAAGGCGAACCGCTGAAGCCATCCAGATGAAACTCGTCGGACCAGGGGGCATTGCGTTGCGCTCGAATCGCAGCAAGGGAGATTCCATGAACCGCATACGCGTGGACGTCAAACATATTAAATTGATCGTCGTACACGGGACGGCGCACTGAGACCATAAAAAGAATCGCTGATAGCGCGTTGAAGGCAAATACGAGCGTCACCGCGTATAAGTACTGTTTTGTGAGATCAGGTGAACGCCAACTCCGACCCATCGCCATTTGCCCTCACTCCCGACCCCATCCGATCGCCGGGCGAACTCTCCCTACGATCGTAGCTGTAAGACCGCCATTAACGAAGTCCCGAGAAGCTTCTGCGGAATGAATTCGCAGTCGGCAAGCAGGCTAAGGAGTTGATTAATGGATTTATTCCTTGTATCAAATCCGGCAGAAATGATTTCGTCTTTTTTTTGCATGCCCATAAGCCTCAATTTTCTGAGCAGGAGTGTAGGCGCCAGCGGCATGCCCCAGTACGTCCAATTCGTGATGCTAAGATGCGTGGGTTCGACGGCCTCGCGCAGGGTGCGAATCGAGTAGCGCCTCACATGCCCGGCCGCCCTGTCATATTCAGAGAAGGCCCACTCACCTGCCGGAACATTCAAAATGAGGTGTCCGCCGGGAGCGAGGTGATAGAGCAAGGCTCCAAGGAAACCCCTTTCGTCCGCTATGTGCTCGAGAACGTCGAACAGAAAAATGACGTTATACCGCTGCCGGAGTGTCTGGTGCTTTTGGAAAATATCATAGCAATTGACTGTGCTCAGGCGACTTACGTTTATTTTCAGAGCAGCCTCATTGAGGTCAAATCCCGCGACTTCTTTACCGTATTCGTCTTCGATTTGACGTTGAAGTATGCCGTTCCCACATCCAATCTCGGCGATTGTCCGAGCCTCGGAAACAAGGCCGCCCGCAAGAACCTGGAGTACTTTAAGCCGACGGCGTATCCAAAAATGGTCGATGGAGGCGATGTCGTACCATCGATCTGCCATACTGACCTCGGCCGGCGCAGATAAATAGGTGATTTCGCGAGCAGGTGTCATTGAAGTGAGTCTACTAGTGACATCCTCTGTTCAGTAAACATCCGGTTCTACCCTCCTGCTCCAACTGTCACCGCGTATTACTTGCTTTTGTTATCGACGCACAGTAGCCACCACAGAACTGAGATCCACACGTTGGGTCAATCAGTTTGCATCTTGTCCGGGGGACGGGCTCTGACGAGTCACACGGTCGGCGATATACACGGGCCTGGTTTTCGCTTCCTCGTAGACACGGCCTAGATACTCGCCGATGACTCCAAGAAATGTCAGTTGCACCCCTGAAAGAAATGTGACAAGGATTATGATCGCCGTGAATCCCTGCGGCGAAATGTGAAGGACGAGCTTTGCGTAGAGCGTATAAAGGGCGTAAACACTAGAAGCTGCCAGCGCAAACATCCCGAAAAGCCCGGCTGCGCGGATTGGCAAGATCGAGAACGAAAAGATGCCGTCAAAGGCGAGCCGGAACAATCGCCGGAGGCTGTATTTTGCCTCGCCGGCAAATCTTGCATCCCGTTCGACATCAATGCCAATTTGCCGGAATCCAACCCAGCTTCGCAGACCGCGCAAATATCGATGGTGCTCCCGAAGCCGGCGTAATTCGACGACCACGCGCCGCGACACCAGTCCAAAGTCTCCGGCATCCATCGGTATTTGCAAGTCCGAAATTGTTCCCAAAAGCCGATAAAATGCCTTATAGCTTGCACGGAGCCAGAAAGGTTCCTTCCGGTTCATTCGCCGCGCATATACAACATCGTAACCCTGGCGATACTTCTCCAGAAACAATGGAATGGCCTCAGGCCGATCTTGCAAATCGGCATCCATCAAAATGACAACGTTCCCCGAAACGTGGTCCAACGCGGCAGTGAGTGCTGCCTGGTGGCCAAAATTTCGAGAAAGTATAACGACAACTAATCGAGAATCTCGTTGGGCTGCCTCTTCGAGCACCTCGGCTGTCAAGTCCGTGCTGCCATCATCCACCAAAACGACTTCGTGAGGGCCACCTTCAATCGAATTCAGCGCCTTATCAAGGCGAGACAGCAGTTCAGGGATCACCGCTTCTTCGTTGTGAAGCGGAATCGCGATGGAAACCCGGAATGGGCTGGGAGTTGCGTCAATAACACCAGATCGGAAGGGCCTTTCTGTTTCCATGGGCGTCGAGCTTCTCCAGCTCGTTCCAAACCTATCGAAGATGCTTTCTTCGGACAAAAAACTGCAACTGTGGTACCCGTGGTCGATTACACGGTGAGGTCGGCGGCATTGACCACTGCCCGTACCATCACCGTGGTCAGCCCTGAGAAATATACCTCGCCGAAGCAATCAATGCCATAGCCGGGCCAACCACGCACTCATGTGGTTCCTTCCGTTCTTGTACAGCAATCCTAGCACGAGCTGAGGTTCCGCTACTCGCGCGGACAACCTCCTTGATGAAGCTATAGAAGTGTTCCTCGAGAAAAGCTAAAGTAACACGCGCGGAGAGTTCGCAGCGACCGGGAAAGGGCTGATCGATTTCATGTGCGGAATTGCTGGCATCGCGACGGTGAGCCCATCGGAAACATTGCGCCCGGCCGCGGACCGCATGGCCGCTTCCATGAAACACCGCGGCCCTGACAGCCAGGGTGTCCAGGAATTCGCATCGTGTCTCCTGGTGAATGCGCGCCTCTCCATCATCGATTTGAGCGATCGCGGGCGCATGCCCATGTCCAGCCCGGATGGCCAGGCCTGGATCACCTACAACGGAGAAACCTACAACGCCGGCGAATTGCGCGCCGAACTCGAGGCGCGCGGCCATTCCTTCCGCACCACGTCGGACACGGAGGTTGTCCTTCATCTCTACCTGGAATATGGCGAGCGTTTTGTCGAAAAACTCCGCGGCATGTTTGCCTTCGCAATTTGGGATGTCCGCGAGCGCAAACTTGTTCTCGGGCGCGACCGCCTGGGCATCAAGCCTCTTTACTTGCACGAGTCCGGCGGCCAGCTCGTATTTGCTTCCGAACTCAAAACGCTCCTTGCCTCCGGCCTCGTGCCCCGCAAGCTTGACCCCGCGGGACTCCGCGTGTTTCTTCAGCTTGGGCATATTCCTCCGCCGTGGTCCGCCATCCGCGGTGTAACTCCGCTGCCGCCCGGCCACATTGGAGTTTGGAAGGACGGGCAGTGGCGAACGGAGCCGTATTGGTCGCTTTCCCCCCATTCTTCGGCGCGCTTCCCGACCGATCGTCTGGCCGCGGATCTTTCGGAAGTTTTGCTCGACGCGATGCGAAACCATCTCGTCTCGGACGTTCCCGTGCTGATTTTTTTGAGTGGCGGCACGGATTCGGCTTGCCTTGGCGCGCTGGCGCGCGCAGCCGGAGCGCAGAATCTCTCGGCGATGACGGTAGGTTTCGACGAATCCGAATTCGACGAAAGCAAGCTGACCCGCCGCACAGCCGAAGCGCTCGGCATCCCGCTCGAGGTCGTGACGCTCGATGCGCGCCGCGTGGAAGCCGACCTGGACCACGCCATCTGGGCACTTGACGAGCCTTCCGTGGACGGATTGAACTCCTATTGGATTTCGAAACTTGGAGCGGAAGCTGGATTTAAAGTCGCGCTATCGGGCCAAGGGGGAGATGAGTTGTTCGGCGGATACGATTCGCTCGCCTGGTTCGAGCGGTTCAACACGGTTGCGCGGTGGGCCAGGCCGCTGCCCGCCAATCCATTCGGCCGGCTGCTCGACCAAAATGCTTTTCCGTTTCGCTGGAGGAAACTTTCCTACTTGGTTGGGGCCGACGATCCGTTCGTGGCCGCGCAGCTTGCCGTGAAGGTGCTTTTCCTGGACCGGGATGTCGGTGAGTTAATGTCCTCTTCCTTTCCCCGCAATGGCCATCACGCGGAAGCGAGGGACCATTTGACGTTCTGGTCCAAGCAGGTCGAGAACGAAGATCTCCGCGAGCGGCTCGCCTTCATGGACATTCACACGCACCTGGAGCCGCGCCTGCTGCGCGACCTGGATGCCATGAGCATGGCTCACAGCATCGAAGTCCGGCCGGTATTTCTCGATCATCGCGTGGTGGAGTTTCTGCTTCCCGTTCCGTCGAGCATTCGCATGCAGCAGAAGCGGCTTCTGCTTGACGCCGCGAAGGCTTTCTTGCCTCCTGCTCTTCTGGCGGATTTGAGCACCCGGCGGAAACGCACCTTCACGTTTCCATTTCAGCGCTGGCTATCGCATGACTTGCGCAGCGTGTTGAAGGAGGCGTTTGCGCCGGACCGGCTTCGCAGCACCGGCATCCTTGAGCCAACAGCCGTAAATCGTCTCTGGGATCGCTACGAGCGGTCGGAGGGCGCCGTGGGCTGGTCGCGCATCTGGAATCTTTTTGTTCTCCAGCGCTGGTGTGAACTGATGCAGGTCAGCCCGTAGGGAGCGCCGCCAACGAATGCCACCCGTCCGAATAGCCATTGTTTCTCCTTTCATTGATAAGCGCCACGGAACCGAACGGCGCATCGCCGAATGGATCACCCGCCTGCCTCAGGAATATGAAATCCACATTTACAGCCAGCGCGTCGAGGACGTGGACCTCACCCGCATGCGATGGCACCGGATTCCGCAAATCCCCGGTCCGCATCTCGTGAATTTTCTGTGGTGGCTCGCCGCCAATCATCTGTGGCGCTGGTGGGACGCGCATGTGCGCGGGCTTCGCCCCGATCTGGTTTACACCGCGGGAACGAATTGCTGGGACCCGGACTTGATCTCCATTCACATCGTGTTTGCCGAATTTGTGCGGATGTCGGAGCATGAATTGCGGTTCCTGGGCAGTCCACTTCGCTTCTGGCCCCGGCTGATGCATCGCTGGCTCTACTATCGGCTGATCATTTTTCTAGAACGCCGGATGTATACCAATCCCAAGACCGGCCTGATTCTGATCGCGAAAAAAACGGCGGACGATTTGAAGCGTCATTATGGCATCGAGGGCCCATTGCCGATCGTCTACATCGGCCTCGATCACAAGATTTTTAACCGCGAATTAAGGCTTCGCAACCGGCCCGAAGTCCGCGCGCAACTCGGTTTAGGAGAAGACAAATTTGTTCTTGTGCTGGTCGGCAACGATTGGAAGAAGAAAGGCCTCGTCGCTTTAATTGAAGCGCTCGCGCAATTGAAGGACCTGCCGCTGGCATTAGTGGTGGCGGGCAAGGACGATTCGACTCCCTACCAAAAGCGGATTCACGAGCTGGGACTGGAAGGGAAAGTAAAGTTCTGCCCGTCTCGGGCGGACGTGCAATGGTATTACGCCGCCGCCGATGTGTACCTAGGTCCGTCGCTCGAAGACACGTTTGCTCAGCCTCCCGCCGAAGCCATGGCTTGCGGCCTGCCCGTGATCACCACCGCCACCAACGGAACGGCCGAAATTATGACCGATGGCGTGGATGGTTTGATTTTGCAGGATCCAAACGACGTTGCCGGCCTGGCTCAGCGGATTCGATGGCTCTACGAACATACCGAGCAAAGGGAGAGCATCGCCGCGCAGGCCGCCGTGACCGCCAGCGAATATACATGGGACCGCAACGGCGTCGAGATGCGCGCTATTTTTGCAAGTGCGCTCGATCGCCGGAGCGGGAAAAGCAGTTCGACTGCCGCGCAGGAAGACGCGAAGTAGATTCGCTTACGTGGCGCAGGCTTTTTACCCTGAGCAGTTCTGAAGGGCAACCCGCGGGTTTTTTCCGCCTTCACCGCAATTTACGCGCGCAGGCTCGGATCGGCGGCGCGATACCCCGCCACAAATTTCTTGAGACCTTCCGCTTACACGGGACACTGCACGCGCTACCGACATATATTTTTTAGCGTGCTTGACACGATTCGGATATGGCGATAAGAGCTGTTATGCAGGTTTCACGGGGTGGTTGAATTCCCGCGAAAGTGGGCGGGTACGCATTTAACAAACACGGGCGGCGAAAGCATTCCAGTTTTGCGAGCGTCGCGGAAAGAAGCATTCAGATGAGCGAGATCACTCGACGTGGATTTGTGAAAGGGGCGGCCTTGGTGGCGCCTCTCGCCTTTACACCTTTCTCGATGACGCAAACATCGTCTGCTCCTCGCTATGACGTTGTCATCGTCGGAGCCGGACATAACAGTCTGATCACTGCATGCTATTTAGCGAAAGCCGGCTTCAAGTGCCTTGTGTTGGAAGGGCGGCCCTTGGTCGGCGGGGGCACCAAAACCGCGGAATTAACGCTGAGTGGGTTCCACCACGACGTCTGCTCATCCATTCACGGCTTTATCCAAAGCAACCCGTTGATGCGAAACAACGAACTGAAACTGGGAGATTACGGGCTGGAGTATATCTATCCCGATCCGGTTTACCATATCGCGTTTCCAGACGGGAGTTACATTACGAAGTGGAGAGATTTTGACCGTACCTGCGAAGAGATCGGCAAGTATTCCAAGAAAGATGCGGAAACCTGGCGGCGTATGGCCACCGAAGCCGACGCGATCAGACCGATCGTGGATCAAGTCACTTTCACACCGATCGGGTTTGGCAAATCTCTGGGTGAGCGCCTCGCGGAGCATCCTCGAGGCAAGGTGTGGCAGCGCCGCATGGCCATGTCCAAATGGGAGGTTCTTCATCAGAATTTCGAGGACGAGCGCACCATGGTGGCCATGATGCCGCCTTTCCCGAAACTTATAACCGCACCGACTACGGGATTTGCCGCCTATCCCAGCAAAACAGAGAATGTTCCCCAACCGAAGGGAGGGTCGGGAATGATAGCGGTGGCGCTTTCGCGATGTTTTGAAGCGCATGGCGGTGAGATCCTGGTGAACAAACCAGTTGAGCGGTTGATCGTGGAGAACGGCAGATGCGTCGGAGTGGAATGCTCTGACGGAAGCTCTTATCGCGCGGAGAAAGCCGTTCTTTCCACGGTGCATATTAAGCAACTCGTTAACATGGCGCCGCGCGATTTGTGGCCCGACGATTTCATGGAGGGGGTGAGGACCTTCAATACCGGCGCCGCTTCGTTTAATTCCCACTATGCCACCACGGAACCGTTGAAATGTCCTGTTAAAGGCGGCACGATCGTGCCGGTCCATATATCGAACATAGCGAGCTGCAGACGCGCCCTGCGTTTTGAATCCGAGCTGGCCTTGGGTGAATTCCACGTGGAGGATCCGGTGCTGCATATTGTCCAGTGCAGCGTGGCCGATCCAACGCGAGCCCCGGCGGGGATGCACACGATCAGGGTTCTTTGCGAACAGGCGGTTTACGATTTGCCCGAAGGAGGCCCGGGTCGCTGGGAAGAGATCAAGGCGGAAGTCGCCGAGGTGCATTTAAGGGCCGTGCAACGTATCGCACCCAATCTAACCGACGACAAGATCCTGGCGCGGTTTTCAACTTCTCCGGTTGACATCGAGCAAATGAACGCGGCGATGTGGCACGGCTCTTGTCACGGAGGTACAGACGGCCCGGCGCAGGCGGGTGCCATGCGCCCAGTGCCCGGCTGGTCGCAACACCGGATGCCGATTCCCGGGTTGTATCAAACCGGTGGCACGACTCATCCTGGAGGCGGAGTATCTGGAGGGCCCGGGCGAAATGCGGCGGTGGTGATGCTCAAGGATTTTGGTACAAGCATTGAAGAGGTGTTGGACAAAAAAGGATAGAAGGTATGGGGCTCTGGCGGGAAACAGAAGGTCCGAACCTCTGCATCGATGGGCGAAATACGAAGCCGGATCGCCTATTCGCTGATGAATGAACGCCGTTCGTCCGCGCTGTAGTGCATTACTTTGGTCCAGACGACTCCATGCACAGCGAACGGATCGGGAATGTTGTGCGCCACGAAATGCGAAGCGAGGGCAGGTGGGGAGTAACAGTTCGCATCCTAATGCACTTCAATGCCGGGATTTATTCCGGATTGGAGCAGCGGATCTTCATCCATCTGGAATTATCTTGGCCGGCATGGCTATTCTGTCAAGCCTCACCTGAAAGGAAGCCAATCAACTTGGGTGGCGCGGAGGCGAACTCGTGAGACAAATCGAGCGAAGTTTTAAGTCACCGGCGGTGGTCGCTCTGGGCTTGATGCTGCTATTTTTCGCGATCTCGCTCCGAGTCCTCCAGGCGCAATCCACGCCATCCCAAGCCCTGAGTCAAGACGTACACAACACTCCGGTCCCGCTCGCCGCGCCCGAGCAACCGCTTCCCTACAGCCATAAAACTCATTTGGCGCTGGGACTAACGTGCCAAGGTTGTCACAGGAACCCGGATCCTGGAGGATTGATGACCTTTCCGGATACTGCCACGTGCATGGGTTGTCACAACTCCATCGCGAAAAATAAGCCGAGCATTCAGAAGCTCGCGGGATATGAGAAATCGAAAACAGCAATACCTTGGGTCAGGGTTTATACCATCCTACCGGGAACGTCGTGGAATCATCGCAAGCATCTGGATGCTGGCATGAAGTGTGGAATGTGCCACGGTGACGTTAGTCAGATGGAAGTTATGACGAACGTCAAGAGCGTGACGTCCATGGTTGGTTGTATCGACTGTCATAAATTGCATAACGCCAAGACCACCTGTGTCACCTGTCATGCTGCCTGGGCTCCGGGCATGGTGGTTGCAAAAAAGCAGTAGAAGCGGTATCGGTCAGTGGCTCTTAGCCCGACGCGGTCAGTTTCCCAATCGGCGGAAACTGCATTTGTCATTCGACATCTTCCACCTGCAGCTGAGACTCGATTCCGCCGCGAGATGGCCAGCCCCGATAGTCCCACTCCATGTATAGGCTCGAGAAACGGCCGGAACTCCTTTGACAGAATCTGTCTACGCGGGATTGCCGACCCGGTCTCCGAATCCGTCAGTTTCACGCGCGCAGGCTCGGATCGGCGGCGCGATACCACGCGACAAATTTTTTGAGGCCTTCCTCCAGCGTTGTTTGCGGTCGATAGTCGAGCAGCTTTCCGGCTTTTGAAATGTCGGCCCATGTCAGGGGTACGTCGCCCTGTTGCGGAGCTTCCCGCTGGATGATCGCTTTCTTTCCGGTCGCGCGTTCGAGCATGCGAACCAGTTCCGAAAGCTTTACGGGTTGTGAGTTGCCGAGATTGCAGATTTCAAAGGGCGCTCCGTCCGTGGAAGAGAAGTCGTAATCGAGCGCGCCGAGGACGCCTGCAACAATATCATCCACGTACGTGTAATCCCGCCCCGTTTCTCCGTCGCCAAAAATGGGGAGCGGTTTTCCCGCCTCGATGCGAGCGACGAACTTGTGAATGGCCAGGTCGGGCCGCTGTCGTGGTCCGTACACGGTGAAGAACCGGAGAGCG
>VFSW01012417.1_pt1 | contig 11901 bp, 11 predicted proteins | sample 5358111 | NCBI WGS metagenome assembly VFSW01 (sample SAMN11554181, study PRJNA540505) | mine drainage metagenome | isolation source: sediment from site ElyBrook_90M | place: USA: Ely Copper Mine, Vershire, VT | collected 2017 | reverse complement strand
GATTGGATTGGAGATAAGGCAGGCGCAGCATCTCCTGCTGAGTACGGCGTCCGTCAGCATTCTCGGTTATGAGCACAACGTCGCTGAAGTGCCGGCGATTGTCTTATTGAACGCTGTCACGAAGGAATTTTCGGCTTGATGCCGCATCAACGCGACGGCGACGAACAGCAAAGTAGCGGACATAGAGCGATGGACCGCGTTTATAAGCGCGGGCGTCGGCGGTTGCTCATCATGGTTCCTCCACGCGGAAATTACCGGCTCGTTCAACAAGATCTATCATATGGCCCGCAGCATGAATGGTCAGAGGGTGCTGGGTGAAGCCCGGCCTTGGAGAGATGTAGGCCGCCATTTCGCGAACAAGGTCGAGTTGCCGATCCGATGCCTCCGCCAGCAGCGCGATCACCAGATTCTCCAGCGCTACGACGCGAATGCGAAGCTGCACCAAGTCGGCATCTGTTAACAGCGGGATTTGGGGCGGGCTGCGGGGTTCGACGCCGTCATCGTTGTCCCACCGCGAAAGCGCCCTCTGCCGCAGTTGTGAAAGGTCCATGAAATCCGGCGTTTTGTCAGGCATGAGGAGACCTCCTAAAATTCGGAAGCGTGTGACCTGTGGACGAGACGATACCATCAGCATTGCACTTTCGATACATCATCGAATCATCGTCTTGAAAACACGGTCCCAAAGCGTCGTGCTGACGCCGTAGTTTCGTCTCGCGAATTGATGGTGGCTGTTGTGATGCTGCAGCAGGGATTTCGGCAGAGTATCGGGGCTATGGTGCGCGCAGTGATGAACGAATAAGTACCAGGCATAGGCGACCAGCGTCCCGGCTAAAAAGACGCCGCCAGCGATCAGATAGACAACCGCGAAGCAAACCCATATCTGCCAAAATATTCTCACTATTGCCTGTTGGGGACGAGCGTGATGAATTCGATGTTGCGTCGGCGCGAGATTGTGCAGCACGAAACGGTGGACACCATACTCCCCGAGGCTCCACGTGACGGCGCCGCCGGAGAACAACAAAACTGCTTCGCTCACCTTGAGTGTCGTGGTGGCAAGAAGAATAGCTGCCAGCAGTGGAGCGATTACCATTTCGCAGAAATAGATGATGGCTGTCACCGATAGACACCGCGGTTAGGACAAGAATTGCCACTTAGAAGTCCGGAGTCCTGAGGGGACGGTCGAGCCGCGCTCATTTCTGTCTTCCGCGAAGTCCTGAATGGAAAGTCGTCGAACTCCGATCCAAGGAAAGAAACCGAAGCATCAGCAATTGTCTTAACTACCGAGCTTTCTGTGTGAACTCAGAAGCGCGTTGCTGTGGCCCTTCACCAAAGACAAATCGTATCGCACCCCAGCCTTCTGCGTCAGGATCGGAAATTACTTAAACGCGTCCCTCTCCTTGGCTGCGCGACGTAATCCAATTGCCCTTCGGGGTAGCAACTCATAATCATAAATTTCAGGCTCCAGCTCCAGCATATTGTTCGCGTGGTCGATTTCGCTATTTGCGGCGATCCAGAACCGTCGAAGCGTTTCAGCCGGATCAGCCTTTCCGGAGATGTCTAGGTAGTTTCCGAGTCTGCCGAGGCGGTCTGGCGACGTTTATGGTGAGCTACTCGGCAACGCCGTCGACGCCAAATTGGCGTCGGGACGAGCGGGAACAAGGAGACGGAACATGAAACGCACGACTTTAGCAGGCTCGATGGCAGCGTGCATCTGCCTCGGTTTTGCGGCCCCTCTGCTCGCGGCGGAGCCTGCTGTAACCGGCACTGAGCCTGTTGTAACTGGCACGGCCAGCCAACAATCGCCGACCGTCTCCTCTGCCAAGCCCGCGGAGACCTGTCTGGGTGATCTGCGCGCCTTCGACACTCAGATGGAGAAGGAAGGCTATTGGCTGGGCGGATCTGGCTATGGATATGGCTATCCATTGGGCGGTTACGGGTACGGAGGCTATTGGGGCGAAGATGGCTTTGGGCACGGGTATGAAAGCCACTCGGCCGCGAATTATTTGGGCCACGCACGGCCGGGCTATGATGTCCGAGCCCTCGTTGTTGCCGCCAACATTCTCGCCCAACGCGGCCAGCAGCAGCCCTGTGAGGATCTGCTCGCCGAGACTCGCGATATCTATAAACTCTACATGGCCGATATGCGCAGCGGCGGAATGCCGATGGCGGACGTGCCCGGCTGGCGGAAACAGCAGATCGCCGCCGCGGTACCGGTCACAAGTAAGAATACGTCATTCCGATCGGGCGAGTTGCTCGGCGCAGATGTTCGTAACCCGCAGAACGAGGCTCTCGGCAGCGTCGAAGACCTCGTGATGAGTCCGCAGACGGGCAAGATCGCTTATCTGGTGATTGCCCGGGGCGGGATTTTCGGCATCGGCGAGAAATACGTCCCGGTCCCCTGGGAGGACTTCAAGGTCGCTCCGAACGCAAACATGCTGGTGCTCGACTCCAACAAGGGCGCAATGGACAAAGCTCCGCAGGTGAACAAAGACCAATTCACGACCCTCGGACCGCAGGGTGAGAAAGTGGATGCCTATTGGAAGGCGGCATCCCTCTCGGACAAGGGCAAGAACTGATCCGCGTTGCATCCCTTTTAAGTATCATCGATTGGTGAGGTCTGTGGAAATTGGAGGTACCGCGCGGTGTTGTGGAATGCATCAGTGATCAACGGCTATGCCATTGCGGCAAGTGATGGACGCCTTGGCACCGTCAGCGACTTCCTGTTTGACGACGCCGACTGGTTGGTTCGGTGGTTGGTGGTCGATACCGAGAATTGGCTTTCCGGCCGCAAAGTTCTTCTTCCTCCCTTCGTCTTGGGGCACCTCGACCCAGACGGGCACGAATTCTCGGTTAAACTAACCATGCAGCGGGTCAAGGACAGCCCCGACATCGATACGGAAAGGCCGGTATCGCGGCAGATGGAAGCCAACATCTACGATTACTATGGCTGGAGTCCGGATTGGAATGCCGACCTCGCCGTGGACGGCTATGGCTACAGCGGGCCCAGCAGGGCGTTACCTATCCTGGGATCGAGCCGGCGCGACGAAGAAATTGTCGATACGCGGCAAAGCAAAGACGACCCACATCTCCGGAGCATCGCAGCGGTCACCGGGTATCATATTCATGCCCGCGACGGCGAGATCGGTCATGTTGAGGACTTCCTCGTCGAGGATACGGATTGGAGCATACATTATCTTGTCGTCGATACCACGAACTGGTGGCCAGGGCGGAAGGTTCTGATCTCACCGAAGTCGGCGCAAGAGATCGATTGGACACATGAATTGGTGAACCTCAATGTCGATCGTCAGAGGGTCAAAGACGGTCCAGCATACGATGCATCTATAATTGTCGACTTGGCCTACGAGAGGCAATTCCTTGATCACTACGGCGATCCGCGGTCGAGTCTGCCCTAAGGGACGCTTGTCTCTTAGCCAGGTCGACCGGCGCCATGATTAGAAAGCTACTCGTTGAATAAGCAGCAAAAAGTCCACGCGCAGCAGGTTCATGGCAGAGCTCATACCGCTTCCAGATCACTTTGAATGCGCGGCGAGGCCGTTGCTACTATCCAAACACCGCTCGCCGGGGATGGATTCGATTCAAACCGATTTGGGATCGGTATCAGTTATGCTCGCTTTGAGAAGGGCGCGGTCCCGGCGCGACGAGGAGTTCTTTGGAGGGAATATGCAACAAAGGCCGTCTCTGAAACGAAAGCTTCGCGGACACCTTAACGCTCCCTACGGCTACGTGCTGCTCGTTATGATCGTACTGGGCATAACCGGCGGGACAATAGCGGTCATCAGAAATAACGGGGACGTTCCTGCCGCGGATTCGGCCGATCCAGCGATGACACGGGCGATGTCGGGATTAGGATCGTCACTCCGCGATCTTTGGTCGCCTCATAGATGATGTTTATGCCGGTCGGACCCGCGAGGAAGTCGGATGATCAGCAAAGATCAAAATTATCGACGAAGGCATTCAGATGACCGCCTTAAGTCCGGGGGAGGCACTAACTAGCGATATGGCCCAGATAATTGTTGACGCAATTGTTTTCGGCCTCGTCGCCTAAACGAGCATGCTGAGCAGTACTGGTTCGCCAACAGCTCTCTAACAACTATGTTGGAGATAGTCGGTGCCGTAAGATACCGCGGCTATGTTCATACCCCTGCGTGCCATCTATAACTCACAGAACTTTTACCGCTCTCGCCGCTCGAGCCTTGAGTCCACCGTTCTTTTGCTCTGTTACAGTCAATATTTGGAGGGGACGATGGCTACAGAAGGACTTGAGACCCATGGCCTTATCGCCAGTGATAAAGTCGAAGGGACCGCCGTATTCGGAGCTGATGGCCACAAGATTGGATCTATTCAGCGCCTGATGATTGAAAAGGTGAGCGGCAAAGTCTCCTACGCTGTGTTGAGCTTCGGCGGCTTCTTCGGTATTGGCGATGACTATTATCCGTTGCCCTGGCCTTCCCTGAAATACAACGTCGAACTGGGCGGTTATCAGACGATGGTCCCACTTGAAACAATTGAAGGGGCGCCGAAGTATGCACGCTCCGATACGTGGGACTGGGACAATCACGATCACGCACGCATCATCAATGACTACTATGGCATGGGATGGGATTCGCCGTCGGGCGCTGGCGGGTTTCCCGCTTCCGACGAGAACTTTCATGAGGAGTGGATGTCTCTCGCCGACCGGTCGGCTAAACATCGTGGTAACCTCTAGAAGGTTCAGTGATGTTAGTCGGTTTCCCATGCCGTGTGGACTGAAGCGCATCGCGGGAACCTGAGCCGACAGAACCGGTCGCTGTATCGAATCGAACCGAGAAGTGCGGTTTCGCGCCATGCGTACGGCGAGTAGTACAACACATCTCAGCGACCCCAAAGCAGCGTGCCTTGTTCGAAAGCCGAAGTGGATCCGTCAACCCCCCTCTTGAAACGCGATCGATATTTCGACGTAACCCTCGTTGCGCAAAATCTGTAGCGAGATGTCGTGTTCGTGACGATAGATGGCGAAATCAACGAGATGTTCGGCAAGTCGCACACCCCGAAGGACGACCATATCCAGAAAGGACGGCAGCGTGGGATTGACTAGCCGGATCTCGTTCTTATCCACATCAAATTCAATTCCCAGCGATGCCTGCAGCAATGCTAAGGGCGCGGCACTTGCCCAGGCTTGCGGCGCGCACGCCACTGGATACAGAGTCGGGCCATGACCGCGCACTCGGCGGAAACCGCAAAATAATTCGGGCAGACGGTGCAACTCCATATTGGACGCGGCACCAACGATCGCCTGGAAAACAAGGTCGACTTCTGTCTTGAAACCGTAGCGCGCGAGACCGACGGCAATCATTGCATTGTCATGCGGCCAAATCGATCCATTGTGATAAGACATCGGGTTGTAACGAGCCTCGCCCATGGCGACTGTTCGAATGCCCCAGCCAGACAGAAATTGCGGTCGCATGAGACCGTCAGCGACCCTGCGGGCGCGATCCGTGGACGCCAGGCCGCTCATCAAAACATGGCCGGCGTTGGACGAGCGTACGCGGCAAGGTCGCTTATCTCCGTCCAGCGCAAGCGCATAGGTTCCGATCTCCTCGCACCAGAATGCCTCTTCGAAACGGCGCTGGAGCTCGATTGCAGTAGCCTCTAACTGCGTTGCACGATCGAACAGGCCCAGTCGTCGGGCGCACCGCGCGATAGAGTTTTTGGCGGCAAAGACGTAGGATTGTACTTCGGCCAGCGCAATCGGTCCCTTCGCCAGTTGGCCGCCTGCATGAAAAATCGCGTCTTGTGAATCCTTCCAGCCCTGGTTCGCGAGACCTTCGGAGGTGGCTCGCGCGTATTCGACAAAGCCGTCGCGGTCCGGATCTCCGAACCCATCGATCCATTCCAGGGCAGCCTCGATATGCGGCCACAACGATCGGATAGTGTTGAGATCTCCGGTTCTCTCGGCGTACGATCCAGCCAGAAGGACGAACAGTGGGGTCGCATCAACGCTGCCGTAGTAGAGTCCGAAGGGGACTTCGCGAAGAGCTGCCATTTCCCCGCCGCGCATTTCGTGCAAAATCTTGCCTGGCTCGGCATCGTTCAAGGGGGCGTGGTTTGTCGCCTGGAAGGCGGCCAGTCTCGTGAGGACGCCTTTGGCCACATGCGGCGCACACCATAGCAATTGCAGAGCCGTGATCAGACCGTCGCGTCCGAATGTGGTGGAATACCAGGGGATACCAGCATAAGGGTACGGACCTTGCGAGGTCGCCGTCGTCAACATGTGCAGATCATTCATCGATCGTCGAAGAATCCGATTGAAGATGTCGCTGGACGTTCCGATGGAAATGACCTTGCGTTTGGCTGCCCTGAGCTCGCGCGATGCTTCTATGAGCCCTCGAAAAAACGGCGTCGGTTTCTGGGCAAACTGATTACAGCTGACGGTGAGGAAGATTGACCGATGAAGCTGAGGCGCCAAGGAAAGCTGGTAGAACACTACTCCGTTGCCGAGATGGTCGGGCCTAGGATCGAATCGCAACGACGTTGTGCGTTTCACACCATCCAGGCCATCGTATCCAAGCACAATATCCTGGAGGTGGTTCTTTGTTGGCCGCTGTTCCCCGTGTTGTGAGCGGTGCATTCCGCGGACTTCAAAAATATCGGCGAAGTCGTTCGCGAAAGCAATTGAGAGCGCCAGATCAACCGGCGCGTCGCCATGGTTCTGGATGCCAAGCCGCAGATACGCGGTTCCCTTCCACAGGAAGAAAGTTCGTACTATATGAACTATATCTTTTTGCAATATGAGGCGCTTTTCGAAATACACGTCTGGATTGGTGAGATCCGCTGTTAACATCGTGTTGTCGTCGCGAATATTCGAACCTAACAGTAACGGCTGCATTCCGTTGATCAGGACTTCCAGCCTCGACAAATAGCGAGTGTCGGCATAAAAGATGCCATCTGTCCCGCCCGCCGAAGCCCCGATATCGCCATGGCTGTCGACGACCGCGAAAGTATCGCCGCTCTTAAGCGTTTGGCGCGGGCGCGACGTGAGTTCTGTCGCTGAAATGTAAAATGACGGTTCGAAATTCCGTTCCCCCGGCGGTGTTGCCATCGGAGGGCTGGTCAATTTACTGTCTCAGGTTCAAAAGTATTAAATACCGATGGTAAGGTCTGTTCCGCCTCTATACTTTCATTAGGCTTATCCTGCAGCATTTTCCGATAGAGTTTGAGATAATCCCGTCCCATTCGATCAGAGGAAAATCGGTCTTCGAAGCGTCTGCGCACCAACTTGCGGTCCATTGCCAACAGTCTCGGAACGGCGGCAACAGCTTCGTCCATTGTTTCGACGATCATACCGCTGATGCCCTCGTCAATAATTTCAGGAACGGAGCCGCAGCGGAAGGCCAATACCGGCGTGCCGCATGCCATCGCCTCAATCATAACCAGACCGAAGGGCTCAGGCCAGTCGATCGGAAACAGTAGTCCTAGCGCATTTCCAAGAAACTCATTCTTGCTTTTCTCATTGATTTCACCAATGAATTGTACGTCGGGGCCGTCGAGCAGCGGAGCGATTTTCTCCCGAAAGTAGGGTTCATCGACGCGGTCGACCTTTGCTGCAATCTTCAGGGGTATGCCGAGGCGCCGGGCGATAGCGATCGCACGGTCGGGCCGCTTCTCTGCCGATATCCGCCCGATGAAGGCAAGGTAGCCGCCACGCGGCTCGAAGTTTGGCTCCATTAAATTCAGCGGCAAACCATGATGGATTGTGGCTGCAAAATTGGCGCTTGCTACGGGCCGTCGTTGATCGTGCGAAATCGAAACCAGCGGCATATCATCAAAGCCAAGAAATATCGGCTTGATATCGGGCAGGTCCTGCCGACCATGAAGCGTCGTCACGGTCCGTGCAGCCCGGTAACGGAATAGCGGAAAGTGCAGATAGTCGATGTGAAAGTGAAGAATGTCGAACTCCATCGCATGACGACGAACGCGGTCGAGCATCAGCATATAATAAGGTATTGGATCGATGACGTTAGGGTCCAATCGAAGTGCAGTGTTTGCACAGCTAACGAGGTGCGCCGAAGTTGTGGAGTCTCCACTGGCAAACAGCGTGACCTCGTGTCCGCGGTTGACGAGTTCTTCCGTGAGATAAGAGACGACCCGTTCAGTGCCTCCATAAAGTCGCGGCGGAACGCTTTCCATGAGGGGGGCAATTTGTGCAATTTTCATTGTTTTCCTTTTGTCCCCTGCGAACAACTATGCGGCAGGTTATTCGTTCCGATATTGCCCCAAAGACTGTGAAGATGATGCCTCTCCGGTTTGACCGTCTTAAAGGTGAAGTCCTAACCCACACCGACGCTGCGACGTTGTAGGTAGAATCCGAATCCTGACTTTTTATGGTCGGCCGCTTAGAGATGATAGCGGTTGGCTTAGTGCCATGCTGGAGGATCGCGCGTGCTCAAGGTCATGATCGCCGAAGACAATCTGATGATGGCCGATTTGATCGAAGAGGCCCTTGTCGACCATGGATATCAGGTGTGCGGAATCAGCCGCACCGTCGCCGATGCAGTCGCACTGGCTCGGCTGCACAAGCCAGATCTTGCCGTCCTCGATCTGCGGCTGGCCGACGGAGATCTTGGCACCGGTATTGCGGAACAGTTGCGCCCATTTGGCAAGCTCGGCGTGCTCTATGCTACCGGCAACATTTCCCAGGTCATGCTGACCGATGCCGACGGCGCGGCCTGTCTGTCTAAACCGTACCGCACCGCTGACCTCCTGCGTAGTTTGGAAATCGTTACCGAGATTGTCACGACCGGCAAGGCGTCACGCCCGTTTCCCCCCGGATTTCAGGTTCTTCATCCGGCAACCGGCGCTCCCCTGGGGGTCCTTGTATGAGTACCCTCGCCGCTCAAGTTCAAAAGCTTCTTCGCCAGCAGACCGCGGTGGCTCGCTTTGGCAGTTTTGCCCTCCGTGAGAGTGATTTGTTGAAGGTATTGACGGAAGCTGCGCGAGTCTGCGCCGAAGGACTCGGCGTGCCCTTCTCCAAAGTGTGCCGGTACCGCGGCGATGAGAACGACCTTCTCATCGAAGCCGGCTACGGCTGGCACGCAGGCGTTGTCGGAAATGTCGTTTCGCGCGCCGATACAACCTCACCGCAAGGGCGTGCTTTCGTTACCGGAGAACCGGCGATCTGCAACGACTTGCGCAAGGACAACGATTTCGAGCTGCCACCATTCTACGTCGCACACGGCATCATTTCGACCATCGATGTCGTCATCAAAGGCAGCGACGACCAGCCATATGGCGTCCTGGAAATAGACAACAACCTTCAGCACGATTACGACCAGCACGACATCGATTTCCTCACCGGGTTCGCTAACGTCCTGGCGGAGGCGGTCGCGACCTCGGCGCGCACGGTGGTTCTGCAGGATACGATCGAGCGGATGAAGGTCCTGGTGGAAGAGAAGGACCGGCTGCTGGACCAAAAGAAGGTTCTGGCCGAAGAGCTGCAGCATCGGGTGCGGAACAATTTGCAGCTGGTCTACGGCATGCTGAGCAAACAGTTGGACGACACCCCGGGCAAGGTCGAGCAGCGGGGCATAAAGGCGATCGCCCGCCGGGTTTCAACCCTGGCGCAGGTCTATGACCATTTGCTTGGCACTGAGATGACGCGGACGACTGATTTCGGCGGATATATCAAATCGTTGTGCCACAATCTCGCGGAGATACAGGCGCTGCCGGAGGGCACCGTCACGCTGACTTGCGAGAGCGAGAAGCTTTTTCTCGATCTCGATGTGGTGACCGCGTTGGGCATCGTTGTCGCAGAAGTCGTAACAAATAGTTATGATCACGCGTTCTCAGGTAGGACGCAGGGGTCGATCGTCGTGTCGGTGCGGCGTGCGGCCGGGGACGGCGACAGGGTCACCATCACGATCAGCGACGACGGAAACGGCTTCAAGGCTAAAACGGAAAGCAAACGGCACGGGCTTGGCCTCGTAAAGCGCCTTGTCGAACAGGTTCGAGGAACGGTCATCGTCAATTCAGAGCAGGGTACCGTGTGGACCATTGGGATTCCGGGGGAATCACGTTAGTGCTCCGAGCGCAGTCTCATTGGCTTGAGCGATGGTGACGCGACATGACTTGCGGCGAAAAACCTTCCGAGGGGCTTGTCGTAGAGCGTGGCGACGCCCTAATTGCTCGCACTGGAAGAGGTACAAAACTATGTCGCCGACGCGTAGAGCGCAACCTGAGCAGGGTCGCGGGAACTTTTTCCTTGATTGCGACCTCGACAGTATTTATCACGAAGCACCTCGCCCTCTGCTCAACCCGCGATACGATCAATCAATGGCGTCGACACGCGGCTTTCAACTTGCAAAGGTGGCGTGAGTAACTGACACCGTCGTGCCTTTTGGCCCGCTCATGGTCACGACTTGGGAATCGAGCTGCTTGGCAAGAGCCTTAACGATGCCCGTCCCCAGTCCGGTTTTTGGTTGGGCAAAAACGCCATCGGGTTTGCCGATTCCGTTGTCGGCGACCGAAAGCTTCCAATCTGTGCCAGATGTGTCGTATGCAACGGTGATCTGTCCGTCTTTGGTGGTATGGTTGAAGGCATGCTTTAGCGCGTTTATTACAAGTTCTGTAGCAATCAGGCCGAGACTTTCGGCGTTCGCGCAAGTTGAACTTCCGCCCTTACCCAGCACTTTCAAAGAGATTGGCTGATCTTCACCAATCATTGAATTAGTGAGCGCCTCACAGAGCTTAGTGAGATAGGGTAGCATCTCCATCTTCCCGAGCGCTGCCGAAGCGTGAAGGTGACGCTGTACGGCTGCAATTGAAATAACCCTGCTGTGGGCATCATGCAGATGGCGTCGTGTCTCCTCCGACTCCACCGATCTTGCCTTCAACATAATGATGCTGGCGATAATTTGGAGACTGTTGGCGACGCGGTGCTGTATTTCATGGATAAGCACGTCTTTCTGTTCCAGCAGTTCGTTTTTTTCGCGTTCTAGAGCACGTTGCACGGTAACGTCATCAAAGCTGAGCAGAATATTTGTGTGTGCTTTCTCGTAAAGAACGGTGCAGGCATTTAAGAGCAATATTCGTCGTCCGATGCGGGGAAAGTGATGATCAACTTCGTAGTCTTCAATCGCGCGGTGACTCGGTATAATGCTTACGAGAAGCGCTCGAAGCTGTGGAATATCCCACTCGCCTTCGCCCAACTTGTAAAGATGTTTACCCTGGGTATCGTCGGGCCCGGCCCCGAACTTCAAATAGAAAGATCGGCTCGCGGCGATTAGCCGTAGGTCTCCGTCGAGAATAACCAGAGGCTCACGAACGGTATCCACTATTGCTTGCGCAAGTGCACTAGCATCTTCGACTTCGCTAAATTGCTTTCTAAACACTGTCGACCTTTTCGCTCGATACACGAAGCCAGAGATTGCGAGGCGTTGTTCCGGGTCCTGTGGAGAGGCACATCAGCGGCCTGAACGCCGCCTTTGTGTCCGTTATCGTAGAAACTCATCTTTTCAGGCGAGCAATATTAGACCCCTAGTCTAGTCCGCTGGGCTCAGAACGTAATCAGCATCGCGCAATCGTTCGGTCACTTAGCGCTCTATTCAGGAACAGGAATAAATCGATACGCCACGGTCCGCTATCGCGCTTGAGTGGTTCGAATCACCCCCGTGGGGGCTGGCATGTGAGTACCCTCCTCAAGCGCCCAGCGGCACGTCTTTCGCGAGAGGCGCACGACTGGCGCCATTGGCGCCGGTCGCCTTGCCTGGCTGCTCAATAAGTTCAAGGAACGGTTTGATGATATCGATCGGCATCGGAAAGACGATGGTGGAATTCTGCTCGGCGCCGATCTCTGTCAATGTCTGCAGGTAGCGCAACTGCATAGCGGCTGGAATGCTCGAGAGT
>VFSW01012416.1_pt1 | contig 11901 bp, 7 predicted proteins | sample 5358111 | NCBI WGS metagenome assembly VFSW01 (sample SAMN11554181, study PRJNA540505) | mine drainage metagenome | isolation source: sediment from site ElyBrook_90M | place: USA: Ely Copper Mine, Vershire, VT | collected 2017 | reverse complement strand
ATTCCATTGGCAACTATTCCTATTACACAGGCAATTTCTTAAACTTCTATCCGCCAAAGTTCGTAGTAGAGAGAAAGGTTGTAAGCGATATTATCGGATATAACTCTACTCAGTACACAAGCGGACAGGGTGCAAGGATTGGTATCTTCTCTTTTAATTCTTCTGATACCGGCGCAGAAATTGACGTTCCAATTTACCCGACATGTGGTCATCTCAGTACAAATCCAACACTGCGTTCTTACTTGCAGCCACTCTATAATCTGAGCTTTAATCACAACACCCCGCTCGCAGGGGCAGTTATACAGGTGGCCTCATACTTTGCAAACAATAACACAAATGCAGCATGGTGGAATACCCTTGCATGCAATGGTAATAGTTATTGTTCCGGGCTTTCAAGCGCTGTTCCTGGCACCGCGTGTTCTGCAACTGATTCATGGTGCGGATGTTACATTCCTAGCGTCTACGAACAAAACATCATTGTAGTGATAACAGACGGTAATGAGAATTCAGGTCCTTCGGGCTTACAAAATTGGCCCATAGCGATATATGATCTGGATACGAGCGGTGAATCAGAATGTTCATATGCACCGGGCGGCTCATGCAATATAGATGAGGTTGCGGGATTCTTATACAACACCAGCATAAGACCTTTATCTCAGTCTCCTAATTCAACAAACATAGACACTTACACCATAGGTTTTTCAGGAATTTCCGGGAATGGCATAACGCTCAACACTGCGGCATTGCAAATGGCGGCGATTAATGGCGGAGGCTTGTTTGTTAATGCTCAAAACTGGCAAGAACTGGAATCAGCGTTTCAAACCTTTTTTATACCGGATGTACCCCCCATAAACAATTTAACTGCCACTGTCGGCAATGAACAGGTTGCATTAAATTGGAATTCTTCAACTGGTGCAACCAGTTTCAATGTATACGCATCGACTACTTCAGGCGGACCATATTCAGCGGTAGGGGCGACAACAACAACAAATTATACAGTTACAGGGTTAACTAACAATATTACTTATTACTTTGTAGTAACGTCTGTGACTGGTGGAGTGGAAAGCGGATACTCAAATCAGGCCAGTGCAACACCACAAGTACCAGCTCCAACCGGGTTAACTGCCACTGCCGGGAATGCGCAGGTTGCGCTGAATTGGACTGCTTCAACTGGAGCAACCATTTACAATATATATGAATCAACAACCTCAGGTGGACCATATTCAGCGGTTGGCACAACTACAACAACAGACTATACTGTAACTGGTTTAGCAAACTATATTACTTACTACTTTGTTGTAACAGCATTGGATAGCTATAGCGAGAGTCCTCAATCAAATGAGGTTTATGCAGTACCTAGTGAATACACCTATAGTCTCGGATTAATGCCTATTGGAATAGCGCTGGATAGTTCTGAAGATGTCTGGGTAGTGTATGCTGGCGGTGTAGGCGCGCTAAACTCAGGTCTAAGACGAGGTGTTGGATACCAGCCTTATGGCATAGCAATAGACAGTGCTGAGAATGTATGGGTGACGAATGCGGGAAGCAACACTGTTACAGAACTCAACTCCAGCGGAACAACCATAGGAAACTATAATGTCGGAACAGGGCCTGAAGGCATAGCGATCGATGCTTTAGGGAATGTCTGGATGGCAAATGTTGGAAGCAACACTATTACAGAACTCAACTCCAGCGGCATAACCATAGGAACCTATAATGTCGGAACAAGTCCTGTTGGCATAGCGATCGATGCTTTAGGGAACGTCTGGGTGGCGAATCTTGGGAGCAACACTGTTACTGAGCTAAACTCAAGTGGCACAACCACAGGGACCTATCCTGTCGGATCAGGACCTTATAACATAGCGATAGATATTTCCGGGAATGTCTGGGTGACAAATGTTAATGCCAACAATGTTACTGAGCTAAACTCAAGTGGGATAACTATAGGAACCTATAGTGTAGGAACACAGCCTAAAGGAATAGCGATCGATAGCTCTGGAAATGTTTGGGTGGCAAATTGGGGTGCCAATACTGTTACAGAGCTCAACTCCAGTGGCGATACTATAGGAACCTATAATGTCGGATCAGGACCTGAAGAAATAGCGATAGACAGCTCTGGGAATGTCTGGGTGACGAATTACTATAGCAACAGTGTTAGTAAATTGGCTAGCGCCACAACAGGTCCAGAATATTTCCCCTACACAGGTCCGCAATGGCCAGGCGGTTGGTAAAGTTACTAACGTTTAGGGAGCAATGGGTCACCCATTGTCCTCCCGGACAAAAAGATCTAGAATACGGAAATGAGGGACCGCGACCATTTTCGTTTTGATTTTGACAAAACTAATTCAATAATAAGTCGCCGTAACTTATAAACGATTGTACCGGCCAGCCATACAAAGATCCGCAGTATTGAGGAGGGAGTAGGATTCGCCCTCGGGTGCTTCGATGTGCATCCCCGCTCTTCACCCTCGGGTTCTGCCGCTTCACTGACGCAACCCCGGCGAGGTTTGCTTTCCCTCCCTTTTCGGTCGGCGTTCTGCGGCGTTCGAATCCCCAAAGATGTTTACGGAGGGAGTAGGATTCGAACCCACGATCCACTTGCGCAGATAACGGTTTTCAAGACCGTCGCCTTAAACCACTCGGCCATCCCTCCATAAAGGAAGTAAATAAAAACAACTTCTATCTTATAGTAATAAATTTTCAGCAATAATCAAGAAAAACAATTAATACGGGAGAAAAATAGCAGAATTTCTATAAGTTTTCTGTCATTTCAAACTTGATGCTGTATCCTTTCTTAAAAGATAAAATGACACGGGTTGAGATAATCCCGACTAAGCTCTGTTCCTGAGTTTCTCTTCCGTAATATAGGCAATCGCCTGGTCTATAATTGACGGATCGTACCTGTTGCCGGAACTCTTTTTCAACTCACTGACAACGGTCTTCCAGCTCAATGCGTCCTTGTACGACCTCTTTGTTTTGATGGCATCCATGGCATCGGCTACGGCAATTATACGGGCACCGATGGGTATAGCATCGCCCTTCAGCCCGTCCGGGTAACCCTTTCCGTCATACCTCTCCTGAGAATAACCCGCCAGTGTACCCAGTTCCCATAATACCTCAACAGAATCTATCAGTTCCATCGTATACACCGCATGTTTTCTCATGATCTCCCATTCCTGCTTGTTCAGGGGTCCTGCTTTATCCAGGATGGAAAGAGGCGTGGCAATCTTACCGAGATCATGGAGGTAGGCAGCCCTTGCTATGTTCTTTAATTCACGTCCTTTTATCCCGAGCCGTTTTGACAGAACTATGGAGTAATCCCTTACTCTTTCAGAGTGCCCTGCTGTATAATGGTGCTTGGCATCAATGACTATACCGAATATCTTCAGGACAGCATCGATAAACGCCTCACCAGGTTTTATACTGTGAACGACAGGCAGGTCCTCCATGATCTCTTTCAGCTTGTGCGGCAGTTTACCCTCATCGTTTACTTCGAAATAAAACAGTCCCAAATCTCTGCTGTCCAGGCTGCGAAATGCGTCCCACATTTGAGGGCTGAATTCCCTGCCTATCCGGGATCTGAAGTACTCATACAGATCGGATCTGCTCAACCCCTTCCCTGCCCTGAACCTCAGGTCGTAATCGTCCGCCATCCTCAGGATCTGGCTGTATATATGGATGCTTTGTTCCTTTTTGTGTGCAGGAAAACCCTTGCCGTTAATCCATTCATGGTGGTCCCGTATCCACGGCGCAATGCGTTTCAAACCCGGTATTTCATTTACAATCTTTGAACCTATTACCGGATGGTATCTGAGTCCGTCAGATAGATCATGCTCTTTCAGCTCGGGATGCTGCGCAGGATGGTTCTCAATACCCGTTATACCAACATCATGGAGCAGTCCCGCATAAAAGAGCCAGTGTGCGTCGTTGGGGTTAATCTCATCACAAATATGTTTTGCCACAACTGCAACGCGCCACGCATGAAAAAGCTGTTCACTGCCCTGATAATCGATAACAAGCGACAGGGTCGCAAGCAGCTGGTTCAGAACATTATTGTTCGCTTTTTGGATCATAATTCAGTGTTATTCGTATCTGAGCGTTTCTGCAGGCGGCATCTTCGAGGCCTTATATGAAGGATAAATGGTTGCGAGGAAACTCACGATAATTGCGGACAGGGCAACGATAATAAAGATTTCCGGACGCATGGTGACCGGCAGGGTATCGATATAATAAACGTCCTTCGGAAGGCTTATAAAATGGTACTGTTTCAACAGAAGACACGTTAAATATCCAAAGAACAGGCCAAGCCCTGTACCGATAACGCCTATAAAAAGCCCCTGATAAACAAAGATCTTCATAATACTTCTGTCCGTGGCACCCAGGGCCTTGAGTATCGCTATGTCCTTGGTCTTTTCTACAACAACCATGATAAGACTGCTTACTATGCCAAGCGCTCCGACCATGATGATCAAGATGAGAATGATAAACATGACGGTCTTCTCAAGCTTCAAGGCGGTAAACAGGTTTCTGTTGGTATCTTCCCAACTCCTTGCGTAGTAGGGAAAACCGAGCTCGCTCTGGATAACCCGTGCAACCTGTCTTGCCTTGAAAATGTCCTTTATCTTGATCTCCATACCGGTAACATCGCTGCCCATATTGAGAAACTGCTGCGCATTTGATAGAGAAAGATATGCAAGACCGGAATCATATTCATACATGCCGGTTGAAAAAATACCGACGACCTTGAATTTTTTCATCCGCGGGATCATGCCGAGCGGTGTCATAATGCCGAGCGGTGATATGATATTGACCGTATCTCCATAGTCAACACCGAGATTGCGCGCGAGTTCTTTGCCAATGATAATACCGCCTATCTTTGCGTTGCTTTCCGGGTCCTTGTAAGTTCCGGCAAGTCCCGAAATACTCCCCTGCAGCAATGTCTTTGAAATGTCGGTAACCTGCGTAACCGTGGTTGGATCAATGCCTCTTAATACCACTCCGGTAACATTCTCATGAGAAGAGAGCATTGCCTGGCTATAAATAAACGGCGTGACACCTATAATTTGTTTTGCAAGGCTTAATTTGTCATCGTATGCTATTTCTTCGGTAAACCCGGTTACCAATGACCTTGTTTTGGACCATGCCCTTTGCACGATGGATGGTCTTTCCAACCGCGCAGTTGTACGAACTTCTACCTTAGAAGTTTTATCGACATTCTTTGTTTGTTGCTTATTTATATCGGTTTTTACAGTATTTTTTAAGAAATATGACATCTTGTTATAATTATTGATTCCGCCCGAAAATTTCAATACTACAATGTGTGCATTCGTCCCGAGGATCTTACCCCTCAGGTCATCTTCAAAACCTGTCATAACGGACAACACGATGATCAACGCCATAACCCCGACCATGATGCCGATAATGGAAAGTAACGTTATTATAGATATAAATTTCTGTCTTTTTTTTGATTTTATATAGGTAAGGCTCACGCCAAGTTCGTAGCCCATTTTTACTCCAGTTTCTTCAGCAGCGGGAATAATATTACGTCCCTTATAGAAGGAGAGCCAGTCAACAGCATAACAAGCCTGTCTATGCCAATGCCTTCACCTGCTGTCGGAGGAAGCCCTGTCTCCAGGGCATTTATGTAGTCCTCATCCATCTCTTTTAACTCTTCCTCGGCAGTCTGGATCTGTTTTTTAAACCTTTCTTCCTGATCTATGGGGTCATTCAATTCGGAGAATGCATTTGCAATCTCGATACCTGAAATATAAAGTTCGAAGCGATCGACCTTATCCGGCTGTTTATCATTCCTTCGGGCAAGCGGCGAGACATCGACGGGAAAGTCCGTTATAAAGGTCGGCTGAATGAGTTTTTCCTCTACTATCCTGTCAAAAAGCTCGATCTGCAGGTCAGCCACACCCGACTTCTTATCAACCTTCAGACTGTTCGCATCTGCATACTGCAGAAGCTGTTCTTTGCTGTTTATGTTTTCTACAGAAATCCCGGTATACATGGACAGGGCTTCATAAAACCCCAGCCTTTTGAAAGGCGGGACCAGGGATATCGATTGATTGTTAAATGCTATCGTACCGTCCATACCGAGTTGTTTGACGACGAAAACAAACAAGTCTTCCGTAAGCTTGATCAGGTCTTCATAATCGGCATAAGCGCAGTAGAACTCAAGCATGGTAAATTCCGGGTTATGCTTCGTCGACACCCCTTCATTACGAAAATTCCTGTTTATTTCGAATACTCGCTCCATACCGCCGACGACAAGCCTTTTCAGATAAAGCTCCGGCGCTATTCTCAGATAAAGCGGCATATTCAACGCGTTATGATATGTTTTAAAGGGTTTGGCAGCAGCGCCTCCGGCAATCGGATGCATCATAGGTGTTTCAACCTCTATAAATTCCAGAGATTTAAAAAAAGTCCTTATTGCATCTATGATCACGGCCCTTTTTATAAAGGTTTCTTTTACCTGTTCATTGACAATCAGATCAACGTACCTGCGCCGGTACCGTATCTCGATATCTTTTAATCCATGCCATTTCTCAGGCAGATCGTTCAATGTCTTGTTCAGGATACTGAATTTTGATGCCCTGAGTGTCAGTTCGCCTGTCTTTGTTTTGAATGGTGTCCCTTCAACCCACACAATATCACCGGCATCAACCAGCTGAAAAGCGGCAAATTCCCTTTCATCGATCTTTCCTTTCTGAATGTAAGCCTGGAGCCTGCCGCTGCGATCCTGAATGAGAATGAATGCGGATTTTCCGAAGCTCCTTACGATCATGACCCTACCGGCTATAGAATGCTGACTGGTTAAGCCTTCCAGTTCTTCATGCGTCTTATTCCCATAGGAAGACAACACCCGGGCAGCTGTATCCGAAGGCTTCAAGTTATTGGGATACAAAGGGAAACCGAGCTCTTTGAGCTGTTTTCGTTTATTGTATCTTATTTGAAAGATCTCATTGTTCTCTCTCATTTTTTCCATCCTTATCCTCTATTTTCCCCTGACTTAAATCATTTTTCCTTGGCCGTTTACTTGCTTCCCACAGGCTCGAACCGTTTTAAAAGGTATGCCTCTATGAAATCATCCAGTTTACCGTCAAGCACGCCAAAGGGATCGTTCGACTGATAATCCGTCCTGTGGTCCTTAACCATCTTATAAGGGTGCAGGACATAAGACCGTATCTGATTGCCCCATGATATATCCTTTTTTGAAGACTCAACCTTATCTTTTTCTTCCTGCCGCTTGCTCAGTTCAAGATCGTAGAGCCTGCTCTTTAACAGCCTCATGGCGATTTCCTTGTTCTTAAACTGAGACCTTTCATTCTGGCACTGGGCAACGATCCCTGTCGGGATATGCGTAATTCGTACTGCTGTTTCAAGTTTATTGACATTCTGCCCGCCATGCCCGCCAGCCCGGTACGTATCGATCCGCAGGTCTTTTTCTTCTACCTGTATATTGATATCATCCTTTACCTCCGGGTAAACGAATATGGATGCAAAGGATGTATGCCTTCTTTTGTTGGAATCAAACGGAGAAATCCTCACCAGCCTGTGTACCCCTGCTTCGGCTTTTAAATAGCCATAGGCATAATTCCCGTCTATCTGCAGGGTGGCATTCTTTATACCGGCCTCCTCTCCTTCGAGATAATCGAGTACAGATACCTTAAACCCCTTTGACTCACCCCACATCGTGTACATCCTCATCAGCATCTGTGACCAGTCCTGCGCCTCTGTTCCTCCTGCGCCCGAATTGATAATAAGTATGGCATTATTCGGATCCTGCTCGCCCTTGAACACTTCTTTTAGCTCGAGCGTCTTTATATCTTTGAGCAGGTTCGTCATTTCTTTCGAGAGCTGGTCGCTGTAGTCCTGGGAGGTATCATCTTTTAACAGATCCAGCATATCCTTTACATCCCGTGCCTCGTTTTCAAGGTAGTCCATCATCTTTACAAGCTCTTCAAGCCTGCTTTTTTCTTTCAGCAAAGAGGATGCGTTTGTCCTGTCCTTCCAAAAATCGGATGACGATACGACAGTGTTCAACTCGTTTATGCGGGAGCGTATCGATTCGACATCAAAGATGCCCCCGTATGAGGGATAATTTTGTTTCGGCCTTTTCAAGTTCCATTTTTAATGATTCATAATTCAACATAGTTTTTTACCTTGTTAGAAATGACCGGGCTTCACTATAAATATTCTTAAAGTCTGTTCAATTCTCTGTTATCGTTGAGGAATTTTTCTAACGGGCTCAATGTAATCAGAAGTATTGGATGAAATCAAGGAATTCATCCGAAAAATGCAATAGGAAAATTGTTTTTATTTCATACCGACATGGATTATCACGGACTGTATGCCCATCCTCACCAGCATTACACCGATGGATGCGAGCAGGATGCTCGCCACCTTCCCTATCGCCATTGTCCCGCCCTGCCCTATAATCCGCTCGACAGAAGATGCCCTTTTCAGAACAACATACACAAGGATCATGTTCAGCGTCAGAGAGACCAGCGTCGGACCTATGCCGTAGAGATCGAGGATCAATATCGAGGTTGTCAGTACTGCGGGACCTGTTATCAGCGGTATGCCTATGGGCACAATCCCCATGGAACTCGACGGATTGCGCGTCGGCTTATTAGGATTCATAATATCGTTTATGGACAGTATCAGAAGCAGGATGCCTCCGGCCATCTGAAAATCGGCTATGGTTATACCGAGTGCGCTGAACACGAGCTTACCGATGGCTATAAACGATACGCTGACAAGGAAAGCGGTGAGTGTCGACTGTTTTACGACACCGATGTTTTGTTCCGGGGTGTACGTAGAGGTAAGCGATATAAAGATGGGCAGCAACCCGAATATATCTATTGCAACGAAAATCGGTATAATGGCAAGCAGGTAATTTTTCAACATACGATCTCTATACCCCAGGAACAGAAATTAGTAAACCACATTGGTAACGGTGTGTCTTAAATCCATGCCGCAAACGCAAACAAAGTGTCAAATAAATGGGTATCAAAAACAGCCAGGTAGTTTCATTCTGAAACGCCCGTCACCGATGGCTGACAAATAAACGGACGTTTTGGGGACAGGGAATTGCGGGACATCCACCGCATCAACGAGCTATCCAGGCTGTCGGCGATGTCCTCGATAATCATATATTCATCCACTATATTTATTTACGTACGTCTTGATATCATCGCAGAAATTCCTCTGCGTTTAATATCTTGGTCTTCTGTACACTTTTAAATGGAAAATGGCGTTTGTTCCCTGTTATTATTGCATACGCATTCCCGGCCAAGGCCATTTCAACAAAAACTGAGTCATCAACATCCGGCAATTAAATAACGATATGCGTCCTCTCTGTGTAGGGGGTTATGCAGATCCACAAATGCAATAGATCCGACTGCAGGTCCAGAAGGATTAAATACTCAATGGCGATAATTGCTCTTCCGGCTTGACTGTGGTATAGAGTATGTATGAACGGCTTTTGGATCAAATTATTTTTCATAGTCGTCATCGTCGGTGTTGTTTTTCCCGGGTGTGGTTCTTCGTCGTACCCGCCGCCTCCTTACTTGATATCCTTAAGCCCGTCTTCGGGTCCTCCGGGAACTCTGGTAAGTATTCAGTTCTCCGGGACCGTACCGGCGGGTTCAGTTGCGGATATTGGCGGGACCAGAGGAATGTTATATGATTTTGGTTATCAGTGCCAGACCATTTATACGGTAATCCCCCCTGGTGCACAACCGGGGGCTGTCGACATTCGTGTTCTTTCCCACTCCGCGAGTAACAGTCTGAATTTCAGTATTACATCCGGCTTGATACCATCCATTGCAAATACGGTTGATATACCGGTAACTGCAATCTTTAAATCAACCTCTTCAACACTATTTTATCTGTACAGCTTTACCAGCAGTGACGTCTTTACCTTGAACAGCCAGGACCTGACCTATGCCGAGCAGTTTTCCACTGGTGTTGACGGGGACGGCCGGACATTTATAACACCCGACGGCAGATATGTCATAGGCGCGCCCTACACATCCTGGTTTGGACCTAATTATCTGCTTGATGTTTATGATTCAACGAATAATGCTCTGGTCGTAATAACCTTTGGCAACGATCTCAATAATTTTATTGTTTCAAACGACAACAAGCGGCTCTATGTTTATTCCGATGACGTTCCTGATATCGTGCGCGAGTACACATTGCCCGATCTGAACAACATAACGAATATGATCCCGGTACCTCCGTCTCCGGGACCGTGCATACTCTCCGGTATTTCCAGCGGCGATACAATGCTCTATTTTTACACGACAATAGACGGTGATTTTCCCAATTACTCAAACTATATGTGGGCGATGAACATTACCGATCCATCGCTTGCGATGGATTTCTCGATTCCGGTCAATGAACCGGCACCGGTTCTGATAAGCAGCCCGTGGTTAAATTTTGAACCGACACCGTATATGAATACGGCAGAACAATCCGGGGGCGGTTCAAAGATCTATGTTCAAGGAACGGGCTATGATGCATCGAACCGGGGCCACAATATACTGTCCGTCATGAATATAACGAATGAAACGTCACAGAACATCGGTATCCCGGATTATATCAACAACAAGCTCGAGATAAGTCCCGGGGGACACTACGGTTATGTAGATATGGCACCGCAAGCCAATCTGATCCTTGTCGTTCCACTGACAGGTACGGGCGGACAAATCATAGCTTTGCCCTATACCAGTAATTTCACACCCATATATGGTTCTGTTTTCCAGGCATTATTTTCACAGGATGGCTCGGTATTTTATCAGCCAGCAGGTGACAGACTTTTGATAATCAATACCAACGGGTATAATTGACATGAGACGAACAATTTATTGCATTATTTTTATGGCTTTGGCCCTGACACAGTGTGGACCTGTCAACAATGGTCCCATGGTCCGGCGACAATCTCCCTTGTACAACCCCAATACGATAGTAATAAACCAAAACACCGAATTTGTAGCCGCTCAAAGCCCGTACACGTTTACGCAAAGCGTATATGTGACGGACACAGCGACATTGACCGTCGATCCCGGGGTGGCGCTCGAATTTACACCCGGTGCCATGCTGTATGTCGACGGAGACCTTGTCATCAACGGTTCGGGATCGAGCCCTGCATCCATACAGAGTCTGGAAACCGGAGTGCAGTGGGGCGGGTTGATATTTGGCAGGTACAGCTCAGGAGGAAACATCTCCTTTACTTCCATCAAAGATGCCTTCGTTCAAGTCACCGGTGGCCTGATAACCATGAATCATTGTATGATTGAAAACGGCGTATGGGTACCGGACGGATCGCCGGTTGCTATATCTATTTCCGGCTCGTCGCTCCTGTCTTTCGATGGTTTTGCCTTCAGCATTAAGAATCCCTCGCCTCCCCTGCAAGGCATGTGGACATCCGTATCAATCAGCGGTAGTACCATAAACGGCATGATTGATTTTTCTCTGTCCGAACCGATGCCTCCGGTTAATGGCACCATTTTCTCAATCGACAACAACGTGATAAACGGAGGCATCTTCATCCATGGGAGCAGTGATATAATAGGTTCAACTTTTTCCGTTTCCGGCAATACCATTACCGGCAGTATTGGAGTGGCACAACCGTACTCAACCAATGTACTCAACCCGCTCATTATAGGGAACAATATTATCAACTCAAACGGCTACGCGGTTTACGGCGGGGGACAATTATACAACAATTATATCGCGGGTAACAACGGAGCGGCTGTTGGCGTTGCGGATACGACACAGGGAGGAGTATGCGATAACACGATGGACGAGGTCTCGTCAGCAGTCCCGCCGCAGTTTTACCGGGTGGATTGCGTCGTCAATCCGCGCACCACACCGAATTAGTGCGCA
>VFSW01012415.1_pt1 | contig 11902 bp, 9 predicted proteins | sample 5358111 | NCBI WGS metagenome assembly VFSW01 (sample SAMN11554181, study PRJNA540505) | mine drainage metagenome | isolation source: sediment from site ElyBrook_90M | place: USA: Ely Copper Mine, Vershire, VT | collected 2017 | reverse complement strand
GAGCGAGGCGATGCGGTCGCCCGGCTGCAGCTCGATGCGGTCGCGCAAGATCGCGCCGATTTCGTGCACGCGGCCGATGAACATGCCGCCGCTTCCGGTCACCGGGTTATGCTGTTTGCCGCGCTGATTCACGATATCGAGCACGTGCGTTTTGATGCGCTCGGCGTCGCCTTCGCACGCGTCGGCGATCTGCTTAAATGAGGCCGAATCGATGTTGAGGACTTCGACGTCGCAGAGGATCTCGTTCCCGAAGGCGACCGGCGTATTGTCGATCTTCCACGCGCTCTGCGGCATCGCGCCGGGAGGCTCGATCACGCGATGCGTGCCGAGGCGATGGGTCGTGCGTTTGGACGCGAGTTTCATGAGACGACCGAGATGCCGCCACGGTCGAAAGGCGTCGTGAGCACGATCGTCGTTTTGGTGCGCGCCATACCGCGCATCGATTTCAAGCGCGCGAGCAGATCGTCGAGATGCTGCGTCGAGCGGGTGACGATCTTGCAGAGAAACGTCTCTTCGCCCGCGACCGAATGCACTTCGCAGACTTCGGGCATTTCGGAAAGCGTCGTCGTAAACGCGTCGTACTCGCAGTCGGGCGACGTGTAGCAGCTCACGAACGCGACCAGTTCGAGTCCGAGCCGCTTGCTATCGAGTTGCGCGCTGTAACCGCGGATCAGCCCGCGCGCCTCCAGGCGCTTCACGCGATCGTGAACCGCCGGCGCTTTGAGCCCGACCAATGCGCCGAGTTCGGCAAACGTCGAACGGGCGTTGCGCTGCAACGCTTCCAGGAGCTGAATGTCGAGCTCGTCGAGCTCTTCCGAAACAGATATCATTTGGTCAAATAGCTCATCTGCCGAAGAACATTCGGCCATCCGACTATAGCACCCACGATTTATTCGTTCAAGGGGTCCTTGGCAAGCAGCAGCGGAAACCTGGGGGCCATGAAGCGCTGGGTACCCTTTGCCCTTACCCTCCTTGCCCTTGCGGCGTGCTCGCGCCCCTCGGCGGGACCTCAGACAAGGAACGTCCTGCATTTCGCGATCGCTGCGGACCCGCTCTCGCTCAACCCGCTGTTTCTGCACCCCGATGCCTCCTCGGTTGAGCTGCAGCTCGCTCGGCTCGCGTTCGAGCCGTTCGTGGATCTCGATGCCGCAGGAAAGCCGGTGCCGGCGCTCCTCGACCGCATCCCAACGCTCGCAAACGGCGGCATTTCGGCCGACGGCCGCACGATCGTATACCACTTGCGCGCGGGCGTACGCTGGACCGACGGACGGCCGGTGACGAGCGCGGACGTGCTGTTCACGTTGCACGCGATCCTCGACCCGCGCAATCCCGTGCTCTCAACGCAAGGCTACGACCTTATCGATCGCGCGAGCGCGCCGGACGCGCATACCGTCGTCTTTCATTTACGCCACGCGTGGGCGCCCGCAGCGCTGAGTTATTTTTCGTACGGCACGACGCCCCAGTTCGTTTTGCCCGCGCACGTGCTGCAAGGGCGTGGGGGGCTCGCTCAATCGCCGTTCAATGCGGCGCCGACCGTGAGCGACGGTCCCTACGCCTTCGTTTCGTGGCAGCGCGGCAGCGGACTGCGCTATCGCGCGAATCCGCGCTACTGGCGTGGGGTGCCCGCAATCGATCGCCTCGACGTTCGCGTCGTTGCCGATCCGGGTACCAACCTCGTCATGTTGCGTTCCGGCGCGCTCGATTGGAATTTGATTGCGCCCGTGCAATACGCAACGGTCGCGCACGATCCCCGACTGAGCTTCGTGACGACGCCGACGGCCGTCGTCGCAGCGCTCGTGTTCAATACCGCGCACGCTCCGCTCGACGATCCCAAGATACGGCGAGCGATCGCCATGTCGATCGATCGCAACGCCATCAGCAGCAAGATCACGCTCGGGAAGTATCCCGTGACCAACGTATTGCAACCGCAGTTCTCCTGGGCGTACGATCGCAAGATCGCGCAGCCGGGCTACGACCCGCGAGCGGCCGACGCGCTCTTCGATGCGGCGGGTTGGCCGCGCGGGAGCGACGGCATGAGGCGGCGCGCCGGCGTGCCGTTACGATTGACCTACGTGCAATTTCCGGAATCGATGACCGGCGTGCGCGTTGCGACCGTCGTGCAAGCAGAACTGCGCGAGCGCGGAATCGACGCCTCGATCAAAAGCGTGAGCAACGCGCAGCTCTTTCTGCCGAAGAGCGGAACGCTCGCGAGTGGGAACTTCGATCTCGCCTACATTCCGTTCACGATGGGCTCCGATCCCGACGCCTCGTACGTTCTACGGTGCGGCGCGCCCTCGAATTACATGCGGTGGTGTGACGCGCAGGTCGATCGGCTCGAGGCGCGCGCGCTCGCAAGCGTCTCGCAATCGGAGCGCGCGGCTCTGTACGCGCGCATCGGCGCGATCGTCGCGCGCGACGTTCCGCTCCTCTATCTCTTTAATGCCGACTATATCTACGCGCAGCGCCGCGAGCTGACGGGCTTTGCGCCGAACGCTTTCGTGCCGACATGGAATACGTGGGCATGGAAACTGTGAAGGCCGAGCGCGTCGCCGTCGTCTGCGTACATGGCGTGGCGCCGCATCCACGCTACGAGTTTCAGGACCAAGTCGCGGGCGATCTCTGCGCGCGTCTGAACGAACGAGCGGGGAGCGCCACCTGGGAGCTCGAGGTCGTCAATCCGCCCAACGTCCTCGAAGCCGGAACCGACGATCCTCGACCCACGATCACGCGCGTACGTCGTAGTGGAGACGACGGCGCGATACCGGCGCAAACCTGTTACGACGTTACCGAAGCCTACTGGAGCCCGATCGACAAGGGCACCACGAATTGGTTTTGGGTTGTCCAATGGCTATTTCGCACGGCGTTCGCTCCGTTCAACACAGTCGCACGCATCCAGGCGCCCTTTGCGAAGCAGTTTTTTGACTACGGCTTTATCGGCGGCGCGTTGCTGCTCACGTTCGCGCTCTTTGCGGTATCGCTGTTCGCCGTGTGGCGTTCGCTCAACAACATCCTCACGATTACCGGCCTGTTTCGAGGGGCCTCGGTCGGAGAAGCGATGAACGTTCTCAATAGCACGGCCCTCGCTCAGGGCGGCCAGCCCGTCGCGGTCGTCCTTTGGCTACTTGTCGGCATCGTGGGTGCGTTTCTCGTCGGGCAGGCGTTTTCCGCAATCCTCAAGACGTGGCAGCAGCGCATGGCGCTCTTGCGGCACCCCGAATCGATCTGGCATCGAGCCCTTGCGATCGGTATTCTCACCGTCGTTGGAGCGCTGCTGATCTACGGGATGGCGGTTGCGCGCTTCGCGCACGGTTCGATGGGATGGACCGGCGTCGGGTTTTTGATCCTGATCTTCCTCGCGTTTCAGATAGGGCACGCGCTGCTCGTCGATTTCATCGTCGGCTTTTTCGGCGACGTACAAATCTATACGACGCGCGACGAGAACGATTCTAAATTTTACGGCCTGCGCGATCAAATCATGGATACGGCCGTTACGGCAATCATGCGCGCCGTCTCGCCGCGCTCCAACGGCGGCCATCGCTACGACCGCGTCGTCGTCGTCGCTCATAGCCTCGGCGCAACGATCGCGACCGATGCATTGACCCGCTTAAAGCAAGCCTGCGAGCAAGGAGCGCTGACGGCGCAGGAGTTCGGACGAATTCGCGCGTTCATCATGCTCGGGTCGTCGCTCGAAAAGACGGACTATTTCTTCGACGTTTCGGGCGCCGCTCCGTCGGTGTCGTATGAAGCTTGGCGAGGCGACGCCTACGAAAGAGTCTTCGACGACGATCTGAGTCTCATCACCGATGCCGCCGGCCAAAAAATTTTTTGGGCAAACTATTGGTACTTTCAAGATCCCATTTGCAACGAGATTCGTTCTTACGGAGACTTTTGCCGGAACGAAGAAGGAAGCCGCCACTTGACGCTCGTTCATCCGATGCTTCATTCGGATTATCTCGACGATCCGTGGTTCTGGTTCTCGTCGGGCAAGGAGCATCTGGGCGCCCTCGACATCATCACGGGCGCCTCCTAAAAGCCGCGCAATTTCCGCTTCGTCGCGTCGCGCTGCTGCGATGCGACGCGGTCCCACAACGCGGCGATCGGGTCGATGTCGAGGCCGAATTCCTCGCGCAGAATGCGCTGCAGCTCGACCCCGTTCGGTGCCGTCTCTTCGGCGATCTCGTTCCCGGTGAAGCGTTGGAAGGCGGCGTTGGCAAGAAAAGTCATGCCGTCTTCGGTCAGTTTACCGACGACGAGGTTTCGAACGAACGGCGATTCCACGGTCGTTGCGAGCAGGTGCCCCGTGCGCTCGAAGTCCGCGTATTCGTAGGGCCGTTCGGTGAAGTCGTAGGTCGAACCGTTGTGCCGGTGATTGTAAAAGCGCCACCATTCGCCCTCGCGTTTCAAGCGAAAGTCGAAACGCCCATCGCTAAAGGCTCCCTCGCGCAGCGGCGCCGGCACCAGCATACCGTTCCCGAAACCGACGTCGGCGAGATACGGCCGATCCAAATGCACGATCAGCGCGAGATGATTCATGAGCGCTGCGTCGCCGAGCTTCTCTCGGCCGACCGCGGCGCCCGCAAGGTCGACGCGAAAGCCGAGTTCGCGCAACACCCATGCAAAAAGCCCGTTCATTTCGTAACACCAGCCGCCGCGGCCGCGTTCGACGATTTTATCGAACACGACGTCGAGATCGAAACTCGGCCGAATGCCCATTTGCACGTCGATGTTTTCGAAAGGTATCGCGAGCAAGTGGGCGCGGTGAAGGTTGTGCAACGTCTGACGCGTCGGCGAGAGCGGCCCACCGTACCCTACGCGACGCAAGTAGCGGTGGAGTTTGCTCACGGTCGCATCGCTAGTGGGGAAGCGCGATCGAGTACGCTCCTCCACTGCCCAGAAAGATCGTTTTCGTGATCTTCCCGTTCGTATCGAAGCGCACCAGAGCGTTGTCTTGATGAAGGATGGTTACGAGATCGCCTTGCGGTGTGAAACGCACGTCGAAGGGCTGTCCGCCGACGACGATCGAGCGGATCGCCGTATTCGTACGCAGATCCATTTCGGTAACGGTATTCGACATGAAATTACTTGTGAATGCGGTGGCTCCGTCGGGCGAGATTGCTACCGCTTGCGCTTCGGCTCCGGCGGGGATCGTTGCGACGATGCGCCCGGCTCGCAAATCGATGACGCTCACCGTGCGATCGCCGTTGTTCGCAACGTAGGCGGTCGCGCCGTCGGCGCTCAAGGTGATGCCGGTCGGGCGCGCGCCGGTGGGCAGCTTCGCCGTCGCGAACGACTTGAGATCGACGACGGTGAGGTCGTTACTCGTTTGGTCCGTTACGTACAAATGGGCGTTATCCGGAGCGATCGCGATGTAACGCGGTCCCGCGCCGACGTGGATCGGTTTGCCGGCGGTAAGCGTCGCCGGGTCGATCGGCTGCACGGTCCCATCGTCAAAATTTGCAGCCCAAACGGTGCCGTCCCGTGCGAGCGCGATGCCGTTGGGAGAGTTGCCGACCTTCACGGTGGCGATGACCTTGGATGCGACCGTATCGACGACGGTTACGGATTGCGAATCGCGATCGGCCACGAAGAGCCGGCGATTATCGAGCGAGAGCACTGCGTCGCGCGGTCCGCTGCCGACGGTGACCGCCGTGCCTACCGCATCGGTGCGCAAATCGAACGGCATGACCGTATCGTTGAAGCGGTTCTCGATCCACGCGAGTCGCGGCGTCTCGTTGGCGTTTGCAACGCGGACGGTGACGTGCGCCGGCGGTAGCAACGCGCCGGAGGTCGTCCGTACGTCTACCGACGCGTCGTAAAGGCCGGCGGGCGCGTCGCGCGGGATTGCGAGTCGAAAGGCAACGATGGTGCCCTTGCCGGGTGGGATCGTGAGGCCTTCTACCGGGCGGTTTGGATCGACCGTAGCGGGCTCGGAAACGTTTGCCCCCACGATATACGACCGCGCGCTTGAATCGCGATTCGTCAAGGTTCCGCCCAAAATGTCGCTCGCTCCGGAAGCGAGCGACGGAATGGCTTCGAGGCTGAGCGTCGATGCGGTTGCGGGCGGGAAATGTACGCCGCCGCGCGGTGCAAACGAGGGTGGGGCATCGTCGGGCTTCGTACCCCAGGCGTGATTTGCCGTGGTTGAAAGATCGAATTGCAGATGCGTCGAGCCGGCCATCGGCAGCGCGATCCAAGCTCGCTGCGTCGCGCGACCGTCTACGCGCAGGCCATCGACGTAGGGCGCGTTGGCCGCGGCCGCCGGTGCGTCGATGACGAGCGTGTGGCCGTGCGGGCTTTGCAACGTGACGTGCGGGAAGAGCGGGCTGCCGATATCGAGCACGCGGACGGCCGGATTCTGCGGATACAATCCGATCGCGGACCACACGTACCACGCGCTCATCGTACCGAGGTCGTCGTTACCGGGAATGCCGTCGGGTGAAAGTTTCCAGAGCGTCGTCATCGCATCGCGCACGACACCTTGCGTGCGCCACGGTTCCCCGACCGAGAGATACACCCAGGGCGATCCGATGCTCGGTTCGTTGCCGAGCCATGCGTATGGTTTGTCTTGACCCGCATTGAGCTGTGTGAAATAGCGGTCGAGCACCGCAGCGGCATCGCTCGCGCCGCCCATGCCGCGAATCAGGTCTGCGAGATCTTGCGGCACCATCCAGGTGTATTGAGCGGCGTTGCCCTCTTGGAAACCATCTTGCCCGTTCTCGTTGAGCGGCGACGATGTAAAGGCGCCCGTTCCGTCGCGCGGCGCGATGAGGCCGGTTGCCGTGTCGAAGAGATTCGACCAATTGGCCGAGCGCGCGAGGTACGTGCGGTACGCGTTGCGGTTTCCGATTGCGCGCGCGAATTCGGCGATCGAAAAGTCGTCGAGCGCATACTCGAGCGTTTCCGAAGCGCCGTTGGGAACCGGGGATACCGATGTGGTATGGGTGTTCGTAATGTAACCTTGCTTTTGGTATTCGCGCGACTCGGGACGCTCGAAATACCAGCCGTCCCACGGCGGCGACGTGGTGTCGCTCGCGCCTTTGAGCATGCCGGCCAGCGCCGTTTTCGTATCGAAGTCGCGCGCGCCGAAGGCGTAGCCGCCGGCCAGCACGGGATCGACGGAATCGCCGCCCATCACACTCGTCGGCGCGTTGACCAATGCCCAACGAGGCAGCCAGCCGCTCTGCGCGTACGCATCGACGAGAGATTGCATCATGTCGCTCGCGCGATGGGGTGCGAGCAACGCGATCAGCGGGATCTCGGTGCGATAGATATCCCAGTCGGAGAAATTCGCATATTCGGCATGCCCGGCGCGCGCGTGATGGACGGCGCCGTCGAATCCGCGATACCGCCCGTCGACGTCGCTGATCAGATTCGGGTGCAGCATCGTGTGATAGAGCGCCGTATAAAACTGTCGTTGCTGCGTAAGCGTTCCGCCTGCGATCGCGATGCGCGAGAGCATGGCGTTCCACGATGCGAGCACGGTGTTGCGCGCGGCGACGAGATCCCAACTGCGGCCTTCGCGGTCGAGGTTGGCGCGCGCACCCGCGGCGTCGGTGAACGAAATGGCCACGTTGACTTCGACGTTTTGGTTGCGCGTGGTATCGAAGCGCACCCAGGCCCCGCTGCCGGCCCCGCGTCCTCCACCCCACACGCCCGACGCCACGAACGGGCGGTTGAAACGCGCCACGAAATAGACCGAATAGCGATCGGGCATGCCGCAGAAATAGCCGCTCGCGGCCGAGCCTTCGATTTCGTCGTTACCGACGATGCGCGCGGAAGCGTCGGTGACGCCCGCTTGGTTGGACGCGACGTTCACGAGGACGTTCGCTTGCGTGGTGGCCGGGAAGGTAAAGCGACCGATGCCGCTGCGTTCGCGCGCGACGAGTTCGGCGCGAATGCCGGGAGTGCCGAGCGTGACGGCGTAATCGCCCGGGGCGCTCGCTTCGGTCGCGTGCGAGAACGTTTGCTTGGCGGTCGCCGGGGACACGATATCGCCGGTGGTCGGCAACATCGCGAAGTCGCCAAATACGGAGCATCCCGGACCGCTTAGATGCGTGAGGCTAAAGCCGGTAATCGCGGTATCGCCGTACTCGTATCCGCCGCCCGCGTTCTGCGAAGGGGTATCCGGGCTCCATTGCACCATGCCGAAGGGCGCGTCCGCGCCCGGAAAATCGTCGATGGGTCCGCCGATTTGCGTACCCGACGTCCCCACGAACGTATTGACGAGGCTCGCCGGATTGAGGGCCGCCGCAAGGACCAACGCCGCAAACATCATGCGACGAGAGTACTATTCTTTGTAGGCGTCTACCTCGATTTCAACGAGCAAGTCCGCGGATATCAAACGGGCCACCTCGACCATCGTCGCGGCGGGTCGTACGTCGCTAAAGGCCTCGAAGTGGGCCTTGCCGATCGACTCCCAGTCGTCGATGTTCGTAACGTACATGAGCGTGCGTACGCCGTCGTAGAGCGAACAGCCGGCTTCTTCGAGCGCTTGTTCGATGCGCGCGAGCGCGCCTTTGGTCTGAACGTACGCGTCGGGACCGTCGCACGTCGTTCCCGACACGAATACGAAGTTACCGACGCGCACGGCGCGGGAGTAGCCGACCTGCTTTTCCCAGATACTGCCGCTCTCGATATGCCGCCGGCGCGAGGCCATCGCTACAACTCCTTGACCGCCGCGGTGAGCGCGTCGACCGACGCTTTCGCATCGCCGAAGAGCATGGCCGTATTCGGTAACTCGTACAACGGATTCTCGATACCGGCGAAGCCCGAGCGCATCGAACGCTTGAGTACGATGACGTTTCCGGATTTATCGACGTCGAGAATCGGCATGCCGTAGATCGGCGAGCTCTTGACGCTGCGCGCCGCAGGGTTCGTGACGTCGTTCGCGCCGATCACGAGTGCGACGTCGGTCGTGGGGAATTCGACGTTCGCGTCGTCGAGATCGAGAAGCGCCTCGTACGGAACGTTGGCTTCGGCAAGCAGCACGTTCATGTGCCCGGGCATGCGCCCCGCCACCGGGTGAATCGCGTAAACGACCTTCACGCCGCGCTTTTCGAGTTGGTCGGCGAGCGCCTTCACGCTGTGCTGCGCTTGCGCGACCGCCATCCCGTAGCCGGGAACGACCGTCACTTTGCTCGCGTACGCAAGCATCACGGCGACGTCGTCGGCGTTGACGCTACGCACGTTTTGCGGGCCGCCGCTCGCGCCGCCGGCGGGCTCGCTGCCGCCGCCCGAACCGAAGGCGCCGAACAAGACATTGGTGAGCGATCGATTCATCGCTTTGCTCATATCGACGGTGAGGATCGTACCGCTCGCGCCGACCAGCGCGCCGCAGATGATCAGCAACACCGAATCGATTTCGAATCCGGTAATGGCGACCGCGAGGCCGGTAAACGAGTTGAGCAACGAGATGACGACCGGCATATCGGCGCCGCCGATCGGCAAGACGAAGAGCACGCCCAGAATCAGCGCCGCTGCGAAGAGACCGAGAAAGGCGAGCAGCGGCACCTGGCCGCCGGTCGCGATGAACCATCCGCCGAGGCCCACGATCGAAAGTAGGATCAGTCCGTTGACGATTTGCTGGCCGGGATACGTGATCGGCCGCCCGGTCATCAATTCTTGCAGTTTGAGAAACGCGATAATGGAGCCCGCAAAGCTGATCGCGCCGATGATCATCGAGAGCACGAGCGATACGGAAATGACCGGGAAGAATGCGGTTTGTCCGGTGTTGAGGAAATTGGCGAATTCCACCGCGCCGATGAGCGCCGCGGCGCCGCCGCCCGCGCCGTTATAGAGTGCGACCATCTGCGGCATGGCGGTCATCTTGACGCGCACCGCGGCGATCACGCCGATCGACCCGCCGATGACCGTGCCGATGGCGATCGCCCACCAGCCGATGCCAAGCGTCTGCACGAGCACGATCACGAGCGCGATGAACATACCGACGGCCGCAAGGCGGGTGCCTTGACGTGCGGTCGGCGGCGAATTGAGTAAGTGCAAGCCGTAGATGAAGCAGGCGATCGCGATGAGATCGAGCAGCGGAGCGCCGATCGTGTTAAAGGCGTTCACTTGCCGGCCTCCTTGCGACGGAACATCTGCAGCATGCGTTCGGTAACGGCGAATCCGCCGAAGACGTTGATCGCGCCGAGCGTGACCGCCACGATCGCAAGTGCGGTGACCGCCGCGTGATTGCCGGAACCGCCGAAGAGTTGCGCGGTGACGACGATCGCGCCCGCGATCACGATGCCGTGAATGGCGTTGGTGGCCGACATCAGCGGCGTATGCAGCGTCGTCGGCACCTTGGAAATGACCTCGAAGCCGACGAAAATCGCGAGCACGAGAACGGTGAGCAAACTGATAAAGTGACTGACGTCGGTCACGAAGCGGATCCTCCAACGAGTGCGTTGCCGTCGCGGACGATGCATGCCCCTTTGATGACGTCGTCATCAGGATCGAGGTGCAAAGCTGCGTCTTTGATGAAGGGAGAGAGCAGGGCGTAAACGTTGCGCGAGTAGAGTTGGCTTGCGTTGAACGGCATCGTCGAGGCGAGGTTGGTCGTACCGACGATCGACACGCCGTTGTCCGTAACGACGGTTTCGTCGGCCTTGGTCAACGCGCAGTTGCCGCCGGCTTCGGCTGCGAGATCGACGATCACCGAGCCTGGTTTCATCGCCGCGACCGCCGCTTCGGTGATGAGAATCGGCGCGCGACGACCTGGGATAAGCGCCGTCGTGATCACGACGTCGTTCTTGCCGATTTGCTCGACCATCCAGGCGCGCTGGCGCTCTTGCTGTTCGGGAGTCAGTTCTTTGGCGTAGCCGCCGCTGCCCTCGGCGCTTTCGCCGAGATCGAACTCGAGGAACGCCGCGCCGAGCGATTGCACTTGCTCTTTAACGACCGCTCGCACGTCGTAACCGCTGACCACGGCACCGAGCCTTCGCGCGGTCGCGATCGCTTGCAATCCGGCCACGCCCGCGCCGAGAATCAGCGCCTTTGCCGGCGGAATCGTTCCCGCAGCGGTCGTGAGCATCGGGAAGAACTTCGGAAGCGTGGCCGCCGCAAGTAAGACGGCTTTGTATCCCGCAAGATTGCTTTGCGAGGAGAGCGCGTCCATCGATTGCGCGCGCGTGATACGCGGAATCATTTCCATCGCGAGTGCCGTAAGTCCGGCATCGGCGATGGTTCGCACGTACGCCGGGTCGCCGAGCGGGTTTAAAAAGCCGACCAGCGTCGCGCCTTTGCGCATCGCATGAAGCACGGTGTCGCTCGGCTTGCCGACGGTTACCACGAGGTCGGCTCCGGAAATAAGCGAGGCCGGATCGTCGACGATGGACGCTCCGGCCTGCGAAAAGAGTGCATCGGGGAAAGCGGCTGCGACACCGGCGCCGCGTTGCACGCGGACCTCCGCGCCCGATTTGACGAGTCTTTGCACCGTTTCGGGAACGAGCGCTACCCGGCGCTCGTTGGAAGCGGCTTCACGAGGAACGGCAACGATCATGCGGATGGCGTTCCCGCGCTCGATTGGCCAACCCTGCGGCTGTTATCGTATCGCGACGGTATTGCGCAAAACGCCGATCCGCTCGATGTCGACTTCCATGACGTCGCCGTCGGATAAGAACTCCGGCGGCACGCGCGCGAAGCCGACGCCTTCGGGCGTTCCGGTCGCGATGACGTCGCCCGCCTCAAGCGTCATGCCCTTCGAAAGCTCGGCGATCAAGCGCGGGATTTTGAAAATCATATTCGCGGTCGTGCTGCGTTGCTTCTCGACGCCGTTTAAGCGAAAGGAGATGTCGAGCTCGTGCGGGTTGCCGCTCTCGCTCGCATCGACGACCCACTGGCCCATCGGCGCCGCGTCGTCTAGCCTCTTGCCGTTGAACCATTGGACGTGCGAGCGCGGCCG
>VFSW01012414.1_pt1 | contig 11902 bp, 8 predicted proteins | sample 5358111 | NCBI WGS metagenome assembly VFSW01 (sample SAMN11554181, study PRJNA540505) | mine drainage metagenome | isolation source: sediment from site ElyBrook_90M | place: USA: Ely Copper Mine, Vershire, VT | collected 2017 | reverse complement strand
GCACGAACGGTCTAGCTGTTCGTGCCGGGAGGCCAGTGACGCAAACTACTTCCAGAGCGGAAGGGCATTTCTGCCTCTCCTCAACTGGAATATATACACCATAGCATAGATCGATAGGAAAGCAAATACAAAAATCGAAATGTTTTTCAGTGTAAACGCAGAGATGATTTGAAGACGTTAATTCTTCAGGCTATGAACTAAATCCGCGCCCCAGGAACAAAATCTAACGTGAATGAAAGTGTGGAAATGCAAGGTAAACCGTTTACTATCTGCACAAATATAGATTCGTTGGAAGATTTGTCCGGGGACAGAAGGTAGAAAACTGGAGGGGAAGCACCGTGGCTACGACGCTTGCGGAGGCTATCGGACGGCGCGGAAGCGGGCCGCTGATGTTAACCAGACAGGTGCGAGCGTTGAATCCAGATTTCAGGATATGGAACGCAATCGGACGGCGCGGCCGCAGATAAAGCCGGGGGAATCGTCCTCTGCGCTGTCAAACCAGCCTGTTGGCGGCGGCGGCGAGGTCAAAATCCTTCGCCGTCAGACCGCCTTCGTCATGCGTCACCAGGCTGAGGCGCACCCGGTTGTAGCGAATGTCGATGTCCGGATGGTGGCCGGCCAGCTCGGCCTGCTGGCCAATCCGGTTGACAAAGACCAGTGCATCCAGAAAGTCCCTGAAACTGAAGGTGCGGGTCAGCTCCCCTTCTTCGATCGTCCAGCCAGGCAACGAGGCAAGATGAAGAGCAGCTTCTTGAGCGGAGAATGCAGTCATGGGGTTTGCTCCGAGAAGGAATTTTGTCGATCCCGACCGGCGCAAAAGTGAAAGAAGAGACACAAATGCCGGTCTCAGTTCACAACAGCGGCCGACGCCGTCTGCTACTTCTTTTTCTGTTGCGCGCGCCGTGCGGCGGCCCAGCCTGCCTTGACGACCTGGTGTGAGCGGCCCACGGCCAGCGCGTCGGCGGGCACCTCGCGAGTAATGCAGGATCCCGCGCCGATATAGGCTCCGTCGCCCACCTCGACCGGGGCCACCAGCGTGGAATCACTGCCCACAAAGGCGTCCTTGCCGATCAGGGTACGGTGCTTGTTGACCCCGTCGTAGTTGCAGGTGATGGTCCCTGCGCCGATGTTGGTTCTCTCGCCCACTTCGGCATCGCCCAGGTAGGTGAGGTGGCCGGCCTTGGCGCCCCTGGCCAGCTTGGTGTTCTTAGTCTCCACAAAATTGCCGATGTGGACCTCCGGGCCAATCTCGCTGCCCGGACGGAGATGCGCGAAGGGGCCGATTTTGGCGCCATCCGCCACCGTGCTCCCGGTCAGCACCGAACTCTGGCGAATCAGCACGCCCTCGCCCAGCGTGCAGTCCTCGATCACAGTATAGGACCGGATGCGGCAGTTGGCGCCGATTTTTGTGCGGCCCAGCAACTGAACAAAAGGCTCGATGACCGTATCGGCCGCAACTTCGACCTCGGTGTCGATCACCGAGGTCTCCGGACGGAAGATGGTCACACCCTGGGCCATCAGGCGGTCGGCCGTCCGCAAGCGCATGGTCGCGTCCAGCGAACTCAGCTCGGCCAGGGTATTTGCGCCCAGCACTTCGGCGGCGTCGGCAATCTGGCTGGCGACCACGCGATCGCCAGCCGCGCGCAACAGGCCGGCCATGTCAGTCAGAATCACTTCCCGGTTGGGGTTATTGGCGTTGAGCCGGTCCAGGTGAGCCAGCAAGGGCGCGGTGCGAAAGGCATAGATGCCGGAGTTGATCTCGCGCAGATCCTGCTGCGCCGGGGTGAGCGCCTTCTGCTCGATGATGGCCTCGACGTCGGGCGCATTGGGAGAGCGGCGCAGAATCCGTCCGTAGCCGGTGGCGTCCTCGGGGATAGTGGTCAAAATGGTCATTGCCGCGTGCTCCGCCAGATGGAATTGGCAGAGTTCTTCGAGCGTCTCGGGGCGAATCAGCGGCACGTCGCCGGAGAGCACGAGAATGTTTTCGTAGCCCTCGATGGCGGCGCGGGCGCACTGGATGGCGTGGCCGGTGCCGCGCTGCTCGGCTTGCTCAACGAAAAGCACTCCAGAGGTGGCCATGGCTGCCCGCACCAGTTCGGCCTGGTGGCCGATGACGGCGTAGATGTCGGCCGGCGCAACGATGCGGCTGGCGGCGGCGATCACCTGGGCCAGCAGCGGCTTGCCGCCGATTTCATGAAGCACCTTGGGACGCTGCGACTTGAGCCGCGTCCCTTTGCCCGCCGCCATGATGACCACCGCCAGCTTTCGGCTCGATTCCATTTTTCTGCTCCTCGCGTGTGATTCTCTCTTCCAAGCTATTGTCCTCCATCGGGGGAGTCAACCCGGACCGGATTGCGCGGCTTGCTTGCCCTTGACCGCGCGCGGTGCGCTTCGTATGCTTCAATGGTTTCCGTGTGGCGGATGCAAGCCCACTCCAGCCGCGCAGGGAGAGCCCCATGAGCACAAATCCCCCGAATGCAGTTTTGGTTTCCGGAGTTGCAGTGCCGCATTCCGCAGATACGCTGCCGCTTCCCGCGGTTGCTTTACCGCTTCTTATCCGCCGCGCCGCCGTGCTGGGAGCAGGCACGATGGGCTCGCGGATTGCCGCACACCTGGCCAACGCCGGAATTCCAACGCTGCTGCTGGATATGGTTCCGGCCGGTGAAGGCGACAGGAGCCGCCTGGCGAAGGCTGCGCTGGACGCACTGGCGAAGGCCAGGCCCGCCGCCTTTTACGAACCAACGCTGGCCGCGCTGCTTACGCCCGTCAACTTCGACGACGATCTGGCCAAGCTGTCCGGCTGCGATTGGGTGATCGAGGCGGTTGCCGAAAATCTGGAGATTAAAATCGCGCTGCGCAACCGGGTGGTTCCTCACTTGTCGCTGCAGACGCTGCTGACCACCAACACCTCCGGGCTGCCCATCGCCCAAATCGCATCCGGACTCGTCACCGCGCAGGGCTGGCAACGGGAGCGATTTTTTGGGACGCACTTCTTCAATCCGCCGCGTTATATGCGGCTGCTGGAGGTGATTCCGGGCGCTGAAACCGATCCGGCCGCAGTGGCAGCCTTTGCAGCCTTCGCCGACCGCAACCTGGGCAAGCAGGTGGTCTTGGCCCGCGACACGCCGAACTTCATCGCCAACCGCATCGGCATCGCCGTGATGTTCTCCGCGGCAGCTCTCATGCAGCAGCAGGGACTGACCATCGAGGAGGTGGACGCGCTCACCGGCCAGGCCATCGGATGGCCGCGCACCGGCACCTTTCGCCTTGCGGACCTGGTGGGCATCGACATCTTTGCCCATGTGGCTGCCAACTTTCCCCAGGGCGTTCCGCAAGGCGGCTTTTTCAGCGTTCTGGACGAGATGCTGCGGCGCGGCTGGTTGGGCGACAAGACGAGTCAGGGCTTCTACAAGAAGCTCCGCGGGGCGGATGGGAAAGATGCGCGCATGGTGCTCGATCTGAGCACCTACGAGTATCGCCCGGCGCAGAAGCCTGCATTGCCGGCTCTGGAGATGGCCAAAAATGCCGCCACGCTGCCGGAGCGATTGCAGCTTCTCCTCGGCAATGATCCTGCGAAGGACAAGGCCGCGGCCTTCCTGTGGCCGTTTCTGAGCGCGCTATGGAATTATGCCGTCGACCGCATCGGCGAAGTGGCCGGCGACGCGGCCTCGATTGACCAGGCCATGCGCGCCGGCTTCAACTGGGAGCTGGGGCCGTTTGAAATGTGGGATGCGGCCGGGGTTCCCTCGTCGGTCGCGCGCATGAAGGCTCTGGGCCTGCCGGTCAGCCAGCGCGTAGAGGCGCTGCTTGCCGCCGGACAAAGCTGCTGGTACACACGCGACGCACTAAGCGGCGCTACGGCCTGCTTTCAGCCGGAGAGCCAGACGCTGGAAGCTGTCCCGAGCCTTTCCGGCCACGCCCGGATCGGCGATTTCAGACGCGCGAACGGCCTTGCCCGTGGAGTCGTCCGTTCCAACGCGGGCGCTTCGCTGGTCGATCTGGGCGACGGCATCGGCTGCATCGCGCTGCACTCTCTGAAAAACGCCATTGGCGGCGATGTGCTGGCGCTGGTTTCGGCGGTGCTCCAGCCGGGTTCTGATGCGGTGCGCGATTTTGCCGGCTTTGTGATTGCCAGCGACCGCGAGAATTTTTCCGTGGGCGCCAACCTGATGCAACTGCTGCTGACGGCGCAGGAGGGCGAGTGGGAGGAGCTTGGCGCGGTCATCCACGGCTTTCAGCAGATGACGGCGGCCATCAAATACTGCCCGCGTCCGGTGGTGGCCGCGCCCTTCGGCCTCACCTTCGGCGGCGGCGCGGAGATTTGCCTGCACACGGCGCGGCTCCAGGCGCATGCCGAGACCTACATCGGCCTGGTCGAAGCCGGCGTGGGGCTGATTCCCGGCGGCGGCGGGACAAAGGAGATGTTGCTCCGGGCTATCGACAGGGCCACGGCGGCAGCATCGCCTGATCCGCGGGACCCGCCGTCTCGCTTTGCGCAATCGGCCGAGCTGGCCACGGCGCTGCGCCGCTCCTTTGAGACGATCGCATTGGCCAAGGTCTCGACTTCGGCGGCTGAAGCGCGGACCCTCGGCCTGCTGGCGGACTCGGACCGCATTACCCTCAACCGCGAGCGGCTGCTGCTGGACGCCAAGGCGCAGGCCTTCGCGCTGGCCGAAGCGGGCGTCACGCCGCCGCGGCCGCGCATGCAGATTCCAGCGCCTGGCTCCTCGGCTTTGGCCGCGCTCGAAACCGGCGCCTTCCTGATGGGAGAGGCCGGCTACGCCTCTGAGCACGACCAGAAGGTGGCGCGCTGGGCGGCGTACATTCTGGCCGGCGGACGGGTAACGGCGGGAACCCTGGTCAGCGAGCAGTACATTCTGGACCTGGAACGCGAGGCGTTTCTCTCTCTCTGTGGTGAACGCAAGACGCAGGAGCGGATTGCCTTTACGCTGAAGACCGGCAAGCCGCTGCGGAATTGATTTTGCGGATGAGGCGCGATGGGACGATGATGGGCAGAGGAGAGTTCTATGGATCACGGCAACGATGCGCACGGCAACGGCCAGGCAATCCAAGCGGCGTTGGTCGAAGGCTACCGCCAGATGGCAGCCGACATTGCACGCGAGAGGGAAGCAGGGGCGTGGACGGAAGCGTTGGTTGAAGACGCCTTCTGTGTCGATCAGGAACCCACTCTATAAGGTGGCTTTGAATGAAGGGTGTGCGCTTTCCATTTATAGGCTGCGGAAACTCCTCCGTATTTGCAAGAAGTATCAGGGCACGGCTTGAGTCGTGCTGCAAGTGTTGCAAATCAACGCGGGCTTTAGCCCCTGAGGGAAGAATGGTTCGTGACGGAATGCAGGTGAGCGGATGGTTGCCGGGCATTCTGCTCTGCGCCTGCTCTCTGCTTCCGGCCCAGTCGCCGGAGTTGCCGCTCGCGCTACTCAACGCCTCGGGCCAGATCGTCGTCGATGGACGTCCGACGCCCTATCTGATTCGCCATCTGCCGGTCAGCTCCTTTCCTGAACTGCCGGAGGAGTTAGCCGCCTTGCTCAACCGCCGCGGCTGCCAGATTCCGCAGACCTATCAGGCGTACGGGCCGGAGAACGTGGTCCACGCCAGCCTGGAGCGCGCCGGTTCCTCCGACTGGGCGGTTCTCTGCTCGGCAGGAGGCACGGTCTCGCTGCTGGTGTACTTTTCCAGCGCCCCGGCCGAGCTGCACCTGCTGGCCGCCGCGCCGGAGACAGAGCGCCTCCAGGCTCATGGCGCCCGCGGCGTTCTCGGTTTTGATTGGGGCATCGATTCCGCCGCGCCGCAACGGATTCACCAAGCCCAGGCGGGCATGGACCGCCGCCCGCCGCTCGAGGACCACGACGCCCTGGCCGCCTCGATCATCAACGGCGAGACCGTTTACCACTTCTACGCGAAGGGCGTCTGGACCGTGCTGGAGATGCCGGAATAAGTGCTCACATTGCCGCGAAACGCGGGCAAGTTCGCTCATGGACCCGGACGGAAAGATTGCCGGATTATTTCGGCGCGTACTGAACGCTGCGCCGGGCCCGCACGGCGGCGGCCAGCTCGGCCAGCAGCGCGCGGGTTTCCTGCCAGTCGATGCAGCCGTCGGTGATGCTTTGGCCGTAGACCAGCGGCTGGCCAGGAACCAGGGGCTGCGCGCCAGCTACCAGATTGCTCTCGATCATCACGCCCATGATGCGATTGTCTCCAGCGGCAATCTGCGCGGCGACATCGTGGCAGACAATGGCCTGCCGCCGATAATCCTTGCTGCTGTTGGCATGGGAGAAGTCGATCATGATGCGCGGCGCGACGCCGGCTTTTTCCATCTTCGCGGCAGTCTCGGCCACGCTCTCGGCGGTGTAGTTCACGGTCTTTTTGCCGCCGCGCAGAATGATGTGGCAATCCGGATTGCCGGTGGTGACGAAGATCGCCGACTGGCCGAATTTGGTGTGGCCCAGAAAGGTGTGGGAGTGGGCGGCGGAAAGAATGGCGTCGATGGCCACCTGTGCATCGCCGGAGGTGGCGTTCTTGAAGCCCACCGGGCAACTGACGCCGCTGACCAGTTGGCGATGCACCTGGCTCTCGGTGGTGCGCGCCCCGATGGCTCCCCAACTGACCAACCCGGCGAGGTACTGCGGCGAGATCATGTCCAGAAATTCGGTTCCGGCGGGTACGCCCATCTCGGCCAGGTCGAGCAGCAGCCCGCGCGCCAGGCGCAGGCCGTCGTTGATCTTGTAGGACTGGTCCAGATGCGGGTCGTTGATGAGGCCCTTCCAGCCGATGGTGGTGCGGGGCTTCTCGAAGTAGACGCGCATGACGATGCGCAGGTCGGCGGAATACTCCTGAATTGCGGACTTGAGCAGGGCTGCGTACTCGCATGCCGCCTTGGGGTCGTGGATGGAGCAGGGACCGGCCAGCACCAGCAGGCGCGAGTCGCCTCCGTTCAGCACAGCGGAAATTTCGTTGCGCGCGTCGAAGATCGTCGCAGAGGCGGTCTCGGTCACCGGGCGTTCTTCCTCTAAAAATACCGGAGGAAGGACGACTTTGGTCCATTGAATGCGGAGATCTTCCGTGGTGTGAAACATGGCTCGTTTTCTTCCGGCGCGCCTCCCGTGGAGGGAATAGCCAGGGGTGAAATGGACACAATCCTGTTAAGAATCTATCAGATTGGTCCATAAGATTGCGTACAAGATGGGACACCGGCCGACGCCGCAAGGTGGCAGTCCGGGAACTTGCTCGCGAGTCGGTAATATAGGCGCACCTGAGATTTTAAAAGCCTCTGATCAGTGTCATTTTGGTGGGCCCGGAGGGATTCGAACCCCCAACCAAGGGATTATGAGTCCCCTGCTCTAACCGTTGAGCTACAGGCCCTGAATGTCACATCTCATTGTATATCATTCGTTTATGCGGTTATCTATCCATGCGGGCAGCCGGATGTTGCGCGATCTGCTCGGTCAACAAGGCCAGGCGGTGGCCGCGGGCACATCAAAACGCTGATAAGAAGGATGGGCGTCGAGGCCAACTATCGCCGGCCAAATACCTCCAGACCCGCACCTGCGGAATCGTCTACAGAGGAATTCCTAATCGGAAAAACAGCTATAATTTATTGATAAATATGGTCGGGGAGAGAGGATTCGAACCTCCGACCCCCTGCTCCCGAAGCAGGTGCTCTACCAGGCTGAGCCACTCCCCGAACATGGGTTGCAGAAGCGAATCGACGAGGCGCGGCCTGGCGCGTTCTTCCCCCTGATTACGCTTGAACCAGTGTAGCAGAACCCGGCTCGTTGCGCGGCGGCTGAATGCAGCGGCAGCCACTATGACGCTTTTTATCAGCCGCGGGAGCCCCTTCTCCTCGCGCTGACCCGCGGCGGCGTCCTGCCGTGAAATCGTTCATAATTGCTGTATGCGACACAAGGAGACCCGGTGACATCCAAACCGCGAGAGAATCCCTGGGAGCCGAAGTGGTTCGCCGTTTACACCTCTCCGCGTCACGAGAAGCGCGTGGGCCAGTACCTCGTCATCAGGGAAATCGAGCATTATCTGCCTCTTTACAACGTGCGGCGCAGGTGGAAAGACGGCTCTCTGGTCACTCTGGATCTGCCCTTGTTTCCCGGCTATCTTTTTGTCCGCATCGACCGCAGTGAGCGCGTGCGGGTGCTGGAAGTGCCGGGGGTGGTGTCCATGGTGGGCGGCACCGGGCGCTTGCCGGCTTCCCTGCCCGAATCCGACATTGAAGCCCTCCGCTCCGGCCTGCCACTGCGCTGCGCCAGGCCGCACCCGTTGCTGACCGTCGGACACCGCGCCCGCATTCGCTCCGGCGCACTGGCTGGAATGTCAGGCGTCATCCTTCGTCAAAAAAGCAGCCTGCGCGTGGTCCTCACTGTCGATCTCCTCCAGCAAAGCGTCTCGGTCGAAGTCGACGAATCGGAAATCGAGCCGCTGGATTCGTCCGCTGGCGAGACCAAGGCGACTCTTCCGCGCCTTCGCGCCACCGGCTGATCACAGGCCACTGAAAACTGGCCACCGTTTCTACTCCCGCACCCCGATCCCCAGCGCCTTCATCTTGCGGTACAGGTGGCTGCGCTCCAGACCCAGCAGTTCGGCGGCGCGACTGACGTTGTTGCGGGCCTCCTCGATTTTCTTCAGGATGAACTCGCGTTCGTAGGCGTCGCGCGCCTGTTGCAGCGTGGAGAACTCCTCCGTCGAGCGCGTGCCGGCTTTGTGGGTCAGGGGCGGCAGGTGTTTGCGCTCGATGCGCAGTGTGCGGGGATTCAGGATCAGCACCCGCTCGATCACATTCTTCAACTCGCGCACATTGCCCGGCCAGTGATAGTGGGCCAGCGTCTCCAGCGCTTCTTCGGCAATCTCCATGCGCGGGCGTCCGTACTGGCGGCCAAACTCGGCCAGAAACTCGCGCGCCAGCAGCGGAATGTCCTGCCTGCGCTCGCGCAGCGGCGGCACAAAAAACGGAACCACATTGAGCCGGTAAAAAAGATCCTCGCGGAAGTTGCCCTTGGCAATCTCCTCTTCCAGGTCCTTGTTGGTGGAGGCAATCAGGCGCACATCAACGCGGATGGGCTGCGTGCCGCCGACCGGCGTGAACTGCTGGTCGTCGAGCGCGCTGAGCACCTTGGATTGCGTCTTCAGGCTCATGTCGCCCACTTCGTCCAGAAACAGCGTTCCGCCGTCGGCGCGTTCCAGTGTGCCGCGCTGCTCGGTGGGGCCGCCCGGTTGCGCGCCGTGCCGGTAGCCGAAGAGTTCAGCCTCAATGTGCGCCTCGGGGATGGCGGCGCAGTTCAGCTCCACGAAGATCTGATCCTTGCGCAGGCTCTCGGCATGAATGGCGTGCGCGATCAGCTCCTTGCCGGTGCCCGATTCGCCGTAGATCAGCACCCGCCCGTTGGTCGGCGCCATCAGCCGAATCTGCTGCCGCAGCGCCTTCACCGGCACGCTTTCGCCGGTCAGCACCGAGCCCACGCTGAACTGGCGCTTGAACTCCAGGTTCTCGGTGCGCAGCCGCCGCGCCTCCACCGCGTTCTTCAGCACGATCAGGGTGCGCTCCAAGGAGAGCGGCTTTTCCAGAAAGTCGTACGCGCCCAGCTTGGTGGCCTTGACCGCTGCTTCGATGGTGCCGTGACCGCTGATGATCACCACCTCCGGACGGGTCGCCGATCCCTGGCGGTGAATGTCGCCCAGCACATCGAGCCCGTCGCGGTCTGGCAGCCAGATGTCCAGCAGCACCACGTCATAGGACGCGTCGGCCAGCAGCACAAGCGCCTCGGCCGCCGTGGCAGCGCTGGCCACGCCATAACCCTCTTCGCGCAGAATCTCTTCCAGTGAGCTGCGAATCCCGGCCTCGTCGTCTACCACCAGAATGTGATTCATAGGATCGATCTCCCCGGCGAAGCAGTAGAGTTGGCGGGCGCGGCAGTCTCCGGGTCCGGCAACGGTTCCATGAGCGGCAGCCGCAGCAGAAACCGCGCGCCCTTGGGCGTGTTGGACTCGGCGCGCAGAGAGCCGCCGTGCTCCTGAATGATCTTGGCCGCGATGGACAGCCCCAGTCCGGTGCCGCGGTGCTTGGTCGAGTAGAAAGGCAGAAACAGCCGCTCGCGGATCTCATCGGTCAGGCCGTGTCCGGTGTCGGAGACCTGTACCTCGACTGACACGCCGTCTTCGCAGAGCGAACTCTTCAGGCCCAGCACACGCAGCAGACTACCCTGCATGGCGTCGGCGGCGTTGTCGATGAGGTTGGCCAGGGCGCGGCGCACGGCTTCCGGATCGGCCAGCACCAGCGGCAGGCCCGGCTCCAGATCGCGCTGCACGGTAATGCCGTCCAGACGGCCGGAGAACAGTGCCAGCGCCTCTTCCGTGACTTTATTCAGGTCGCAGGCGCGCGGCTGCGGGGCGGGGAATTCGGCCAGCGCGGAGAACTGGTCCACCAGCGTGCGCAGCGTGCCCACGCAGCCCAGAATCACCTCGCTGCACTTGCGGATGACGGCTGGCGAGTCCGACTGACGCCGGTCCAGATGGCGGCCGATCCGCTCGGCGGAAAGCGCAATGGGGGTCAGAGGATTTTTGATCTCGTGGGCCACCCGCTGCGCCACTTCCTTCCACGCCAACTGCCGCTGCGCACGCAATAGCTCTGTGGTATCTTCCACCACCAGCACCGTTCCCGGCTGGCCGCGCGTCAGCTCGAAGCGCGCGCTGGTGATGGCCAGATGCAGGATGCGCCCCGCTGTATGCAGCTCTATCTCGGTGAAGGCCGCGCCCATGCGATGCCCGCGGCGAATCACTCCGGCCAGATCGGCGGCGCACTCCGGGGGAAACAGCGCTTCGATCTTCTCCCCGCCCGGTCCGTAATCGTCCAGCCGGCCTACCAGCGCGGCAAAGGCGCGATTGCATTGCAGGATGTTGCCCGCGCCGTCCAGCGTCACCACTCCCGAGGGGATGGTTTCGACGATCGTCTCCAGCTCCCGGCGGCGCTCTTCAATCGCCTGATTGGCCGCGGTCAGTAGCGCCGACGAACTCTCGGCCAACTGCCGCGTCGTTTCCAAATCGGCCGCCATGTGGTTGAAGGCCCGCACCAGCTCGCCCATCTCTCCAGAGGCCAGCAGCAGCACGCGATGATCGTACTTGCCGGCCGCAATCTCGTCCATGGCCACCGCCAGCGCCTCCACCGGACGCGTGATCTGCTTGGAGAGAAACAGCGCCACCCACACGCTCAGGAAGAACACAAAGACGGTGATCAAAAGCAGGATCAGGACAAACGTGGTGCGCAGATGATTGCGCGTGGGGAAGAGCTTCGCGTACATCGCCGCGCCGGAGCGGATGCGCATCGCCGCCTGGTTCAGCCCCTGCGGCATGGGCAGCGCCACCACTACCAACTTGCCGGAAGCCGTCTCCGCAATGCCCAGCGCGTACTCCTGGTCGGCCACGCGCATCACACGTTCATCGCCGCGCCGCGCCGCCGTCAGCAGGCTGGCCGAGAGCGGCCCCGGCAGAGGAACAGCCTTGCCTTGCGCGCCCTCCTCCAGCCAGGGAACCAGGCTGGCCTTGCTCGGCTCCGGCGGCGCTTGAAAGCTGGCCAGCATGCGCAGGTCCTTGCCGTACACCACCGTGAATCCGCCTGCCAGCGTGATGCGATGCGCGTTCAGCGCCTGCTGCAGCACGGCCGGCGTGCGGTCCGCCGCGCCCGAGACGGCAATCGACTCCGCCTCCACCCGCGCATTCGCCGTCACGTACTGCGCCAGCTCCAGAACCACGCTGGTCGAGTCCTCGCGCAGCTCCGAAATGTTCGGCGAAAACCAGCGGTCCAGCGAGCGGTTCATCAGTCCATAGCTGAACAGAAACATGAAGGCCGCCGGGGCCAGTGCAATCAGCGCCGCGCCCAGCA
>VFSW01012413.1_pt1 | contig 11902 bp, 19 predicted proteins | sample 5358111 | NCBI WGS metagenome assembly VFSW01 (sample SAMN11554181, study PRJNA540505) | mine drainage metagenome | isolation source: sediment from site ElyBrook_90M | place: USA: Ely Copper Mine, Vershire, VT | collected 2017 | reverse complement strand
AGGCGCACGACGATCTCGAAGCGGGTCACGCTACGCCCCCCTCGCGGTCGTCCTTGGCAGCCAAATTGGTGGTCTCCGCCGTGTCGCCCCCATCGCCGCCTTGCGCCTCCCCGCCGCCGCTCTCCGCCGGCTGATTCCCCCCAACGCTGGCCTCGTTGTCATCGCTGTTCTCCTTGAAGCCCAGGCTGAAGCCCAGGTTTCCCAGGCTGCCCAAGCCGGAGAACCCCATGCCGCCGCTGTCCACAGCACGGAGCAGGAAGCTGCTGTTGCCGCGCGGAGGCTTGCGTCGCCTCGCCCGCGTAGGCAGGTCGCTGGGGGAGCCGCCTCCTGCCGCCGCTGCCGCCGCTCCGGGCAGAGCGGTATCGCTGTCCCCGTTGAACGGCTTGGAGACGATCTCGTCCTCTCCGCCCTTGACGTAGGCGTCCAGCGCGTTCTGAAGGCTATCGATCTCCCCGGTGGACAGCGCGCTCCAGAGGCGGCTGCGGTCTCGCTGCGGCGGCGGCCGCATCCGACCGGCACCTCCAGCCGTCGGGCTTGTAGCTCCGACCCCCGCGGCGGCAGCTGCGCCGCCAACGCCGCCGCCCACCAAGAGGGGCGACGTCAGCAGCTGCGCCTGCTGCGGCTGCTGCTGCGCGAATATCGTCGTCGCCGCGGCGCTCTGCAGTCGCGTCGAGGCGAAGGGCTCGGCGGTCGCGAGGGCCGAGATGGGCCTGACGGCGTTGATGGGGAAGCCCGCAAAGGACCCCGGCGAGAGCAGCGTGGCGCCATCCAAGCCCTGCTGCGCCGCGGCAGGCCTGCTCGTCGCAGCCATGATGAGCGCGTCGAAAAGCCCGCTGCCTTGGCTGCTGGTGGGGTTGACCGCCGGAACCCCCGGCGGTTCCAACCGCGCCCCCCCGCGCGTCAGGGTGGCCAGCGGCGCAAGAAGCCCGCTCGTGGGCCCCAGCAGACCCACGCCGTCGCTGCCCGCTCGCAGCAGGCCAGCTCCGCGGTCATCCAGCAGCCTCGGGAGTGCGGCCCTGTCAAACGGAGCATGTCGGCCCGCGGGGTGCACCGAGGGCCGCCCTGTCGGCGTGCGCTGCATCGAGATGGCCCCGGCAAGCCTGGCCTTCGAGGCCGCGGCATGGTGGTGGGAGCCCTGGAGAAGGACACGTCGCGGCTCAGAACTCGATCAAACCCCTTTTACGCGACGGCTTCGTCCCCCGCCTCTCGTCCCACCTTTCCTCCGCACGTGCACGCTTGTGCGCCCGACTCGACGACGGTGCTCGCTTGGCCTGCCTTGTTGTCCACGATCTCCACATCAACCAGGCAGGGGCACAGGTTTAGGAACTCCAGGTCGTACCGAATAACTGCGAGGGCATTGAGGGGCCATCGAGAGGGTCTCAACTGCACACGCAAATAAGAACATGGCATCTCATTTGCACCTGTGAACAAGTAGTTCTCGTCGTTGCCATATCGGTTGCGATCCAGATTGGTCAAATACTGCCCGCCCTCCCCGTCGGACAGGTAATGCTTCTTGAGTTCATCGGGGACCCTGCAGCAGCAGGGGTGCGCGAGAGACTCAGAGGCAGAATTCGAGGCATGGCGCAGACGTTTGGCAGCTGCCGACCTGTGTGTGCCCGATGAGAGCTCTACGACCTTGGTCTTCCGGGTGTTGTTGGACAGCATCTGCGTGCGGCACATGGACGGGCGTCAAGCGGAGGAACTGTGCTGCATGGGCTTGCATGGGCCTCCTCACCGCGAGGATGTTCCTCTTTTCCCCCACCGTTCGCAGGTGCTCGGCATTCCACAGCGCCTGGAGCACCTGCGTGAAGTGGAACTGTGAGGAGCAAATCACGTTTTGCTCTGATCCTCCCCGAAGTAGACCTGGAGGAAGCAAGTCGTCACGCTTGCACATGCGTCAGTCTCGGTCGGCAGCCCCGAATAGTCTGATATCTTGATCGTGTCATGCGACCAGCGGAAGTACGCCTTGTAGCTGCGTTGAGAGAGAGCGCCGTGAGAAGCGGAAATCCTCCCCGATTTTCTCCGCCTCACAGGAGCTGATTGTTCGTCGGTCGCTGGCGATGTCCGGCCTGTCCAGCAGCGCGGTCCTTGGCCTTTTTCCATGCGCCTTTTTTATTAGGGCCGGTCGGTGCTCGCTGCCCATGCTGCGGCCCATCGTCGCCGGAGCCATCGTCATCCGCAATAAATTCGTCGTCACTTCTCATCTTGATCGCGAACGCATGCGACTGCGTTGCACGAACGTATGGGGGGATCGCGAGATTGTGCAATCAACCCCGCCGCAAACTCATCGTACTGCCGAAATCCTTCCTTACATTACGGCATCAACTCCCGCACCCTGCTCAGCAGCTCCCTCCCCTCCCTCTCGCAGTCGCTGCCCGGCGCAGCTGCTTCCACTGCCACCTCGGCACAGAGAAATGCAGACCTCGCACACGCATGCCGCAGCTCCTCCCCAACTGCGTCGTCGTCCAATGCAGAGACGAGACCGTTGGCCAGCAGCATGCAGGCCTTGAGCTCTTCGTTTGATGCCTGCCTCCCGACCAGGCATCCCCTGCAGACTCTCCCCGAGAGATTGACGACGGCGGGGCGAACGTTGACTGGCATGTTTGGGAGGTCGTCCAGGAGGACTCGTGCAACCTGTAAAAAGTGTTTTTCAAGCTTCGTTGTTGCACATAGGCAACGCGGCAGAGCATCAGTCACCTGCTCATACGTCTCAGCAAAGCCAGCCATCCGTGTCAGCAGGATCAGAACTGAGCAGGCCTGTTCGCAAGCCGCAGAGGCCGCCGTTGACAGAGGCTCGTCCCGATCCCTTTTGCCTCCAACGTCGGCGCGGCCTGACGTCGTCGTGACGGGCAACGGGTCTCCTCCCCTCGCAGCGGCGGCAGATCCCTCGTCGCCGGATCCACTTCCATGTGATCCGACCGATTGGCAGAGACCCCATCTGATGACACCCAGGAGCTGTCGACAGGAGGCTTTGAAGCCCGACACCCCACCTGAGGGTGACTTTGGCTGATTTTCTGTGCAGCCTAGGGTTGCCGGTGACTGCCGGTCTGCAACGACGACGCCTCCCGAGAGCAGCGCAATCGCCCGTTGGGCGAGGGCGACGGAGATGTTCCAGTCCTGCTCGGTGCTGGTGCTGCCGGAGAGGGAGGACGTCGCGCCTATTCCAAGCTCCGGCTCAGATGATACCCTGCTGACGAAGAGTCGTTGCTGCGGCAGCCTCCCGGAGACGGCGGTAGCGGGAGGCAGTTGACTCGCGGGCAAGGAAGCGAGGCCGCTGAGGAGATGCGATAGAGCACAGTGCAACGCAAGCCCGATGGGGTCTAGCGACGGCAGTCGATAATCTGGCGGGAGAGCTGCCTCAGGAGAGGGTCGGTCCCTCTGTTTCAAAGTGGACGCAGGCTCCGGAATTGTCATGGGAAAGCAGGCCTGCGGCCACTGTGATATCGCGCTGAAGAGCGGCGCGAGCAAGGTTGGCGGAAGGAGGGTGTCGAGCGGGGCGGGGCCGAAGCCGCCGCACAGGTCCACGACCAGGGAACGGAAGGTTCGGACGCTGCCCGTCTCCCTGCAAACCACAGCGTAGGCGGCAGCCGCTGCGCAACGCTCGGTCTGCAGCGGATGGAGGCCCCTCACCGCTGCCCCGCCGCTCCCGTCGGCCTCTCCACCGCCAGCAACGCAGCACGCCTGTGCCCTCAGTCGAGGCAGCAGAGCGCCGATCAAGCCGCCGCCCGTCTTGTGCGAGGCTGAGACCAACGAATCCGTCTCCATCGCACAGGACATCAGTGCCCTGAGCAGTCCTCGCTGCTCTGCCTCTGGCTGCGACCAGCCCTGCCATTCCTGACCTGCGCACCGACACAGGGGTAGTAGGGGCAATGCGTGACTTCGGAAGGCACAGAAAGCAGCTCTGTACTGAACAGATCTGAACTCGCTCTCACCTTTCTGAGACCCTCGCGATTCGGCGGCCTCCAGCGTGATCCTCGGCGCGGCACAGGCCAGCACCGCGTTGTTCAAAGCGGCGGCGACGACCTCGACCGGCCACGCCCCGTCGCCGAGCATCCCAGCCAGCTGCTTGGCCACGGACGAGACCGTGCGTGGTGCCAACCTGGTTGTCGTCCCCGGCTGCGTGAGAGGGATCAAGGCATCGGAGACCGGCCGTGGCTTGCGAGGTCGCCCGCGCTTACGCGGCAGCGAGGCAGGCCGCTCGCACAGCCACGCCTCCTCCTCTGCATCTCCCTCTTCAACAGAAGGCGGTGGCGTGGGCCTCAGGGTGTGGGGGCGAGATAGGGGTCCCCCCAGGCCCGAGGATACTGCCGTAGGTGGGCCGTCAATGTATCCGGAGCGTACAGGGGAGAGCGACAAAGGAAGAGGATGCTTCCTTGTGGCGCCAGCGGCTTCCTGGCCGTCCAAGCAGCGTCTCTCGGCGGCAGCGGCGGCGTGCCCTTCCTTCTCCTCCTCCTCCTCCTCCTGCTCGCTCTCCCAGCTGCCTCCGTTGTCAAACGACACGTCGCTGAGGTTGTCGCCCACCCGCGTCGCCGCGCCGCTGCCGCTGAGGATGTCGGCCGCAAGCGCCCCTGCTGCTCGGCTGCCGGTGTCCTGCCTCGCGGCCGTCGCTTCACCCCACAGACGTCTACGGGCCGCCGCCGCATCCCCCTGGCAAGGGGGGGGACGGGGATGCGACGGATGGGCGCCCTCGCGCGGCGGCAGGGCTGGGCTCTGCGCCAGTGGCTCGGCGGGCTGACCCCTCTGAGCGCAAGGGTGGTGGCCGAACGGCTGCCTGCTGCCCAACGTTGAGCACGCCGCAAGGGTGCGGACGTCTTGCACCTCGCTGGCGCTGGGGCTCGGCGTCGGGTGCGCTGGGCTAGGTCCGATGTTGAAAGGAGGGCTTCCTGAGCCGTTTGCTCTCCGATCAGGCCCACCTGAGAAAGAAAGAAGTGGACACAGGTCATCCCCAACTATATCAAGCCTCGGAATCTCTAGCTGCAGCGAGAGAATGTTTTTCTCATATGACTCTCTCTCACCTGAAGCCACATCCTCCACCGGCTGCGTGTCGTGCCTGCCATCGTGCTCCTCCAGCTGCATACGCGCAGCGGCACCGGCGGCGGGCCGTCTCTGGGCCTGCCCTCTCTGGGCCTGCCCTGCAAGTGCCTGCAGCCCGGGCGGCATCTCCCCCATGAGCCCAAAGCCGTGGGTCGGGGGCACCACAGCACCTCCGGCAAGGGCAAGGGCAGCCATCGACTGGAAAACGTTCCGGAACCTGGCGGAAGGGGAAGAGACTCAGTTTAGAGGTCAAGCAACAGACCTTGCCGCAATGTTGGGCCAGAACTTGGAGAAAATCTGGGCCTATGGCTAGCTCACTTGCTGATCTCGCCGCAGAGCTGCGAGATGGTTATCTGCTGTTCATCGACCGTCCTTGCCAGGCTCCTCCACTCGGGTTGGTCGTTGCTTGTGCTGGCCGCCGCGGGATCGGCTCGCTGCTGATTCGGTCGATCCTGAAGGGAGCGCACTTGAGCCTGAATGCACATATGAAGGGGGTCGACTATTTATTTCTCAGAACGCACATTCTCCAAGTTCAACACAGATGCGTTTGAGCACATGCCCCAAAAACAAAACCCACCCTCAAAGACTCGACCGTCGCGGAGAGCGCCTCGAGCTCTCGCTCCGCGCCCGCCCTGGCCTGCTCTGCTTTGCGCGCCTCCTCCCTGGCCGTCGCACACTCGGCGTCAGAGGCCATGAGCCTCTGCTCCGCCTTGCGCCTGTCTGCCTCGGCCCTGCCCGCCACGGCCCGCGCCTCGGCCTTGGCCGCGTCGAGCGCCTGCCTCAGCCGCCGCCCCTCCTCCTCCCACCTCGCCAGCCGGACCTGGTCCGTCGCCTGCGCCGAGGCCGATTGCACCTGGCACGCCTTCTGAGAGGCCTGCAGCTGATGCATCAGACGCTGCCGCTCGGCCTCTTGTGCCTCTGCCTTAGCTTGAAGCTCACGCTGCACCACCCTCGCAGCGTCGAGCTCAGACTGCGAACGTTCCAGCTCTTGTCGCAGAGACTGGACTGCTAAACTCTCGTTCTCTGGCACAGTAGCGGACTGCAAAGCTGACAGTCGCTCCCTCTCCTCATGCAGCTCGAGCTCCATCTGCCGCACCCTAGCCTGCTCGTCGTTCAACTTCCGCGTGACTTCTTCCGACCGCAGCCTCTCCTCCTGCAACAGCCTGGCCGATTCCCTTGCCCTCTCCTGCTCTGCCTGCAGCTGCTGCTTGATCTCCTGAACCTGCAGAAGGACGCAGTCCTCTCCGCCGGCGGGCTGCAACGAGCTGCTCACGCCGCCGCCCAGAGACGGCGTCCTCTCAGGAAGGGCGTTGCCGCCCTCTGAGCTCGCGGGCTGCCGCCCCGCCGCCGCGTCGGAAGCAGCGCCCGACGCCACCGATGCCGATCCGACCTTGTGGAGCCTCGCTCTCGCTTTCTGAAGCTGCTTCTCGGTCTCCGCATGGGTGATCACCAGCTGCTGATAAAGCTCGGCGAGCTTGCACGTGGCTGCGGTCTTCTCCTTGTACATCTCCTGTATGTTGTGCATGGCGTTAGCCATGCATGCGGAGCAGATAACAACAGAGGTGGTGAGAGACGGCTCACCAGCGTCGCTCGCAGCTGGGCCACTTTCGCCTCGGCCTTTTCTGCCTTTTCCCCTTGCGATGCGAGCTCGGCATCGCGCTGCTGGAGGGCGGCGACAAGCTCCTGCTTCGTGCGCTTGTCGGGCTTGGACGACGGCGTCCCCTGTTCAGACATCTCTACTCTCCTAGAAGATCCCAAGCATCACCCTATATGCGACCCAGCCTAACGCCGCCGAGCCACACTCTGATGGCACCGTTTCACACACGAGCAACAGCAACAGGATAGCCTTGCATGTCCGAACAGAAGAACGGGTTTCTGCTCAAGTGAGATGAGCATGACTAGAGCACGGGCATGGGCATGATCATGAGACCTCTGATCCACCATGCTGCAGGACGTCCGAGAAGGAGAACCTGAATCAATACTGGTACTCAGCGAAAACAATTGACGCACTCGTCAAGGTGACGGGCGATGTGCATGGACTCTCGAGATCACCATGTTCAAGGCCTATTCCACGTATACAGGAGATTCTAGCTTCAGCAACAAAGGTGGCCTTCCTCTCGACCCCTTCGGTGTACTTCAGCCTGCCCAAGGTGAGGAAGGATGGATTCCCTTTCGTTCGCTAAACCTACACAGGATATACAATACAATTGTGCAGGATTCAGAGGTGAGGAAAGCGAGCTGGGTGTTTGACTTTGACGAACAGTGGTCTCGGGATCCAAACTTCTGCAAGTGAGTGGAATCTTCTCTCTTGCAAGTTTCGAGCCAAGTGATCTGTGTTGCGACGTTTAGGTATGATTTCAACAAGCCCGAGGAGCTTAACGAGAAGTTGCGAGGATCTTTCGACATGGTTGTGATCGATCCCCCTTTTATAACTCGCGAGGTCTGGGAGAAATACGCAGTGGCTTCCAAAATGCTCCTCAAACCTGAAGGTGCAACATGTGCTGCTCCCGATCCTGCCTCATTGCCTTGATCTGTACCGTTGTTTCTGCTTCAGGAGGCAAGGTCATCGCCAGCACAGTCGCAGAGAACGAGGCTTTGTTGTCCGAGCTCCTAGGCACGTCTGCCTGTGCGTTCAAGCCCTCGATCCCGCACCTGATTTATCAGTATAATCTCTTCACCAACTTCCAGCCGACGGTCCTAGCAGAACAGAATCCGGAGATACCGGACGAATGACGAATGAGGATGATGAGATCCTAGGCAAAACCACCTAGGATAATATTTATTCCATAACGGTTTCATAGAAATAACAATCAGACTTTGGATGGTTCAAGGAACAGAGCAGTGTCGCTAGAGACTCCGCAAGCTTCGAGTGAACCGGCTGTCCCGTCCACCCACGCCTTCCTCGGGTACGAATTCACCAGGTTGTACGATCCAGGCTTGAAGGCGACTCCTTTCTGCTGAACATCGATGAAGTCGAAGACGGCCTGCAGCGGATCTGTCTTCCGGAACCTGCGAGCCAGCCTCGAGCCGTCGGGAAGACGAACCTGGCAAGGACGTGCATACGTCAACTCAACCTTGTGCAAGAAGGACAAGTCCTTCGAGAGAGGAAACTTCACCCACCATGATGTTGATGCTGGTCGGGTCGCCTGTCGGGGGCTCCTGAGGCAAACGCCTCTCCCTCCTCTCGAGGTTTTCTCTCAGCTCTCTCTCCTCGCGCGCCAGCCTCCTCTCTTCCGACAGAGCGGCCTCGCGAGCACGACGCTCGGCCTCCTCCGCCTCGGATTGCGCCCGGGCTGCGGCCTCAGCCTTGGCCCTGGGGTGGGCACCATTCACAGGCTCTAAAGTTCGATTTTTGCTGTCTTAAATCAAAGGAAGAGACGGTTGGCCCCTACTACCTTGACTCTTTGACCCACCTGTCCGCAGCGAGGGACTCCTCGTAGTCCCTGTCCTGCTCCCAACGCAGATCACGCGTCTCAGACAGGCCCGGCACTTGCACGCTCGACGCTGCGCGAGCGGGCCGGTTGGAGAAGTCAGGGATGCGGCCCTGGTAAGGAACGCCCAGCAGCGCGGCCTCGAGCATGCGGGCCTCCTCGAGCTCGTGGGCGTCGACGCCCATCGGCAGGTCAGTGACGCCCGCAGAGGGACCGCCGCCGCCGCCGCCGCCCTCAAAGTCCTCCTCGTCCTCCTCGTAGTCTTCGTAATGCTGAGGCTGGGCAACACGTGCTGGCACGTGCCCCGCGGCGGGCATGCCTGATCATGCAACAGGTCGACGCAGAGTTTATTTGTTCGTCCTCAACAGACAGAGCTTTTAACACAGCGCAGGAGTATCGATCAATCTTTTGGACCTGGAAACATGGATGGTAGGCCGGTAGGTATCGGACGTCCCTGCATCATGCCTCTCGTGACGTTGACCATCCCTAGGATTTGGGACACGGCAAAGGAGGGACGCTGAACTAGCTCACCATAAAAATTGGCAGCGAAACAATCACCTTCCATGATCGCATCTGCCTCCCTCGAGGCTGAAATGGCCTGCTGCCTCAACCTGGCCATCGTGGCTAATTCGCCATCAGCATCGGGCAGCTCGTCATCGTCTGAGTCATGTACCTGAATGTGCAGGAAGAGGAGAGGGCCTTGGACCCTTGCCCATCGATCCTCGGACTTGCTTGAACGATACCTCGACCACCACTCGCCCTCGCGATGGCCCTGAAGCCGCCGCTGCCGCCGACGTGTCCCTCCTTGAGGATGAGCCTGGATGCATTGATTCAGATCGGAGCCGTGCCCAGCATGCATGGGAGCGCATGCCTCAATGCTCACCGTGAGGGTTGAGCGAGGCCGCCAAAGCCTGCTGCATGTCCTCATCTCCCCCTTCGACTGGAAGGTCTTCGTGGGAATGCAAGCTCCCCCCTGGCAGATCTGGCGGGTTTTGGTAATAAAAATCGATGGCGCGGTCCAGGTTGTAGCCGCATGCGTCCAAATAATGAACAGCAACATGGTCGGGGCAGCCGACAATGGCGCAAAACGAAGCGATTTCCTCGCTTCGGTCCACTTCTTCGTCCATCCAGCGTAGAGTTCCCGATGTTCTCTCTCTCGTTATGCAAAAGGTTTTCAGATCAAAACCCTCATCATGATCAAGGCCGGCCAGTGCACAATCAGTCTTGGTAGCTCTTGGTCGTGGCGTCGCCGTCGACGCCCAAACCGTACAGCACACCCAGGTGCTTGCACGCGCCCTCGATGCCCGAGAAGTACGTGTTGGCCAGCTTCATGAACGTGAAGGACGTCAACAAGCTGCAAGCGGGATAGGGTCATGATGCAAACGGGCAAGACACACACTCCCTCTCTGACCTGTCTGACCCGGCCTGGTGCTGCGGTCCGATCCGCACCACCTCCAACAGCTCCGCGAGCTTGTTGAGTCCCCCGTGGAGGTTGTCGCAGAACTTCATCAGGTACTTGATGTCGAACACGTTGGGGAAGTAGAGCTTGAGGAGTTCAAAGAACTCGGGTTCGGTGTTGGGCAGAGGCTGGCACGTCAAGATCTTCAGGAGGTACCTACGGGGATCAAGTAAAAGCAAGACGTGAGCGTTTGTACATCACGCCATGGCTGCTCCGATCCTACCCAAAGTCATAGCCGCTGTGAAAAGTGATCCATCGGATGTCGTCGCTGAGCACGACGCCAGAGGACATCAGGATCTCCCCGAATTTGAAGACGTCGATGCCTCTCGCCTCGTTCCGGTCAAAGTCTATCCCCGATTGCTTTAGGAGATCTATGCTATCTTGGGCGTACACGTCGTCCGCAATCCTGAAGCCCTTGAAGTTGAACTGCCACACGCACAGTTCGCCGCCGCACCTCGGCAGGTTGCCCTTGGCGTCCGTGAAAGTGAGGCCCAGCTAATGGTGGTGTTGCATGGAGGGCATGTGGAATGAATGTCAGTAAGCATGCGTGCATGCGAGCTGCATGCATGATCAGAGCGCGTGCATGCCTGTATCAACTTGAGGATGTCTACGTTCATCTTGAGCGCCCGGTAGTGATATTCCCGGCTGCTTTTGAAGTTCCCGACGGGTCTGCACATCGCACGCGATTGAGGGGAAAGGAGAACGATGCAAACTCGCGCGCGAAGTTGCTCACCTGACCACGACGCCGGGAAACTCCGTGTCCATCGCCACATAGGGGAAGTCCTCGACTAGGTTGCGAATCAGCTCGAACTCCTGCTCAAGATTATCGGCATAAACTTCTCGCACTCTCAGCACCTCGCCGTTGGCCGTGAGGCCTGTGAGGCCCTCGGCCGGCATCTAATTTCTGTGCTCTAATTCTGTGCTGCTGTGCTGGCCAACCTTCAACCGCGGGGCAGGGGCGGGGCATCTCTCAGGCCATTCAGGCAGTCCCAATACAATGGCCACCACCAAACGGCATCAGAGGAGGTGCATGCACGGGGACATGGTTAGTTTGCCTCCGTGCGCCTACTTCTTCCTCTTAAACTTGGCCTTGCTCTTGAACGCCTGCTTGCCCTTGCCGCCGCGCTTGAGCTTGTTCAGCTCGGTCTTGGACATCGCCTTGACCATCCCTCCCGAGTCAACGCGCCGGCCGCTGAACTTCCCACCAGCAGCAGCGGCCTTGGAGCCGAGTGGTGTCTTGGACGCGCCGTCTCCGGAAAACAGCTGGTCAGCCGATTTCGGCTTCTTCTTCTTGCTGGACTTTTGCTTGACGCCTAACGCAACGACAGGGGACAGCGACAAGGATAACAACCGTGTACTCAAGGTCATGATTATTGCATTCCCACCTGTCACGCTCGCAGCGGCCATCTTGGCAGCCTTGTGCGGGTTGATGCCCTGCTGCGTGAGCTCCCTAACTCGGCTCTTGACGCTCTTGACAGCCTGCGCACCGATATCACGGAAGGGGATGGCAGTGAAAAATCGGCTCTGGTCCATCCCCTCTCTAAAACAAACCACACCTTGGAGAACGCCTCTGTCTCCTGCGCCAGCTTGGTCTTGCCCTTCGGCCCGCCCGAGTCGTCTTGCACTCGCTTTGCGTGCTCGGCCTTCTTCCTGGCCTTCCTGTCCTCCTTCCCGCCCTTGACTTTGGGGCTTGGCAGGCCCTGAAAAGCGTGGGTTAGGGTGGAAAATGGTTTGAGGCCTGCGTCAACTCTGCCCTCTGAGGCAGTTTATCCCCCGAAATCTCATGCTCCTTGGATGATATGCATGGTCAGACCCCTGTCCTCTCGCCCCTTCCGCCTCATCACTCACTTCCTCGCCGTCTCCGCCCTCGCCGGCCGCCGCTGCCTTCTTGCTCTCCTTCTTCTGCCTCTCGGACTGGAACCAGGTGCGGGGCGGGCGGGCCTTGATCTCGTCCTCGTGCTCCAACACGTTGTGCGCC
>VFSW01012412.1_pt1 | contig 11903 bp, 9 predicted proteins | sample 5358111 | NCBI WGS metagenome assembly VFSW01 (sample SAMN11554181, study PRJNA540505) | mine drainage metagenome | isolation source: sediment from site ElyBrook_90M | place: USA: Ely Copper Mine, Vershire, VT | collected 2017 | reverse complement strand
ATCCATCAGAGCCTGTTCTGCCGTGAGAAGAATCGTCGGAAAAATTAAAATCGCCAAGGCCACTCCTCCGGCAAGAGCCGAAAATGTCTGCGTGGTCATGACAACGACGGCAAAGGCAAAAACACCGCAAATAATCGAGGGAATTCCTGTCAGCAACTTTGCGACAAAACGGACTGTGGAAGCCACTTTTGAAGCTGAGGCATATTCATTGATATAAATGGCCGCAAGAATTCCGAGCGGCACAGAAATCACCAAGGAGATTCCGACCATGAGCAAAGTGCCCACAATCGCATTTCCAAATCCCCCCTCCATCATCCCGGGAGCAGGTGGTAATTGTGTGAAAAGCCCCTTGCTGAGAAGTGGCAATCCATTGCGTAGCACGAGAGTGATAATGGAAAGAAGAGGGATGAGCGTCAGGAGCGATAAGAGAATACAGAGCCCTGTCAGGAGACGATTGCGCCAAAGGCGAAAAAGCGAGGTCTGTTTGCCCGCAGCTAAAAAAAAGTTCACGGGAAGAGAGGAGCCTCTTGTCATAGTTCCGTTGGGTTTTGCATTTATCGGAGCCCTGCGGTGATACGTTGCGTGTGACGCAGAACAGCCTCACCAGCTATGTTGACACAGAGTGTAATAAGCACAAGGAGTGCTGCCGCATACATCAGTGCATTCACCTGAATGCCGTCGGCCTCAGCAAACTGGTTGGCAAGAAGGGCGGAGAGCGTATTGGAAGGAGAGAGAAGTGACCAGGAAAGCCGTTGACTGTTTCCAATGAGCATGGCCACGGCCATCGTCTCTCCCATAGCCCTGCCAAAGGCCAGAATACAGGATGCCACGATACCTGAAGCTGCCGTCGGAAGGATCACTCCAAAAATTGTCTCCCATCGAGTGGCCCCAAGAGCATAGGAAGCTTCACGTAGCGTATAAGGCACAGCAACAAGCGCAGTGCGGGAGATCGCCGTGATCGTAGGCAACACCATGAGCGCAAGCACAAGACTTGCTGTCAGGAGACTGTTTCCATACACCGGCCCAGCAAAAAAAGGAAGAAAACCGAGCTTATCAGCAAGGATCCCTCCATATTGCTGCACGAGGGGAATGACGACAAAGATACCCCAGAGACCATAGACGACACTCGGAATCGCAGCGAGCAATTCAATCACAAAGCGAATCACCTGCCGCACCGATGTCGGCAGAAAATTCTCACTCAGGAACAAGGCCACTGCCAGCCCCAGAGGAAGAGCCAGCAATAGTGCCAGGAAACTACTGGCAGCCGTGCCGATCAATACGGGAAGGACACCGAAAACCCCGCGATTCGGACTCCATTGAATGCCAGCAATAAAACCAAAGCCAAATTTTTGAATTGCAGGCCAAGCCTTAGTAAAAATTTCCCCCAGAATCAAAACCAGCAGAAGAACTGTCAACAGGGAAGCCAGCAAGCAGGCCATCCGAAAAAAATCGATTCGTGGACGGTATTTCTGCACAAAGCAAGCCTCAGCTCTGGCAGGGATAATTTTTCCGTCCACGGGTGATTTTCAGTAGAGAGATTAATGAACAGTTGCGAGAGCTGCCTGTGCTTTCTTGGCCACAGATTCAGGAAGGGTAATGTAGCCAAGCTGCGGAGCAATACTCTGCCCTGCCGTGAGACCGTAGTTTACAAAGGCCTTCACTGCGGCAGCCTTGTTGGCATCTGCATAGGTTTTCTTTACCAAAATCCAGCTGAAGGAAGCAATCGGGTAATCCTTGGCCCCTTCGGGATCAGTGATAAAAGCCCGGAAATTCTCGGGAAGCTTCACCGAGGCAAGCGTGGAAGAGCCGCTCTCGATAGTCGGCACAATGAAGTTACCCGACTTATTCTGGAGAGAGGCCATCGTCAGCTCATTATTCTCAGCATAACCGAACTCAACATAACCAATGGCACCGGGCGTCTGTTTGATAATCGCGGTTACGCCATCATTCCCCTTACCAGCCACACCGACAGGCCAAGTGACAGATTTTCCACTGCCAACCTTGGCTTTAAACTCAGGACTCACAGCAGCCACATGGGCTGTGAAGACACCGGTCGTTCCACTGCCATCGGAGCGAGCTACAACCGCAATAGGAAGATTGGGGAGCTTCACCTCTGCATTCTCCTTAGTAATCAGCGGATCATTCCATGATTTGACCGTTCCGAGGAGAATGCCAACATAGGCCTCACGGGAAAGTTTGAGTCCGGAAGGAACTCCTGGAACATTATAAGCCAGCACGATGGTTCCTGCTGTGGCAGGAATCAGCAGCACATTGCCGTTAATTTTTGCCATTTCCTCATCACTCATGGCCACGTCACTGGCTCCAAAATCAGTAATCCCCTGAATAAACTGCGTGATTCCAGCGCCACTACCCACGCCCTGATAATTCACCGTCCCCTCCGGGGTGGTCTTGTGAAAATCTGCCGCCCATCGCTGGAGAATCGGAGCTGCGAAGGTAGAGCCGGAACCATTAATAGTGGTTGCAGCAGCATGCAACGGCAAGGTGGAAACCGCAATGCTCACAGCAGCCAAAGCAAACCGTGAGAGTGTGTGTGATGTAGTCATAGTAGATCCTCAATCAATGGGAGAGCTTCCTAAAAGACAAATAGTTTTCTGTGACAATTTCGACACATTTCTCTGGAAAGAATTCTGATTGTCTGGGTCATCGAGAGCGTCTTGATCTTTTTGCTCTGCTAGGCTTTGAGATCCCCGGTGATCAACCGATGTTTCTCAAGTGGTACTCTTTATCACCCCTCGCTATGGATACGAAAGATTCGGTGAAAATATCCTGAGCTTTTTGGCAATCTTTGGCAATCTGTGTCGCGAGAGCTGCGAAGTCAGAAAATTTCAGCTCGCCGCGTAGAAACTGAAGGAATTCGATGCAGAGTTCTTTTCCTACGAGATTCTCGGAGAGATCAAAGAGATGAACTTCCACCGTGCGCTTTGCATCGGAAAGATCGAGCGTAGGGCGGACCCCAATATTGGCCACGCCAGAAAATTTCCTTTTCCCCTCATCCACCTTCACCGCATAGACGCCATCGGGAGGTATCTGCATTTCAGCAACCGCGAGATTGGCGGTAGGAAAACCGATCCTTGCACCCAGACCTGCCCCGGTGACAACTCTGGCATATAAAAGAAAGGTTCGTCCCAGACAGATTTTTGCTTCATCAAAATTTCCTGAGGTAATGGCATTTCTGATGCGGGTGCTGCTAATCGGCTCCCCTCCTATTTTCACCGGAGCAATCTCTCTCACTGTAAACCCCAGCTCGCCGCCCAGCTTTTCCAGTAGGGGGATATTTCCTGCTCCGCCGCGTCCAAACGACCATTGAGAGCCGACACAGATCAGGTGAAGGCGTTTGGCTGAGGCTGCAAGGCTGCGAATGAATGCCTCAGGAGGTAGAGTGGAGAGTGCCTCATTGAACTCCAGCAGGAGGAGAACAGAAACTCCAAGCTGCTCCAAAAGCGCCAGTTTTCTCTCTTTGGATGTCAGGAGCTTGGGTGCCTTATTAGGACGAAGGAGTGAGGCGGGATGGCGGTCAAAAGTCATGACCACAGCCGTGCCACCGAGCAGAGCTGCCTCCTTGAGGGCGCGGCAGATCAGAGCCTGATGGCCGAGATGGACACCATCAAAGGTTCCGGCAGCCAAAACAAGTGGCCCCGGCAGCGAAGCCAGATCAGCAATGGAGTGCAGAATCAGCATGAGGTTCTAGGAAGAAAGGAGATCGTCCCGATGTGCCTGCTTGCAGCAAAAACAATCTGAGAATCAACAATAGAAAAACATCCAGAGGCAGTGAGGTCACCGTTCCTCATTCTTTCAGAATATTCACAGAGATGAAAGAGATCAATAGGCTAGGGAAACATTGAACTATGAAGAGCATGGAGAAATTTGCTCCACGGTGATGAGGATTGGGGAACAAAGCGAACCTCGTCACCAATATGAGGAACCTCCCTATCGATGGAATTTTTCCAAAAAAGAGGGTCAGGCGACATAAAAAGTCCATAGGGACGTGATCTATGATCAAGTAGGATGAATTCATCAGAAAAGGACGCATCGTCTCACAAAGGATCAGGGACTTTTTCCAAGGAGTCAAAGTCCATCTGGGGAGATTTTTTCTCCTTGCTCAAGGCAAAGATACCAGAGCGCGTAGGATACTTTTGCTGACCTCTGAGCTCCAACCTCTGATTTCTTTCTATGGCTTCATCGGCCTTTTCTATGCTCCGCGAAGCCTGGAAACTTCCGGCAGCGTCAGAAGCTTGCTTAGAATTTCCTCACGGGAGGCTGTTTTGAGTTCTGAGGCTGGAAAGGATTGAGAGACATCAAAGCGGCCTGATTTCGTGCGACGGAGTGCGCGGAGATGCGCACCACAATGCAGATCATTACCAATGTCGTGGACATAGGTGCGGACATAGAATCCCTTGCTGCAAACAACGCGAAAATCGACCTCAGGAGGGCGCATCTCCAGAATCTGATGGGCGTAGATATGGACGAAGCGGGGTTCACGCTCAACTGTCTTACCTTGTCTCGCGAGCTTGTAGAGAGCGACTCCATTCATTTTAATGGCAGAGACCATCGGCGGCATCTGATAAAAATCACCGTCATATTTGGCAAAGGCAGTTTCCAGTTGTGCGTGAGAAAGTTCTGGCACAGGACGCGTCTCGATCACAATACCGTCGGCATCCTGGGAGTCGGTGACCTCGCCAAATTTCATGGTGCCGATATATTCCTTGTCTTCGCTCATGAGAAGATCCTGAATCTTGGTGCCACGACCAATAGTGAGAAGGAGGAGTCCTGTAGCCAAGGGATCGAGGGTTCCGCAATGGCCTATTTTTTTTGTTCCGAGAGCGCGGCGGGCAATGGCAACGACATCGTGCGAGGTCATGCCAGAGGCTTTATCAATCGGCAAGACGCCATCAAGAGCGGATTCAAAGCGCATGAAAAAGGAGGTGTTTGAGAGGTGAAAAATTATGTGTTCTATGAGCTGATCTCAAGGGCTGCGCAGATTGCTGCGAGCACACGGCGCTCGACTTCAGGTAACGTCCCCCTGATGCGGGCTCCTGAAGCCATCGGATGTCCACCCCCGCCAAACTGGGCGCAGAGCGCAGAAGCATCGAAGCTGGAGTCCTTGGAGCGGAGGCTAAGTCGGACGTTGCCCTCGGGAAGTTCCTCGAAAAATACTGCCGCTTTGACTCCTTCGACCGAACGAAGTTGATCAATGATTCCTTCGTTATCTTCGGACATGATGCCAAGAGCCGCAATATCCACCAGCGTGAGGGCAAAGCTGGCCACGCAACCATTGCAGGTGAAGCGGGCATGGACGAGTGCGTGGCGAAGAAGCTCTAGTCGCCGCCGAGGTTGGCTTTCATAGAGGGAGCGGGAAATCTCGGCAACATCGACCCCTCGACGAATCAATGCAGCAGCGATGTCAAAAGTCTCGGCCCCCGTTCCCTGATACTGAAAGGAGCCGGTATCCGTGGAGATGGCTGCAAAAAGATTGACGGCCATCTGATGGGTAATGGTGACGCCTTCTGCAAGAAAAGCCTCTGCAAGAATTTGTCCCGTGGCGGGGCGACTCGGATCAATGAGATTGAGATCTGCATACCCTTCATTACTCTTGTGATGATCGATGCAGATCCAGAGAGAGGCAGAGGAAACCGCATTCAACACGGTGCCGAGACGGCTCTTCACCGAGGTATCCAAGGCTAGCACGGCATCAAAAGAAACAGGAAGAGAAGGCGGTTTTGTCACCAGTTCCGAGCAAGGAAGAAAGGCGAGTTTGTCCAACATTCCCTCCTCATTCCAGGCTGTCACATCATACCCTTCATTGCTGAGCCAGAGGGCTGCAGCAATGGTCGATCCGAGAGCATCGGCATCCGGGCGCAAATGACTGACTACCAGAATGCGACGAGTGCCACGCAGGGCTTCGCGGATTTCAGGAAAGGTTGAGGCCTTCATTCTCTGATTTTTTCATCCCTCTCTTCCGGCGGTTTATTCTCCTCTTCGTCATACGAAAGAATTGGTTGGATCTCATTCAGGAGGTTGAGAACACGCGTGCCACGCTCGATAGACTCATCAAGTTGAAAGTGGAGATGAGGGGTATATTTGATGATGACTCTACGCGAGAGTTCGTGCTGGAGATGCTGGCGTTTTTCCAGGAGCGATTGAAGCGCCTGCTCTTTCTGCCATTTAGTGCCAATCGCGCTGATAAAGACATGGGCGTTCTTCAGATCGGGAGTCACATCGACAGCGCGTACTGAGACGAGGGGAGCTTCAAACTTAATGTCTCGACCAATGATGACACCAAGCTCTCGCTTGATGAGTTCGCATACTCGTAGAAGTCGGAGTGACATAATGATGGGAGCTTCGGAGCGATTGCTCGAAGAGGTAATAGAAGGAGGTTACAGACTCTGAGCAACTTTCTCGAGATGATAACACTCGATAATGTCACCGACCTCGTATTCTGAGAAATCTCCGAGACGGATACCGCACTCGAGTCCTGCACGGACTTCCTTCACATCCTCGGTAAAACGGCGGAGGGTCGAAAGACCGCCATCGTAAACGACCTGGCGGCGACGCAAGACACGGGCACGGGCTGTGCGCGCTATGCGCCCATCGGTGACAAGGCTTCCAGCGATCATTCCCTTGGTGAGGTCAAAGAGTTGCTTGACTTCAGCATGACCGATTACGGCTTCGCGAATCTCTGGATCAAGAAGGCCTGTCATGGCTTCGCGCATCTGATCGACTAGTTCATAAATGATGCTGTAGAGCTTGATCTGGACTCCCTGTTTGCGGACAGCGGCATTGGCACTATTCTCTACTTTCACGCCAAAGCCGATGATGATGGCATCGGAGGCGCTGGCCAAAAGAACATCGCTTTCGGTAATCGGTCCGACCGCACCATGGATAATCTTGAGGTCAATCTTGTCCTGAGGAATGTCGGAAAGAACTCCCGTAATCGCTTCCAGCGATCCCTGCATATCGGTTTTGAGGATGACCTGAAGAGTTTTTTTCTGATCGGCTTCAAGATTGGAAAAAAGATTTTCTAGTGTGGCTCGTTTCGGTACAGCAAGTTTTTCCTTACGCAAGGCATCAAGCCGCTCCTCACTAAGCTGACGGGCAGAACGCTCGTTCTCCATAACCACGAGTTCATCGCCGGCGTTAGGAAGTCCACTCAACCCAAGAATTTTGGCAGGTTGCGCAGGACCAGCTGATTGGAAAGGCTCTCCCTCTTCGTTAATGAGCTGTTTGACTTTACCCCAGTAGCATCCGCAGATGAAGGCATCGCCGACACGGAGTGTGCCAGCATTGACAATCACCGTGGCAGTCGGGCCACGACCAGATTCAACCTGAGCCTCGATCACACTGGCGCGCGCCGGCTGATCGGGATTCGCTTTCAGTTCGAGTACTTCAGCTTGAAGCGACATCATCTCCAAAAGATTGTCGATTCCTTCGCCTGTATGGGCGGAGACTTCGCAGACCACGGTCTCACCGCCCCACTCTTCAGGAACAAGACCTTTATCCTGAAGTTGCTGCTTCACTCGGTCAGGATTGGCTGTTTTAAGATCACACTTATTGATGGCGATCATGATGGTCACCTTGGCAGCCTGAGCATGGCTGAGAGCCTCTAGTGTCTGAGGCATGAGGCCATCATCCGCAGCGACAACCAGAATCACAATGTCGGTAACATTGGCTCCACGGGCTCGCATGGCAGAGAAAGCGGCATGACCCGGCGTGTCAATGAAGGTGATGGGATTCCCCTTCCAATTGATGGAGTAGGCTCCAATCCGTTGGGTAATACCACCTGCTTCACCCGAGGCAACTTTGGTGCGTCGAATGGCATCAAGCAGGGAAGTCTTACCATGATCGACATGTCCCATGAGTGTGATGATTGGCCCACGGAGTTTTGTCTTCTCGGGTTTCTCCTGAACAGGCTTGGGAGGCTCAATGATGACTTTTTCCTCCTTGTGGACTCCGCCACCGGAGACGCGCTTTTCGCGTTCAAAAACAAAGCCGTACATCTCGCAGAGCTTCGCTGCGATCTCCGGTTCCACGGACTGATTGATATTGGCAAAAATCTGCATACCCATCAGATCTTTGATGATTTTGAAAGGGGGAATCTCTAGCTGGAGGGCAAGCTCCTTGATCTGAATGGGAGGCTTGATATGGATGATCTTGAGAGGCCTCTCCTCGGCAATCCCTTCTGCTGAAAGGCCCCCCTCCTCCAAAGAAATCAGGGCATCATCCTCCGGCACGACGAGAGGAACTTCTATATTTTTTTCCCCGATGCGGGGAAGCGCACGCCCTGTAGAAACCATGCGCTTCTTGGGAGTCGGATCATCAATTAACGAGAGGGTGGGAAGATCTGCTGTTTTGAGTTTCTGCACCTCTGGAGCCTCTGCCGAAGGAGTGGCTGATTTTGCCTTTGCGCTGGTCGATGTTTCAGAAGCTTTCGCGCCACCCCTAGGAGCAGAGCCTCTGGTAGAAGAATTGCCCCCCGCATGACGGGAGGGAGAACGGGAACCTCCTTTAGAGATAGAATTCTTGGAGACGGTTCCTTTTGAAGGGGAGGATTTAGAGTGAGAGACTTTGGTGGCCATCATGAGTAATTTTTTGTGTACGGCATTTCCCCTCGGGAGGGGATTGTGCCGTTACAAGACTGCCGGCACTCCTTTTTCGGTCACGGAATTTCCGGCAACCTGGTTTTTAGCAGCAGCAAGAATGGCCTCGGCCTTCTCCTGGCCACAACCGATGAGTCCATCAATGTCGGAGGCCTCAGCGGTGAGAATGGCAGGAATGTCGTTCATGCCGCCTGCGGCAAGCGTCTTGGCCTCTTCCTCGCTAATACCAAGAGCCGTGGCGAGTTGATGGGCAGCACCGCCCATCTGCTGTTCAAAGGCCTGTGCAGCAGTGCGGTCTTCCTGAATATCAATTTCCCAACCAGTGAGACGGGAAGTCAGACGAGCATTCTGGCCACGTTTGCCAATAGCCAGCGCGAGGTCTTCCTTTTCCACGGCAATGCGCAGGGTATGAGTGGCCTCGTTGACCTCTATGCCACGGATGCGAGCTGGCTTGAGAGCCTCACGAGCAAATTCTTTTGGGTCTTCATACCAGCGAATTATATCCACTTTCTCATTGTTAAGTTCGCGGACAATATTTTTGACACGGGCTCCGCGCATCCCGACGCAGGCCCCGACGGGATCGACCTTTTCGTTGGCACTATGCACGGCAACCTTCGTCCGGAAGCCTGCTTCTCGAGCGATGGAACGAAGCTCGACTGTATGATCGGCGATTTCGCTGACTTCGATCTCAAAGAGGCGGCGGATGAAATTGGGATGACTGCGGGAGAGAATGATCTCGGGACCGCGCTGGCCATTTTCGACAGCCACCACATAGGCACGAATGCGGTCACCGATGGCATATTCCTCGGTACTGACACGTTCGCGAGAGGGCATGATTCCCTCAAATTTCCCGAGGTCGAGAACGACATCACTTCGGTCAAAGCGGCGGACGGTGCCACTGACAATCTCTCCGGCACGATCCTTGAACTCTTGATAAATCATCTCCTTCTCGATCTGACGAATACGCTGGGCAATGGCCTGACGGGCTGTCTGAGCGGCAATACGACCAAAGTCACGAGGAGTGACCTCGATTTCAATTTCCTCTCCGATCTGGGCAGAGGGAGAAATGAGGCGAGCCTTGGAGAGAATAATTTCCTCTTGAGGATTGGAAACGGTTTCCACCACAAGAGGTTTTGCAAACGCACGGATCTGGCCGTTTTTCGGGTTGATATCGACGCGAACTTCACGGGAGCAGGAAAAGCTCTTTTTGGAGGCGGCCACAAGAGCCGACGAGATCGCCTCAATAAGGACTTCGCGTTTAATACCTTTTTCACGCTCTAGGTAATCGAGCATGGCGATAAATTCGGAGTTCATGGAAATAAAAGAAGAATTCCCGACGCACAGGTCAGGAAATATTCCAAGACAGCGTGTCGGGGTTTGTGAGTATGCCTCTTGCCATGTCACCGGTCAACTGAAAGAACACTGCAAGACCAGACTGTTTTGTGAATGCAAAGCTTTTGATCTCTTGGCAGGCTGACTTCAGGGTTTCTCTCAAATCTTACTTTTCTTTCTACCAACGACATTCGCGCCTCCGTGATGGATCCCTCACCAATCTCCACTGCCCCCATCCCGCATACCAAGTCGGAGCCTCTTGCCTGGCTCAATAAGGCGCAATGGTTCTGGACTCTGCTTGCAGTCGTCAACCTCTGGAAGGATTTTTCATCCTGGAAACTTGGCCTCATTTTTGACGAATGCTATTATTGGATTTGGTCGCTGCCTCCTCAAATTTGTTATTTCGATCACCATCCCCTGACTGCGTGGCTGATAGCTTCTGGACATTTCCTCTTCGGTCATACTCCTTTTGCCGTCCGTTTCTGGGCCTTGGTCTCCGGGGTGCTTCTGGCCCTGATTGGCCGCTTACTTGCTCGGGAAATGTTTGGAGAGCCTGTCGGAAATCGTGCGGGAATTTTCCTATTACTGGCTCCGATTTTTGCCGGAAATGCGCTCCTGATGACGCCAGATACTTTTCTCATCCCAATGTGGGCTAGTGCAGTTTATTTTTCCTGGAAGGGCAGTCGTGACAATGCAGGGATCGGCTGGTGGCTAGCGACCGGAGCTGCAGCAGGTATCGGAATGCTCAGTAAATATACGATGGTGCTATTCTACGTGGCTCTCGGGATTCTTTGGCTCCTAAGTCCAGGAAAACGCGAGCATCTTTTGCTAGGTATAGCAACGGCAGCGTTTGTCTCACTACTTTTCTTTCTTCCCGTAATCTGGTGGAACAGTCAGCACGACTGGGTCTCCTTTCAGCATCAGATCAATCATGGGTTTCGTAATGAACACCACGCACTGATCAATTTCCAGAATCTCACGGATTACAGCACCTTTCTCGTGGTGCTTGTTTCACCGCTGCTGGGACTCTTCTGTTTTCGCTCGGCCGCCATGCGCCTCCGGGAGGAGCACTTTCTTTACCTAGCCCTCTTTTACTGGACCGTCATTCTCTTTTTTGCATTCTCCGCAGCGAAGGCCCATATCGAGGCCAACTGGCCGATGCCAGCCTTTGTTACGGGACTCATTATGGTGGCCGCAGACTGGGATTCTTACAGCCTCTTCTGGAAGCGGGCCGCCCTGACACTTCTCCTCGTGGCGGATATCGGAGCTGTGCTGGGCGTCAGCTACCTTTTACTTCCTAAGGACTCCCCTCTGGCAATCTCCCATCTCTCGCTGAACACATCCTGTATTCAAGGCTTTCCTGGAGCGGACAAGCTTGCCTCCTCCGCCCAGCAAGGATTCCGTGATTTTCAGGGACGCATGGAGGAATTTCTCGGCCCTCAGGAAGTAGCAAAAGCTGTGGCCAGTGAATTTCGTAAATCGGGTGCCGACTTTCTCTGCCTTTCCAGTTACCAATTTGCAGGAGTCATGGCCTTCTATGCCCCGGAGCTGGAACCTATGATCTGGCTCCCTTACCTAGGGCGTTACCGCTTCCCGTGGATCAATGACCGCCTCTGGGCTGGAAAAAATGCTCTCGCCGCCGAATGGCCCCATAGCGGCCCCGATTATCGGGGTCTCTTTGTGGAATTCACGCCGCCTCAGGAGTTTCATGTGCCGGGCATTAAGCGTCCTCTTTTCCTCTCTTTTGGACGAAACTATGATCCGGAAAAAATCAATTACCGTCCTGGAAAATAAGAGACTTCTTCCCTTGTTGAAACAATGACACGCAAAGAACGGGCTGCGGCACTCTCCAGAGAACTCCCACGGATCTATCCGCAGGGCCACTGTGAGCTTGATTTCACAACGCCTCTCGAGCTCCTGGTTGCCACCATACTCTCTGCTCAATGTACTGATATT